>TBL_comb47_HYPODRAFT_10004570_pt1 | contig 15855 bp, 5 predicted proteins | sample TroBogypolimnion_40_FD_10682 | JGI IMG/M metagenome (IMG submission 10682)
TTTGTATTAGTAACGGCAGTAACTATGAGACTGAATTTATTAATGACTCCTGTTGCTGCTGAGCTGACATAATTAATGGAATAATCACCTGTAACATCTGTACCACCACCATTTTTGATAGTTAGACCGGAAGCAGTTAAAACATGAGTTGTTCCCACATTTGAATTATCAAATACCTGTACAGGGGCAACATTTACAACATCACCTGCCATAAGTGATCCGACTGTAGGAGATGCAGTTGATGAAGTAGTTCCATTATACGTTTTCGTATCCGTTACAGCAGTTACTGTTACAGTATACTTGTTGATAACTCCTGTTGCAGGAGAACTAACATAAGTAATAGTATAATCACCGGTTACATCGGCATTGCTTCCGTTTTTGATGGTAAGTCCCGAAGCCGTCAAAACATGTGTAGTTCCTACTGTTGCATTATCAAACACCTGCACAGGAGCAGCATTTACAACGTCACCGGCAGCCAATGGTCCTACAACAGGTACACCGGAAGAGGCAGTTGTTCCATTATACGTTTTTGCATCGGCAACTGCAGTTACTGTAAGAGCGAGCTTATTGATAACTCCTGTTGCAGGAGAAGCAGTATAAGTAATCGTGTAATTAGCTGTTTCATCAACATTGCTGGCATTTTTAATAGTAAGACCTGAAGCAGTCAAAATATGAGTTGATCCTACAAATTGATTATCGAACACTTGTATTGGTGTGGCATTTACAACATCACCGGAAGCCAATGAGCTTACAACCGGAATACCGGCTGAAGCGGTTGTTCCGTTATACGTTTTAGTATCGGTGACAGCGGTTACTGTCACTGCTAACTTATTGATAACTCCTGTTGCAGGAGATCCAATATAAGTAATGGAGTAATTACCTGTCACATCGGCATTGCTACTATTCTTAATGGTAAGACCCGAAGCATTTAACACATGTGTAGTCCCCACATTTGAATTATCGAATACCTGTATTGGGTAAACATTTATTGCATCGCCTGCAACCAATGCACCAACAACAGGGATTCCGACAGATGCAGTTGTTCCATTATAAGTTTTCGTATCTGAGACAGCAGTTACTGTGAGATTGAACTTATTGATGATTCCAGTTGCCGGAGAACTTACGTAATTAATTGTATAATCACCTGTCACGTCAACACTACTTCCGTTTTTGATGGTAAGACCTGAGGCAGTTAATATATGTGTCGTCCCGACATTTGAATTATCAAATACCTGAACAGGAGAAGCATTTATTACATCACCGGCTGCCAATCCTACTACACTAGGGTTTCCGGCTGAAACAACTGTCCCGTTATACGTTTTAGTATCGGTGACAGCGGTTACTGTAACGGTCAACTTGTTGATAACTCCTGTTGCAGGAGAGGGTGTATATGTGATCGTGTAATTGTTCGTTACATCAACATTGCTTTCATTTTTAATGGTAAGTCCCGAAGCTGTTAATATATGTGTTGCCCCCACTGTGGCATTATCGAATACCTGGACAGGAGCTGCATTTACAACATCACCTGATGCCAATGCTCCTACAACCGGTACACCGGTTGAAGCAGTCGTTCCGTTATACGTTTTTGTATCAGTAACTGCTGCTACTGTAATAGCTAATTTATTGATAACTCCTGATGCAGGAGAAGGGGTATAAGTGATAGCATAATCAGCGGTTACATCGGCATTGCTTCCATTCTTAATGGTAAGACCTGAAGCGGTCAAAACGTGAGTTGTTCCTACAAATTGATTATCGAATACTTGTATTGGTGCAACATTCACTACATCACCTGTAACCAATGCACCAACAACCGGAATTCCGGCTGAAGCTGTTGTTCCGTTATAAATCTTTGTATCGGTTACAGCGGTTACAGTCACTGTTGCTTTCGTAATGTCACCTGTGGCCGTATAATTTACAGGAGCTACATATTTAACGGCAGCAGTACCTGTCAGGCCATATATTACTGTGATGGTTTTACCGGTTCCAACATTTGCATTATCATACGAGGCTGTTGCCGTAAGTGTCACGTTTGCCAGATCCGCTGCGAGAACGCCGGCCAAAGTTCCCGGAGTAACCAAAGCTACTGTATTTCCATTATACACTTTACTAAGTGTTAATGTTGGATTTGTTGCTGTCAATTGTATAGGTGAGACAACACCTGTTACGGCTACATTTTGTGATACCGCACCTGCTGAAGAACAGACTACAGTTCCTGAAACATTTCCTAAAGGAGCGGTTGCAGCAATTCTAACTTCTATAGTTTTATTTGGGACAACTCCCAGTACAGGAGCAAATGAAACAGCTGCACCAAAAGTTACGGTTCCGCTTTCCCTCACTTCGTAACCTGCAGGAGCAGTAATTACTAAATTAGTTGCGACAGAACCTCCGGTAATAAATGTCTGGGAAGCCGAAGCTGTTCCGACAAAAGTAGCAAAACCGTTTAAAGCGGCCGGTGAAGGAGTGGTAATTGCAGGAGTTAAAGTAGTAAATGTGACTTCCGGACCATAGACGGTACCCATAACATTCGTGACATAGGCTTTCACATAATACAGGGTGCTTGGTGTTAAGCCTGTAATATTACTTGTAAATGCTCCGGTGGTAGCAATTGCACCCTGAGTTGTTTTAGTGGAAAGAGCTACAGTAGGGCCTGTCGAAGTGCTCCATACAACACCATATTGAGTTGGATTGGGTGATCCCAGGCTGGTTATATTCCCGTTTCCTGTGGCAGAAGTGAGACCGATATTATTTACAGATAATGTATTAACTGCAGGAAGAGTTCCAACCGTTGTAAATGAAAACACCAAACCATAACTGGTACCCGCTACGTTAGTAGCAAAAGCACGCACATAGTAAGTGGTTCCGGGGGCAAGTCCGGTCATATTTGCGGTAAAAGCTCCTGTAGCAGAAGCGGCACCTAAATCAACTTTGTTGTCGGATGTCGTCGGAGTTCCTGTCGTATTCCAGCAGACTCCATACGAAGTAGGATTAGGGATTCCAAGATTAGTAATACTTCCGTTTCCAACTGCTGTAATGGTACCAATACTTGTTGTAGCCTGCGTAGTTACTGTTGGGAGAATAACACTCACTTTCAAATTGACTGTCCTCAATATATTTGCACCAGTGAAATCTGGGAAAGCAACATTTGCCAACGTACAATAAACACTGTCTGTAGGAGTTTTTAAAAATGAAAATACACCGTTTGATTCGGTATAATCTACTCCGGAAGTTAATGCTGTACCAGTTGTTTTTGTGTACCATTTATAAACAGTAGTCTGTTGTACGCTGTTAATATCTTTTACCTTTTGCTGGCTGCTTAAATCGATTTTATTTGAAATTACAGTTGCTGCTATATTGGCTTGAGGGGCATTACTGTAAGTTGTATAAACCGATTTCGGTTGAGGTAGACTGGTGTAATTGAAATTATTATTATTACAATACAAAAGTGTCAATAATGAATTATTACTTACATCAAGCGTTGAAAGATTGTTTGTAAAACAATATAAAGTTGTTAATGCTGTATTATTATGTACATCAAGAGCCGTTAATTTGTTTGAAATACAATTCAAAGTGGACAACTGAGAATTATTAGTCACATCTAATGATGCCAGATTATTGAAGGCAGTAGATAAGAAATTCAACTGAGTATTGTTGCTGGTATTCAAAGAACTAACATTGTTGTAGGCAAAATCAAGATAAGTTAATTTTGTATTCTTAGTTACATCCAACGAAGTCAAATTATTATGTTCAAGATATAAATAGGTCAGATCAGTACAAAGAGAAACATCAATGGCTGTTAGGTTTTTGAGCCCCGCATTAATATTTGTTATACCTGATCCAAATACTTTTACCGTTCTACCTGCAATGTAAGATGCAGTAGAATACGTGTTCCCCATAGTAGATGATGTGAGAGGTATTTGATTACCATCTCCCCAATCGATATAAAATGTACTGTTTGAATTAAATTGAAGATAAATTGACAGTGACCCTGAAACAGATGAGGAAAAGTTAACTGCCGGTTGTTCCTGCGATTGTGTCACAAGAATAGTCTGTGCAGCTACTCCTGTCGCCCAGATAGTAACATTTGCAGTTCTTGCTGGTCCTGTATTGGCTTGTGCTGTAAAGGTTAATGTCCCATTTTCTGTTCCGGTACCTGGAGTTACTACTAACCAGGTTTGATCTGAACTAGTCAACCAGGTAATATTGGATGTTACATTCACTTCAGCTGTACTGCCGGCTCCTGCGAATAAAGTGGCAGAATTGGAAGAAAGTGTAATCATAGGATCTAATCCCGGATTGATTATGTCTGTTGCGACTTTTGAAGGTGAAGATAAGTTTCTGGATGGCTGACTGGGATTAGTTCCATAAATAAAAAAACTATTACTCAAAAATGCTAACGTCAATATCAAAATCAACCTGAATGTTCTCATTTTACCAGCGACATTTACTAAATTGTATTTATTAATCATTTCTCTAGATTTATCGGATTATTATTTTTTCAGTCACCATTTCAAGGTTTGTATTAGCTTTTGCCACATAAGCGCCCGAAATTAAATTAACTGTGGAAAATGTAGTTATATCGTTTGCTTTAAATTCTATTTTCTTTATGGCTCTTCCATCCATATTGTAAAGAATTAAATTTCCATTTTGGTCATTAAGGTTTTGAATGTAAACTGTACCTGTTGAATTAAATATTTTCAGTTTAGAACTTACCTGTTGAATGTTTGTATTAACAGTTGGGCTTGTTACAATTTTAAAGCGATTTACAGGAGTTGAAGTGGGCACGGCTGTAAAGTCGTATTCCGATCCACTTGCAGTGATATCTGTTGTTTTATTTTCTAATAAATCAACAAGATATAGTCCGGTATAAACTTTATCAGTATTCTGGTGTGTAAAAGTAAGCGTATAATTGGTTTCCTGACCGGCATTAAATCCAATGTTGGTCTCATTTATATCGGAAACTGCATCTATTTGATAATTACCATCTGATTCCATCGCAAATAACTGAGGATTCCCAACTGCTCCGGGGATTTTATATCCATCCCATCCATTATCAAATTTATTGGTACAGGAAGGATCTGTAAATATCCACATGCAATCGGCATAATGAGTACCTGATAAATCAATACGTGTAACTACCTTATCAGATATAGCTGTATTAATAATTCCTGGAGCTCGTTGTAACTCTTTATTGTTAATTACTGCTGAATTATATGGAATAGTAACCGAGCCATTAGTCATACCCAGCGTTTTCACTATGAATCCCTGCATGCTTGGTATTTGAGAAGGAACTCCGGATATACCAGCTGTACTTGGAGTAGAAACCGTATATTGACCGGCTCCTGCTGTTGTTCCTGAATTTGCACCACCATTATCTAACCATTTGTTATAACTTCCTGTATTGTAAAGGTAAACTGATTGCTCTGTGTTAGTATCAAATTGTATCAATTTTATATCAATGGCTGCAGTATATGGATTTCCAAAAATATACTGACCGGGATATTCAGCTCCGGTGGTATAAACCAATGTCTGTGTAAAATCATCGTTTGTAAGTGCACCGGCAAACTGGTAAGTAATAGGGGCCTGCTGTACAAGTTCATACCCAATCCCTGATGTCATGGGTGTAATAGTATCTTGATTTATCCAAAGTCCTGCATCATTAATTGATGTTTCATTGTATTGTCTTATCAGACAATTTTTAAACGTTTTTGCCACTGACAACGTTTTGATAGGTATTCCAAAGAATTGCCAATTATATTTGCTCCCTACTGCCTGATTTAAGTCCCAACTGGCTTTAGAGTACATTTTCACCGTGGCCATCGGAGTTCCATATGCATAAGTGAGTGTTCCGTTAGGTAATGTTCCATCTGAATTAATTACTAAACCAGTCTGATTTGCGTTATTTATAATAGTTCCCTTGATATTTAAAACCTGATTTGTATTAATCGTCAATATCGCTCCTGAGTTTATGGTTAGGTTATTACAAATCCAGCTTCCATTTGCAGAATTATTTGCAATTGTACATATCCCATTAATAACAGGACTATCACCATACACGTTTCCGGGCACTTCCTGAACATTCCATAAGGTTGCATCATCCCAATTCCCGGTACCTGAAAAGATTGGTACATTTGAAAAACTTGATTCATCTGATAAAGATGTGCCGTCTTCATCAATATAATAAGCACGAAAATAAATCGTACTGCTTCTGTCTAATCCGGTGATAGTAGTAGTAAAAACACCATTCGATACTCCACCTTCTACTGTTTTATTATTTGTAATCGTTACCCCTGGAGTTGTGCTCCAGACTACTCCTCGCTCAACCATTACACTTTCGGGATCATCAATCGTGGCTGTTATGGATGCACTCGTAAGTTTCATATTAGAAACTGGATTCGAACTTAAACTTATTTCATTCAATGTTTGCTCACTTGCTGTATTATAGCCGCTTATATTGAGATTTGCAGTTGATTCCATCGCATATATTCCATCAAATGTTAATACGCAAAATAAAATTGTTACCGAAAAGTATGTAATTCTCAATGTGTGTGGTAGCGTAACGAATCTTTTCATATTATTTACAATTTTTTAATTTGTTCTATTATTATTGATATGCCAAAATTAACATTACTAAAATAAATTAACTGTCCAAAAAGTAAAATAAAATACTTAAAAGGTAAATATAAATACTCAAAAAGTAAATATATCAGACAAAAAGTACATATTTTGATGTTGATTGTAATTATTCAATCATTTTTAATCTTATCTTTGTAAAATAAATCTTTTTCTTCATGTTTCGTACTATACTTCTTTTATCCCCAATTTATATAACCCTTTTTTGGTCTATTGCCTTAAGTGGAAATCGAAAAAAAAGCAGTTCACCTCATAAACTTTTGAGTAAATTTATGCTTTTCCCATCGATTTGTTTCATGTCCATGTTTTTTTACTATGAACCTTTCCCTGAAATATATCCTTATTTTGATTGCATATTTCAATTTGCAGCTACTTTAATTTTTCCACTTTATTATATATATTTCAGATTATTAACCATAGATGAAAAGTTTACTTTAAAATTACATGCCCAATATCTGGCAATACCTGTCGTTTTGGCTACCATGTATTGTATAGCGGCTTTTTTAACACCCTGGACTGAATATAAAAGATGGCTTTTCAATGAAAATTTCAATTCAGACACACTAAACATTCAGTTTCTCGATATTATGCGCGAGATAATCCGGATACTTTTTGTAGTACAATTGGTATTTGCAGTGATAGGTAACCAATTCTTGATTCATAAATATGGTGTGAAAGCAGAACAATTCTATTCTGATATGGAAGAAAAGAATTATAAAAATGCAAAAATCATGAATTATTGCATCATTATAGTAATTGTGGTTGCCGTTATTACTTTTGTTCTGGAGTATGGGTTTAAATTACCACATGATACCCTGCTTTACATCATTTTTGGCATCTCATCGATCATATTGTACCTAATTGGGTATATTGGAATTAAACAGGAATCCATCAATCCAACTTTTGATTTCGTGAGTAAAGAAATTGTGACTCAACAGTTGGAAGTTATTCCTGTTGATTCCCGAAAAAAAATATTACGGAAAATGTTGATTCAATTTGAAGAGGAAAAAATATATCTCAACAGCCAACTTAATATAATGGATATAGTTCAAGCAGTAGGAACAAACCGAACTTATATTTCATCCATCATAAACCAGCAATATAATCAGAATTTTTGCTCATTTGTGAACAGTTACCGTATCGAAGAATTAGAAAAGGTACTTGTTGAAAACCCAGAATATACTAATGAGATATTAGCTGATTGTTGCGGTTTCGGGTCCTTAAATTCGATGAAACGTGCAGTTTATGCTAAAACCGGTTTATCATTACCAGTATGGAAAAAACAGATTATTATCTCAAATAATATAAAGCTATAAATGTCATTCGTATTTTAAATTCATATTGCATGATTTACAAAAAATAAAAAAACAATATCCAAAATTGTTTTTTAATATATTTATTTTTTTAACACCTTTTCCATTCATTCGAATCCGATTTATTAGCATCACTCCATTTTCTATTTATTATTCACTTTTTCAGGTTCTTTTTTCCACGTAAAAAAATAAATCCCACAAAAGCTTATACTTTTGCGGGATTTATAAACAAACTAAATCACGAGAAGGTTAATTAAGAAATTATAGATATTAAAGATTTAAGGTACTTATGATAATTCGGTGGAGTCTTTATAATGTTTAGCTAATTATTTATTCCTATTGCAAACTTTTATTCTTATAGCAATTATGCATTTAAAAAATCAAATGAATATGAATGAATTATTATTTGTTTATCTAGGCAGTTAATTAGATAGTGAAAAAATAAGAATTTCATTTTTTTCAACTATTTTACAAAAGTCTTTCCATTGATCTGCCTGTTGATAGAACTTTTTAGAACCAGTAGGAACATATAGAATGCAATTGCTCTTATCAATATTATGAAAAACATCAGATTCTTTTTTTAACTGAACAGGTAGTTTCGCCTGAATAAAAATTGATTTTAATCCGGTACAATTAGAAAATGCACGATAGCCTATTTCTTCAACTGAACCAGGTATTATCATCATAACAATACTTTTACAATTTTCAAAAGCCAAACAACCGATCTTCTTTAATGACTCCGGAACTATAACAGAAGTTACTTCTTTGCACTGAGAGAATGCTTCAATGCCAATGCAATCAACACTTTTTGGTATTACGTAACTACCGGTTGCTGTATTTGGACAATTAATCAAACAGGTCAATTGTTTGTTAAACAAGACTGTTTCAAAACCTGAAAGTCCGATATTTTCCTTCTCCTGATATAACACGGAAGTTTTTAGTAAAATTTCGTTCATTTTAATATAGCTTCCTCTATTGGTACGGATAATTGTAGTCACAGTTGATCGTCTTTAATAAAACCGTTATATGATTTAAATTAAATAATCGGTTATTACGATTATTTTTCAAAATATATTTTTTTATTTGATCTATACAAAATGAAGTTTCGCAATATCAACAATTATACATTTTTAAATGTTAAAACAATATTATTGATTTAGGTTTAATCCTAAATAAACTTATTTATTTGATAATTTATTTACAAATAAGTGAAATACAAAAGTATGGTCAATTTTACATATTTCTTAATCAGATGGTAAATATATTTATTCAATAGGTAAAACAATCGGATCATTCTGTAAATATATATGACAAAACGTACAAAATTAATCAAAATTGAATTTAAGTTACGTTCCTTTATTTTATCTTTGTGAAAATTACTTATTCAGTATGTTAAGAACAATAATACTATTGTCACCTGTTTTTGTCTCGTTATTTTGGGGAATTACATTAGCTGGTTCTGCGAAGAATCAAAGTGTGCCTCGCAGATATTTAGGGATTTTCATGCTTTTTCCGTTTGCGTGTTTCATTTCTCATTTTTTATATTTTGCACCATTACATGGAATTTACATTTATGCTGATTATATTTATCAGTACACAGGAAGCTTAATGCTACCGCTATACTATATTTATTTCAGGTTATTGACTGTCGATCAAAAATTCTCTTTTAAAACTCATGCCAGGTATCTGGCCATTCCTACCCTGATAGCTACAGTTTATTGCATTGGTGCTATTTTAACCCCAACCATAGAATTCAGGACATGGCTTTTTGATGAGCATGAATATCCCAATTCTCATTACATTCAATTTCTTGAATTCATGCGTAATTTACAACGATTACAATTTCTTATATTCGCTGTATTAATAGTAATTGGAAATTATTTACTTCTTAAAAAATATGGTTATAGAGCTGAACAGTTCTATTCGGATATTAATGATGGAAAATACTATAATGCTAAAATGCTCAATTATTCCATTATTATTACAAGTGGTGTAACATTTATTGCAGTGATTATAGGTAGGGGTTTATTAATATCAAAAGACACTATCATTATTATTATCTGGTCGATTATGACAATAATGATATATCTTATCGGTTATATGGGATTTAAACAAAAACCTATCAATCCCACATATTTAGAAAATCAGGAGGACATTCATAATCCGAACGAAACCGCACTCATCGATTCACAAAAAATAATCCTGCAGAATGTGTTGTTTCAGTTCACCGAAAATAAAATCTATTTAGACAGCAAGTTGAACATTATGGATGTTGTTCATACTGTCGGAACTAATCGTACTTATATTTCCAACATCATTAACCAACAATACAATCAGAACTTTTGCAACTTTGTGAATAGTTACCGCGTAGACGAACTAAAAAAGGTATTGATTGAAAATCCCGATTTCACCATTGATATGTTATCAGAAAAGTGTGGATTTGGTTCTGCGATATCCATGAAACGTGCAGTACATGCAAAAACAGGTAAGTCTTTAACTGAATTGAAAAAACAAGTACAGAATTCTAATAAATATTTAAAGTAACCATTATTCTTTCTCAACAGTACCTGAGATAAAACTTTTTACCCATAATTTCATCGCCTTGAATCTGACTTTCAGCAAAATAAAGTACAATTGCAAAATGATGGATATGGTGGATTGACTTGGAACTGATATATGAGCTCCATCGTGTTAAGCTGTCTGAAAAACGAATGAAATCGAGTATTAAAACAAAGAAGAAAATGATATGAGTGCTTAAATAAAAAAAAACGGTTTTTAACTCGATTTCAACAAAAGACCCCAAACTCCTAAAGAATTTAAGAATCAAGAAATAAAACAGGTAGTTTCTAATGAACCTACCTGTTAGTTTAAAAATTAGTTTATTTTATTTCTTTATAAGTTTATAGTATTCTGATTCTTCATTAGCAGAAACTCTAATAAGATAAATACCTTTACTATATCCGCTGAAATTTAAAATTATTTCATTGATCGATTGAACCTTTTCTACTTTCAACATTCTACCCGTTGCGTCATATACATCAATCAAAATATTGTTTACAATTGAATTATTTAAAACAATATGCAACTCATTATCGATTGGATTAGGATACATTAGTGGCTTATCTGTTTCAATCTGACTAAATCCTGTATTTGGTATAACCGTAATAGCTAATGAATCCAGAGGCCCTGCACCACATCCATTTATACCCTGAACCTTGATAAGCGCAGTTGTTATAGTATTTGCAAACTGAAGGGTAATGCTATTGGTACTGCTATAACCCATCACCCCTTTTGATAAATACCACATATAAAAGTTTGCATAAGGTATTACGGGTACAGAATATGTAACATTTGTATCACCACCTTTAACAGAAATTTTACCACTGATACCGGTTGAGGCCAACGGTTTAGGATTTACTGTTAATGTAATCGTATTTGAATAAATAACGCTGTCTATGACACAAGGATCATTCGAAATAACTTTACACGTTATGTTATCTCCATTCGAAACTAAACTTGTCCGGTATTTATCTGCTGTTGCTGCCGGGATAGGATTCCCGTTTTTCAACCATTGATAAACTGGCTGACTACCACCATATTGGACTGAACTTGCAAAAAGGATTGTATCACCTTCGCAAAAACCATTTCCGGTACTTGTATTAATGACAGCAAAACCAGTATTGCCGTTGATACCGGAAACATTTCCATTTTGCTGAACTAATACATTGGGTAAACCTTCGTTGAAGTCGAACTTCACAATATTAATTCCCGCCCACGAACCTGAACCAAATCCTTCTTTAGGTATAAACTTCAGTTTTAAAAGTGTTCCTGATCTTTGCAATGCTTTGGTTCCTGAAGAAGCCATACTGATCATGCCATCTTTTTCATTCGCCGCCCACACCCAATTTTGAGTTGATGTCCCTGCCATTTCAATCCCTGTATAACTTAGTTTAGTTGAATCATAGGATAGTTGCCCTTCCATAGAAAAGATAGAATCATGTGGCAAAACAGCGAGATTTAGTGGATAATACAGCGTTCTGTCATAATGACAAATTGATGTATCAGGAATAAGTATTCGGGTATCAAATACATAAAAATAATCGGATTTAGCAGTAGCCCCTACAGAATCAATAATACTAACAATCACTTTCCCTTGTTTCAATCCGGTCAGGATTCCTGACTGATTTATACTTGCAACGGAAGGATCATTTATTACCCATTTCCATGGCGGTATCGGCTGTCCATAAAGATTCAAATTTATTGATTCTCCTATCATCAGGCTTCCTGATGATGGATAAAAAGAGATGTTGTTAAAATTCCTTTTTGAAAAGTATCCATTTGATAAAGCTGGCATTAAATTTTCATTCATTATTGCTTTATCTAACGTTAAATACGAATACCCGTTAGAAGATAATAAGACATTGAAACGAACATATATCAGCGTACCACTTCCTGTTAGAGCCGTTGATCCGGCAAATGAGACACTAACAACCTGTTGGGAATTTTTCATAAACACCTGATAAGATTCCAACATAGTTCCCGCCTGAATGATACCTACAGGAGACAGTACACTTGGATCATATCCCAGCTGAAAAATTCCTGAAGATATATTCAATCCGGTTAGATCGGTAGTTAACATTGGAACGTCTATTGTCTTACCTTCCCACTGCATTAAATCAGGAGGAATACTTAATTTCAAAGGTCTTATTTCCAGATTCCGAGTAGTATCCCTGATACCAGAGACATCAACAGCCACCACTTTTTCCAAACCGGCAGATTTCGCCGTCAGTAATCCGTTCTGATCGATACCTGCAAGGTCGTTATCGGTTACGGACCACGTGTATGGTGGTGTACCTCCATAAGCATTCATTTGTAACTGATCACCTTTTGCTATCACCATATTATCCGGATAAATGGTAATTGTCGGTGCCTGTTGAATATAAATCTGTCCATTTTTCAATGTCACAGCCGGCATCCCTTCATTCAAATAGTTATGCTTCAAATCTGTGAAACCAAGTCCTGCCCATCCATAGCTTTTCAATTTCCATCTGGTAACAATCAGTTTCCCCGCTCCGGCCATTGGAAGAGTCCCGGCAGCTGCAAAAGACAGTATACCAGACACCGATGTATTAACGACCGGATTCCCAAGGGTTTCACTGATTGTTCCTGAAGTAATCACTGACACAGGTTGCAAATAATAGGCATCATAACTTAGTTGAAAAGAGTACGAATAAACCTGTCTGCCGGTCAAGGTGCTATCGACATACAATGGAATGTCGACCGTAGCACCTTGCACGATGGTAGAGTCAGGTATTCGCAATCCTACAGATTGAGCCTGCGCCCAACCTTTTGCCAATACGAAAGACAAAAGGAAGAAAATTATTACACATATCTTCTTCATGGCTTTATTTATTTACTAACCTGAAATTGTTGAGATTGCATGTAATTTGAAGTTTGCATCCGCAGAATATAAATTCCCGATTCCAGCGAAAAGTCTTTTTTGCTAAGCTGAATCGTATAGAGTCCTTTCCCTTGCGACAGATTCAACAGGTTGGCTACTTTTTGTCCTAACAAGTTGAATATTGATATATCTACCCATTTTGAGGAATCATCAAGCTGATAAACCAGACTGGCTTCATTTTTAAACGGATTCGGATAAACCGGCTCCATCCCCTGTGTTTTATCTGCCAAATTAAAATACAAACCTGTATTACTGTTTATGATCGATATAGAACCCGGCGCAGCAACTGAAGTGAAGTCCTGTTCGTTTGCCAGGAATTCTTCTACCATAATGGTTGTGACGGTTGACTCCTGAGCTATTGATTTGAATTTCAGTGTCAACAGTGCTCCGCTGCCGCTCAATGAAACCGATCTGGCTATTGCAATGCTGATAATCCCGTTTACATTATCAATGTTAAATTCCATGTTTGACGAAGATAACAAATTTAAAACTTCTTCAGCCTTTAAATACATGGGATTAAACCGTAGCTTTATATCAGCACCGGTCATCCCGGTCACATTGGCAATACTGACAGGAACAGTGAATTCATTTTGATCATCCACACTGGCGCTTCCAACTGACAACCCGACATCCGTTAGCTCAACTGCCTGTTTCTTTACTTTATTGACAGGGAAAGTTGCATCAATTCCAACAACATACTGTAAAATAAGGGATGCATCGTATGCAGTAATACTTCCATTACCACTTACATCAGCTACCTGTTTTTGAATATTGTTGAGTGTTATCAGACCCACAGCATATTTCAACACTAACGATGCATCATAGGCCTGAACTAATCCATTGAGACTGACATCCCCTGTAAGTGGTTCTATGGAGCCCGTTGTTTGCCATGGATTGAAATTTACGTCACTCGTGACATATTGTTGATCTGCGGTTGCAGTTGGACTAGTATCCGACAGTATAGGACCGGCATTGCTTCCCCACCAGCAATTAGGGGCATTTATCACAAATGATTTATCCACATTAGCTATCGCATAAGTTGCATTTCCACTAAAATCACAATTCACAAAAGATGGGTTAGAGGCTCCCGTAGCTTCAACACCATAATTGTTGTTGTTAAAATTACAATTTGCAAACGACGGGCTGGCATTTGTCGTATAAACTCCGGCATCTGCATAACGAATGATGCAATGTTTCAACATACATAGGGGATCTAGCGACTGGTCTGCAAAATTTAGCCCTCCCCAATCAGAATTCCAGTCAGAAATAACAGGTACAGTTGCGGTACTATCCGAATTACTGTCACCACCATAGAAATCATCTTTAATACTCGTAAAAACAATAGTACTATCGGGTGTTGAGCCACCTAATGCAATTAAGCCCTTCGAAATAGCTATCCCATATGTTTCCCAATAATTTTGTTTTTGAAATTTACAAATCACTCCGGGTGAAATAGTTAATGTAGCACTGGTTCCGATCTGGTAATTATGGAAGAAATAAGGGATATTATTCTTTCCTCCAAAATTCCGTTTAGGCAACGTAACATCCTGCGTCAGGACTTCATCCCTCACTTTGATGACCTTATAGGTCGTTCCCGAAATAACATTCCCAACCGTGGAAACAGGATAGGAAACTAATGATATTTGCATGGGGGAATATTGCAGGTTATTGAAAACACAACTATCAATCCTCGGAGCTGAAACGCCATTCATATCGACACCTAAGTACAGGTTCTCAAAACGAACATTTTTAATAGCTGGTGATGCACTTAAAGTAGTGATTCCTGTACTTCCGTATTTGAAAATAGCATGATTGATAGAGCTGGCATCGTCACTTACATCATTAAACGTAATCCAACTTCCCGACCATCCCTGATAATAACCGCCATTTGGGGGAAGAGAAGCAGTGCCATCCTGGTTCGTATCCATCGGATTTCCAAAATTATCGTCGGCTGTATTGGTGAATGTTACAGGGGCTGTAGTGGTTCCCATAATATTCAACCCTCCATTTACTGTAAAACCGGCACTCAAAGCATTATTCGCTTTAAATACAATTCCGGCAGGAATATTAATCGTTGCTCCCGAATTAATTGTACAGGTACCTTCCATGTAATAGGTAATGTTATTATACCCGCTAAAATTTCGGATTGGTATCGTAGCCGATTGTGAGAAAGTTTCAGGAAGTACTGCTAAAGCCATGCAACCAACATTTAATGCTGTACAGTTCGTAAAGATGGGAGCTGAGAACATGCTGAGTTCGACAGGTGCATTTGTGATATTATAGAACTGGCAATTTTTGAATAACGGATTTGCTGAACCAACAACTGTCGCTCCATAATAATTGCACAGTTGAATAAGGCAACTGTCGATCGTCGCATGGGAATTTTCTATGCGAAGACCCGTTGCGGCATACGATATCTCACAATTTTTCAGGTAATTTATTGTATCTGAG
>TBL_comb47_HYPODRAFT_10004574_pt1 | contig 15843 bp, 10 predicted proteins | sample TroBogypolimnion_40_FD_10682 | JGI IMG/M metagenome (IMG submission 10682)
TAACCGAAACCCAGCGGCGCACCCCTCAGGGGGTGGCCGACTTCAGCCGGAATACCCGGCCGACATCAACCGGAACAACCGGCCGACTTGCGTCGGAATAGGCGGCCGACATCGTCGGAATGCGCATACAGTGGAAACAATACCACCCCTTTCGCAAGGGAGGCGATGAATCCTCTGTCGTTACTGCAGAAATGGCTAGGGCCGTGGCATCTGCTTTAGCCGATGAACTGAAAGGGAAATTCGGGGCAAGCAGAGTCATGCTCTTTGGATCTTTGGCCAGAGGCGATTTCCATAAATGGTCCGATATCGACATAGCCGTGTGTGGGGTTCCTCTACAAAATTATTACCGTGCTGTGGCATATGTTACTGGGTTTAGTGCTACTTTTAAAATTGATCTCGTAGATGCCGAGGACTGCCCTGAGTCTTTGCGGGAACTTATAGAGCGAGAGGGGGTTGATCTATGAGCAGCCCCGGAACTATTCTCGCTGCCAGAATTAGAAATGAGCTACCTGAACTGGCCATTGTCGTTGGGCGTGCCAAACAGGGGTGGGATAAAGCAAGAACAGACTTTTCCTCCTCACACATATACTTAAAGGCACCCTTTTAAAGCCGAGAACGCGCTTCTAAGGTTTAGAGTAGAGGCAGATTCAGAAATTCTGTTTTAAATACTGCACGTTATCTTGGTCCGACCGTACGCAGTAACAGTTGAATGTCTAACAGACCTAAGGATTTGATCACCAATCACGTCCCACCATCAGCTTGCTTAAGTCCTTTTTGTTTTTCTGTCGCGAATGTTTTCGCAACCAAAATCGCAGATTATAACAGGTGACGCGGCTGGCATTCGGTGATTAGCCCTTTACCACACCTCCGTAATAGGATAGAATTACGAAGCTTTTCATCGTGTAGTGTAGTAAAGGAAATCCGCTATGAAACCTGAAAAGAAGACGTCGCGCACAGGCGGCTTGCACGAGTTGACGGACAGTGACCTTAACAAGATTACGCGAGCTGTTGGTGAAAATGCCAGGGCGCAGACACTTGAACAGAAAGAACGGCTGAAAAGGGAGCTCCTAGAGGAGATCGAATCTGTCCGGGAGTCGACATCGCGTCATGGCCGATAAACTCTTTCGTCCGAAACTGATTGTCATTGCCGGACCCAATGGTTCCGGGAAAACCACCTTTACCAACCAGATCCTGCGCCACGACTGGTCCGATGGCTGCATCTTCATCAACCCGGATGAGATAGCCAGGAATGAGTTCGGCGACTGGAATTCTCCCGAAGCCGTGAAAAAGGCTGTGGTGCGCGCCCGAGAGATCCGTGAAAGCTGTCTGAAGAACAAAAACAGCATGCTTCTGGAATCGGTCTTCTCGGGGCCCGACAAGGTTGGCTTTATCCGCCAAGCACGTGACTCCGGTTTTTTCATCCGCTTCTTTTTCATCCGCTTCTTTTTCATCGGCACCGACAGTCCTGAAATCAATGCCGCTCGCGTAGCCCGTCGTGTAATGGATGGCGGGCACGATGTCCCCATCTCCAAAATAATCTCACGATACAAACGCTCCATCGCCAACGGTGCTGCCGCCATGGCCATGGTTGATCGGGCCTATGCCTACGATAATTCAGTTGACGATCGGGAGCCGAAAAAACTGTTCCGCACTCGGGATGGCCTAATTTTTAAAACCTATTCCGACCTTAAACTCCATGAATGGGGGCAGTTCATGAGAGATTATCTTATTCCCACCCCGTAAGAGACGTTTCAGCTATGTCCAGATTGTTTAGGCTAGAGCTGACTGGTCAGCGGGCTTCACAAAGCTGAAGAACTCGGGATCCTCAAGGTGTTCCTTAAATTCTATGGCGGCACCCTCATCCTCACTTGTTGACAGGAAAACCTGCCATTCCAGAAGGCTATCCACCTCGTCGGTCATGTCTCTTATCATTATGGCGGGCTTGGTCGTGTCAGTCTCAATGCAATACCATCTGCTCGGGGTCTCGCTATGCAGCAAGCGCCCCTGGCAAAACTTCTGGCTGAACTTGTTGGTCTCCATGTTGTATAACATGCCTCTTTCATTGATGTTGAACAACACCGTGCTCTTTTCGACGCAAATATTGGCCAAGGTTTGGATCTCCATATGGGCAACACTGTGCGCGTTTAGGTATTGCTTAACGGCTCGCAGGTTGGGATTCAGAATATTGACCTGTCCGTCACCAAGCGCGTAGATTTTGCTTTGCGACACGTTGATCCCGAGACAATAGAGCATCTGGCTGGAACCTACACTGCTGCAGTTCCTCGGTGGAGTAAGATTGCTCTCCAAAACGGTCGTGCTGTCATCGGTGCTTATCACGAAGCGGTCCGGCTGGCGTGAAAGCCTGAATGCCCCGCGCAGATGCCCTTTCACAGCAAAGGTCCTGTCGACGGTGCTGAGTTGGTCGATGCTCTGCTTCACAGCCTGCACGTTGTCGCCGTCCTCGATGAAGGCGTAGTAGACGTTGTCCTTGGTGCTGGACATAAACAACCCGTTTATGTTTGCGCCCGCTGGGACGAGGAAATGCTCGCCTATTACGAAGGTTGCCGTGAAACTGCTCTCCGTCTCGGAAAGGGTGGCGCGCCACAGGGTGTTGTTCGCTTTTGGGTCCAGGAATAGGAAAGTATCCCGGTCCGGCAACGCGTCCAGCACGCTCAGTTCCTTGAACCGGGGCGAGCGATACCTGGTGGCGGTCATGTTCCACACCCTGACAATCACGATAGTTTCGTCGCTGTCTTCGAAGAGCAGGTGACGCTCTGTGGAACAGAGAAATCGCAGACCGGTTGGGGCGGGCTCAGTGGCGAGGTCTACTACCAGGTCCGGCGAAACGGTCAAGGCTATCGGTTCGGCCGAGATGGTAAACATCTGCGCAATCTCATCATCGATCTTATTGAGCACATCTTGCCACCAGGGCTGGTCATGTGAAGCTTTGTATCTGGCTGCCTTGGCTGAATTTCCTAATAGCAAATAATCCCGATAGTCGAAGATGCTCTCCTCGTCCTGCCTCTCCGGCTCAAGTCGATAAAGTATCCCTTCCGCTATCTCCTTATACCAGGAGGCGTCCTCCACAGGTAACAGCTCGGAACGCTTGCGCAGCTGCGCAACTAGTCGTTTTGCCTCACTAATCGCGCCTTCGCTTTCCTCTTGCTCCTCCAGCTCCACCAGCCTATCGAGCAATTGCTGGATTTCGTTTTTCACCTTTTCCTGCTCCAGTCCCGCCACCCGGTCATACTCCTCTTTGAACAGCGGGTACGTGTGAAAATACTTCTTTAAGTCCTGCACCGTTTTCCAGCAGCATTCCGCCTGCTCCTCTTTGCTGAGCCGCATAAATCCAACGAACCTAAGCCATAACTCCTTCGCCTTAGCACCCGAAAGCCTCTGCAGTTTCTTGTTGCGGTAAAGCAGGGAAAAGAAAGGGGAAATAGAGCAGGCATGCCGATACTCGTCCTCGTCCGCCTGGTGCGACAGCCAGAGCACGATGTCGAAACAGGGCTCCCAGCTTTCCTGCGCAGCAAGTACCTGAAGGGTTTGCAGGCGATCTGCCACTGTCTCATTTTTTTGGCGGTTCCTTTCCCGCGCTATGAGAGCCCCGATTTGATCGGCGTTCTGTTTGTCCTGTTCAGATAGCTGCACCAGCAGGTCCAACCTGTCGGCCGCAGTCTCGCTGCACTCGAAGCACGTCCAGAGCCTGGCTAAATCCGCTTTGCTCTTTTGGGCTTCAATCTCCTCGGCCAGCCGATGGGCTTGCTGGAAGTTCGGACATAGGGAGTGGGCATGCTGAAGCAGGGACTCCGCACGGGTCAGGTCGCTGCGGGCGAAGGCTGCTTCGGCCTGCTGCAGATAGGGCCGGGCTGCGTCAAGCATGGCCGCCTCGATCTCCTTTCTCAGGCTGGCATGCGAGGTAACAAACCCCTCTTTCCCCTCCGAGAGTTTCAGAAGATTAAAGGCTTGGGATAGGTTGCCGTCTTGGAAGGAAATGTCTGCGTAGGCGTAGAGAGCGCTCTTGCCAAGATCGGCGGGGTACGTCGCTGCGAAGAGGGCCCTGGCTTCGGCGATCATGCCGTTCCCATAGTAACTCTGGGCAAGGATTTCCAGGACCACCCTGTCCTTCAGCACCTGGCTGGGCTGCGCCAGCAGGACCTCGATGGCCGTTTGGTACGCACCAATTTCCTCTGCCAGCACCCGGGCGGCTTTAACCAGAACCGGCAGATCACGGAGGTTGGTAATCCGAAGGGTGGCCAGGATTTCCTCTGCCTGAGGGTATTCGTACTGCTCAAGGAGCAGTTCCGCGTTTTTGAGGGTCGCTCTGGGAGAACAACCGCCCCCCGGTTCTCTGGATTTAGCCTTTGCCTCACTTCTTGCCGGAAGTCCCGTGGGGCGGGCGGCGAGGTCACCGACCGTGTCGAACGCTCTTGCCGAAAGGGCATTCGGATCAGTATGACAAGCGTCGATCGAGGGAAGGGCCTTATGCTTTATGAGCATGAGGTCCGGGATGCAGGGATCTGGTACCAGGCTGAAGGCTGCGCCGTAGTTTTCCAAAAGCAGATTCTGGAGCCGATCTTTGATCCGGTAACCGTTTTCCCGCTCCTTCGTAGACAGGCGCAGTCCAGTGGGATTGACCCGCTTGATTAAGGATATTATTTCCTCAGAGGGGGGGACTCGGGAGGACGCGAGAACTTTTTCAGCCGATTGTACCCAGACTTGCCAGCTCATGGACTCTCCCTGATAGGTATATTAGCAGATGCTAAAATTTACCAAATTCCCCTCCGACCGCAACAACCCTCCTTAAAAAAAGCCCACAAGGCACCTGGCCATCTCGGTTGGGTGTCTTTTTCAGACCCCTCATTGCATCATTGTTGATTTTCCGGCACTACCCGGTATCCTTGTTTGGCGCGCAGTTAATGTTAAACCTTTAACCTGATTGCAGCCCCTGCCACTGCGGCCGGGGAGGCGAAGGAGGAGCGAATGACAAGGCAGCCTCAGGGCAGAATCATGCGGAACTATCGAAATTTGCCGCCAACCAAGTTCCACACCTTCAATCAAAGGGTCAAGAAGTCCCTTGCCGAGAACCAGAAGGTTCCGGTGTCAACGTGGGGCTCGAATCCGGATCTGATCGCATCCTACTTCGCTACCTCGGACAGGCATGACGCGGTGTACCACGAAGCCAGATACGGCAGTATCCTGGTGATTGCGGAACGCGAGCTCCTACAGACGCAGTTGGTCAACTACTTGGACGAGATCGCGGCCGATTTGGAGGCGGAGGGAGTCAGGCATCCGGACATACTTCTTTCCTCGGGTTTCGATCTCGCCAAAGAGCGCAGGAACAGCATCCGTAAAAATGTTGTTGTCCCTGCTGAGATCTTCACCGGCGAACATCACGAAAGCAACCCGTAAGAGCCCTCTGAAGGGCTGGTAACGGCTCGGACCAAGCGGGCCCTAGCGGTTGCGCCCTGATGTATCTGGAAGGAGCCCAAGCCTAGAGGGGGTTACGGTCCGAGTAACCCCCTTTTTCTCTCCCACCTTGCGACCAACGAGTTATCCCCTGCGGCTAACATCCCATCACTTGCGATCAATGAGTTATCCCCTGCTGTCCACATTTCATCATTCACGATCAACGAGTTACCACCCGCGGTCCACATCTCATCACTTGTGAGCAGTGAGTAATTACCCGCGGCAAACATCTCATCACTCGTAGTAGATCAGTTATCTCCTGCGGCTAACATCTCATCATTTGCCATCGACGAGTTGTCACCCGCGGCTAACATCTCATCACTTGCGATCGACGAGTTGTCACCCGCGGCTAACTTCTCTTCACTTGCGATCGACGAGTTGTCACCTGCGGCTAACATCTCATCACTTGCGATCGACGAGTTGTCCCCTGCGGCTAACATCTCATCACTTGCGATCGACGAGTTATCACCTGCGGCTAACATCTCATTACTCGCGACCGACAAGTGATTCCCTGAGATTTTGGCCCGGGGCAATTGAACTCATCATTCCCTTAATAGCGAGGGCTCGCTGGTTTCCATCCGGTACCCATTTCCTGGGCCATCAGTTTGAACCTCTTCTTGTTGGGGGGATTCGGCACCCTGCCTCGTCCAATTTTTCTGTTTTGACCTTCGGGTACCCCGCCGAAAGTACACCGGTTTTAGAACGGACACTTGGTTAATGGGGTTATGGTAATAGGAAATCGTTTTAAATCGCTTGCTTAAAAATGCGAAATCGACTATAAGTGCGCCCACCTTACCGGTAATTTCTGCAATGCCGTTGGCATTATAACGTGCTTTGCAGTGTGCCGGCAGAGACGGCTGAAGTGACCTGATATCAGTGGGCTGTGCTAACCGCCGGCTCCGCAATTTGGGCTGCTGCCGACTAGAGCAACATCAGAGTAATTCGATGACGCAATACCCAAGGGTCCATTTAATTGGATGCCGGTTACCGAAGAGCACGTCGGATGTTTGCAATCAAAACGCCCGTTCTCGGTTTCGAGACGGGCGTTTTTTAGTTAGGCAATGCGCACCTTTCGGGCCTGTGGGCATTTGCAGGCTGACTCATGGCCGGAGTCATCAAGTTGTCAATACCCGGCCCAATGTGCCACCTCAAACTGACCAACGGAGCCGTGGAGCAGCGTATCAATGGTGGGCCCTGGCGCGGTGTGAAAAAGGCAAACAGGAGATGAAACCATGGGGAAAATATCTTTGATTCTGGCGGCGGCCTGTCTGGCTCTTTCAGCACCCGCCTGCTCTTTTGGAATGGACCAAGGCATGGAGGCGGGGTATGGCAATCTGGCCGCTGGCCTGGTCTATGAGGAGGTCGTTGATGGCGTCAAGGCCAGCTTCAAGGTGCAGGCCGCCCAAGAGGAAATGACCGGATTGAAGCCGGAGCCGCCGGCGACCACCCGTTACATCTCGGTCGCGTTCAAGGACATAGTGACCGGGAAGGCGCTTCTCGAAGGGGAGGCGAGGATGAAGGTCGTCGGACCCGACAAGATGGCGCAGTCAAACGACCTCATGATGACGCACGACGAGTTCGGCGCCCTTTTCGACCTGTCCAAGAGTGGAAAGTACGGTGTGATGGTGAAGTTCCGACTGCGGGACGGCAAGACTCGCTCGGCCAGGTTCTGGTATGTTGTGCAGGCACAGCAGATGCCGGCAGCCGTGCTACCCCCGGTTGACAACGGTTCCGGTACGGGAGCCGCGATGGTGGAGGTGGCGACCACGCCGAGGAGCGGACTGCTTGACGAAGGACTGGAGGCCTACAAAAAGAAAGACTACGTAACCGCGCTCAAGGTGCTTACACCGTTGGCATTGCAGGAGAATGCGGACGCCCAGGTCAAACTCGGGATCATGTACAACGATGGGCTCGGCGTGCGGCAGGATCAAGCTGAGGCGGCGAAATGGTATCGCAAGGCAGCTGAACATGGGAACGTCTTTGGACAGTTCAACCTCGGGGCGCACTACTTCAACGGCGAAGGTGAACCTCAGGATTTTGTCGAGGCCAGGAAATGGTTTCGTAAAGCCGCCGAGCAAGGAGACTCCGATGCACAGGGAATCCTCGGGGGGATGTATGAAAACGGCAAAGGTGTGCAAAAGGACTACGCAGAAGCAGAGAAATGGTATCGCAAGGCCGTTGCACAAGGCAATGCTGAGGCGCAGACAAACCTTGGCTTGATGTACGAAAAAGGGGCGGGTGTGCAGCAGAATCATGTCGAAGCCGCTAAATGGTATCGCCTGGCGGCCGAGCAGGGGGACCCTGTCGCGCAGAGACACCTTGGCGTTATGTACATAACTGGGCACGGCGTGCAGCAGGATTATCCCCTGTCGGTCCATTGGATGCGTAAGGCCGCTGAGCAAGGGGACTCCAGTGCACAGAACAACCTGGGGAGGATCTATGAGTACGGGCAAGGCGTGCCAAAGGATTTTGACTCAGCGCAGAAATGGTATCGAAAGGCAGTTGAACAAGGGAACCCCGAAGCACAGTCAAACCTTGGTCTCATGTACGAAAATGGTCTAGGTGCGCAACAGGATCATGCAGAAGCGGCTAAATGGTATCTCATGGCAGCCAAACAGGGATACCCGGTCGCGCAGAGGCTCCTCGGCGTTCTCTACCTCACCGGGCAAGGCGTACCACAGGACTATGGTTTGTCGACCCATTGGTTGCTAAAAGCGGCCGAACAAGGGGATGCCATCGCTCAGGACAATCTTGGCGTGACGTACTGGAACGGGTTTGGTGTTGAAAAGGATTATGCACAGGCGGTGATCTGGTTTCAAAAGTCCGCTGGGCAAGGTTTTGCCGATGCGCAGTTGAACCTCGGGTCTATGTACCAAAACGGCCTGGGCGTGGCACAGGATTATTCCGAAGCGCTAAAATGGTTTCGAAAGGCGGCTGAGCAAGGTTTGGTGAGGGCCGAGCATGAACTGGCCCTGGCCAACAAAAATGGCTTGGGCGTCGAACGTGACTTGGCCGCGTATTTCCTCCAGGAGGAGAAGCTGGCGCTCGGCGGATTTCCACCGTCACAGTTCGAGTACGGCATTGCGATGCTGGCCGGGTTGGGGACGCCCGTCGACAAGGTGAAGGCTTGGGATTGGCTCAACCGTGCGGCCAATGCCGGAGACGTGGCCGCCCAATCCTTCCTTGCTAAGGAGTTGTGCGACGGCAGCAGCCACATCAAAAAAGATCCTGCTAAGGCCGCCATCTGGGCGCGAAAAGCCGCCGGGCAGGGCAGTCCGGAGGCACAGAGTTTACTCGGGGAGTTGTATCGCAAAGGCGACGGCGTGCCGAAAAGTGCCGCTGAGGCACTGCGCTGGCATCTGAAGGCCGCCGAGTCCGGATACCTGCTCTCCATGCTGAGGGCTGCCGAGATGTATATGCAGAACGACGGTGTGCCGCCGGACTGTGAGGCCGCCACCAGTTGGTTAAGGAAAGCCCGCCAGTCCGGCGAAGCGGACGTTGGGTATCTTAGAAACGTCGAGAGTCGTCTGGACAGCATCAATAACGGTGCCTGCAAGTTCCCCCTGGAGTGGGCCGAAATCGAAAAATTGACAGGCTCAGCCGGTCGCGGACTTGAGGATGAAAAACCGCAGGAATATAAGGCGCTGGAGAAGGAAATCCTTCATAAGCTCACAGCCTTGACTCATAAGGGGGTCAATGCCGCTCGCTGTGAAATGGGCCGGCTTGTCGCACATGACACCAAGGGTAAGGAAGGGTTAGACCTCCTGATGGAGGGAGCCGATCGTGGCGGGTTGAACTGCATGTTTTACATCATGTTGACGGGCGATATGGGCGAGACCTTGGAAGGCCTGAGCCCGGATGCCCTCCAGGCAGTGAAACTGCGTGCGGCAGAACAAGGGTTGACCTATGCCTTTGTGAATTTGGCCAGCAGCTATGAGGACGGGAAGGGGGTAGAGCAGGACTTCGTCCGTGCCTATATGTGGAGTACCCTGGAGGCTGAGCGCAGACATCTGCCGGCCGATAAGGCCTTGGCTCGCCTGTTGCCGCGTCTCACGCCCAAGAAGCTTGCCGCCGCTCAACTGTTGATCAAGGAGTGGAAGCTAAAGCATCCCGCGCTGACCGACGGTGGCGGGCCGAAATGATCCCTGTCACGTGTTCGCCATCTCGAACATCAATGCAGATGATGGGTTCGCTACCGAATCGTTTTAGACCTGCGCTACAAGCCATCGTTTGTGCCGCGGTTTTCCTGTCGGCGGGGCGCTCCATTGCGGCAAACCTGAATGAACCTATCTTCCGGATTGCGACCGAAGGCCACACCTCCGACATTACCCGGGCCGCCACGGACGCCCAAGGACGATGGCTCGCGACGGTGTCGTCCGACAAGACGCTGATGATCTGGCGTATGCCGGCAGCAGAACGCGCATCGGTGCTCCGCGTTCCGATCGGCACCGGCGACGAAGGCAAACTCGACACGGTTGCCATGTCACCGGATGGCAGATTCGTCGCCGTTTCAGGTATGACCGGACTGGCATGGTCTCAGGGATACACGGTTTATATCCTCGAGCGAGAATCCGGCCACCTCGTGCACCGCATCACGGGCTTGAGCGCTCCGGCCGCTGACCTGCGCTGGTCAGCCGAGGGCAAACTGCTGGCCATCGGGTTGAAGTCCCCAAATGCCAGCGTGATGCTTTATCGGTCGGACGACTGGACTCTGGTGGGCTCCGACGCCGACTATGACGGCGCTGTCGGCTCGGTTGAATTCCTCGGCGACGGACGCATGCTGACAACGGCGAGCGATGGGCTGCTGAGGCTCTATACCGCCTCGCCTGAGGGTTTGCGCCGCATCCGGGAGACCACGGTGCCCGGGGGTGCCGAGTTGAACCTGGCTCGCGTCCACCCGGACGGCACAAAGATAGCGGTAAATTTCCGCTCGTCGAATAAAATCACCGTTATCGACGCCCGAACTCTGAAACTCCTGTATGCCGTCGATACTGGCCAAGTAGCCGAGCAGTTTTGGCAACAGACTACCTGCGATCGACTTGCCTGGAGCCCCGATGGACGCTTTATCTATCGGGGTGGCGTCTTTCGCCGCAAGCGGCGTTATGTGGTCGATGCCTGGGATCAGGAGGGGCGGGGGGCGCGGAAACTTTTGTTTGCATCCCGCGAATCCATAACGGATCTGGTAACCACTCCGGGGGGCGGTGTGACCTGGACAGCCAGCGATGGAGTCTGGGGTTCGCTGCAAGGCGACGCCATGGTCACAAGGCAGCATCGAAGACCGGTCAATTTCAAGGTGACCCGATTCTACGGCAGTCAAGAGGTTGCCAGCGATGCCATAGATTACGACAACGAGATTACCAGGGACGATGGGTCATATTCAATAGGGATGCTGAATCGCGAGTCAAACCTGGGCCAGAGCATTCAGCTCTCCGATAACGGCAATGTCGTCTCTTTTGTCGTGGGGTCTGATCCCTCACAGAGGCTCTTCTTTGATGTTACGCAACAGGCTTACCTTGAAGCTGGTGAAAAACCGACCCGCCTCAATCCGTTCGACGCCTACTGGGTCAAGGTCAGCGGCACGGGACGTGACCGCGCTCTGTATATAATGAGGCAGCACGTAAAAATGTCTGAGGGTGAGACACCCGTCTCCCTGGTTTTGACGCCCAAACGCGATGCAGTCTACGTGGGGAGCCAGCATGCCCTGCATAAATACCAAAACAGTGGGCGGCTCGATTGGCGTATTTCCACTGAGGGTGAGGTCGTCGATCTCGCCGCATCGGCGGATGGCCGCATGGTGGTGGCGGCGTTGAACGATGGGACACTGCGCTGGTATCAGGCACATGATGGCAAAGAACTACTGGCCCTCTTTCCGCATTCCGACCGAAAACGCTGGGTCATGTGGGTGCCCGAGGGGCATTACAGCTCGACACTGGGAGCCGAGGATCTGATCGGCTGGCATTTGAACCAGGGAAACGACAGGGAAGCCCGCTTCCTGCCGAGCGGCTTGTTCTACGATGTATTTTACCGGCCTGACATCGTGCAAGCCAAATTCCGGGGGGATGATATTTCCGGTCTGATTACCCTCACTGCCACAGAAGCCCTAAAAAACCCGCCTCCCGTTTTGAGTTTTACCAAAGTGCCATCGTCCTCCAGGAGCAGCAAGGAAACGGTTTGCTACAAGGCGGCCAGTACCGGCGGTGGGATAGGCGAAGTGCGGCTCTTCCAGAACGGCAAGCTGGTAAAATCGGATGGTTTTTATCGCGAGGCGGCTGCCAGGAATACGGAAGAAAAATTGAAACTTGCTGCACAGGACAGTTCCACCCTCCAACGCGCATTGCGTGGTCTGAAGGTGGTTCAAAAAGCATCTTCCGCCACGGTCTCCAATGTTAAAGCAAATGAATGCGAAGAGTGTCAGGAGTTGGAAACCATTCCCGGCGAAAATGAAGTCAGCGTCGCAGCATTCAATGCCCCAAATACCATCCAAAGCAGTCTGGAAACGGCGCACTTCAACGTTGACCGTAATCCGGACGAACCGCATCTGTATGTGCTGGCGATTGGAATTGACCGCTATCGCGATCCCTCGGCCACATTGCAGTACGCAGTGAAGGACTCAAACGACTTTCTGACTATGATCCGGGGAAAAGCCAACGGTCTCTACCAGCCGCAGAACATCCATGACGAAGCAATCAGTGACGACGCGGCCACCAAGGCGGGTATCCTGGCGGCGATCCAGAGGCTGTCCGAAAAGGTGAAGCCGTGGGACAGTCTCATACTCTTCGTCGCCTCGCACGGGGTGTTGTTGGATAATCAATATTACATCGTCACGGCGGGATTTAACGGCTCGATAAATCCCGCGGATATGATCAGCTCCAATGAGATCGTCGGCATGTCGACGAAGATCAAATCATTGTCGCAGTTATTTATCTTCGATACCTGCCATGCCGGCGGGGTGGACAACATAATAAGCGGATTATACGATGCCCGCATGTCAGTCATGGCTAAAAAAATGGGGTTGCATATCTATGCGTCAGCCGGAACCACCCAGGCCGCTATGGATGGCTATCAGGGGAACGGGCTCTTTACCCATGCCCTCCTGAAAAGTATGAAAGAAGGTGAGGCAACAGACAGTAACCACGATAGCAAGGTCAGCGTAGTGGAACTGGGGCAGCGGGCACGTCAGGAGACGCTGGATATATCAAAAAAATTGGGATTTCCGCAATCGCCGAAAATCATTAACTTCGGTAGGGATAATGCTTTGTTCAAAGTTCAGTAGGCCTATGACTTGCTGTATACCAAACTGTACACCGATGGTTGTGCTCACTTCGTGGCTGTTTCCTCCCCACCCCGGCCCTCCCCCGCAAGGGGGGAGGGAGAGTTTTTGGAAGCGGAAGATTGTCGCTAATCAGTTTCTGGAATGTTAACAGCGCGGTTAATCTCAGCCACTGTTTTGGGCCAATCGATTTCATGTCGGGGGATAACCCTCGGGAGATCGCATTGCTCCGCAAGAATGCCTGAGCTCGCGCATCCCTGGAAAAGGTGGCGCTGGAGTCTGCTAGTTCCAATCGAGAAGCCTGCGCTCTCCCTCCAGGGCCCTGATGGAGGTCGCATCCTGGCTCACTTCCAGGCATCCCCGGTAGCTGCCGTTTGCATCGCGGACGGCGAAATACCGGATGTGGATGAATCGCCCACCCATCTGGATCCAAAACTCGGCGCTGTCCTTGGTGCCGGTCCTGAACGAATCGAGTATCTTCTGAACGGTGTCCATGCTCTTGGGCGGATGGCAGTTCTGAACTTTTCTGCCAATCACTCCGGGACTTCTCGGGAAGATCCTCTCCTTGGTCTGAGAGTAGTACATGATCTCGTCTTTATCATTGACGAAGGATAGGTCCACCGGAAGATGCATCAGCATCAGGTTCAACAGTTCGGGGCTCAGGGAGCCGGTGTCGAGCTGGATCTCCTGCGGCAGGACTCCATGTGCGGCAGCGCCGGCTTTTTCTGCCGGCACTTGGTAACTCCATCCCGCCTCGGGAGTGACCCAGGCGTACCCGATTTCCTCCTCGCCTTGCCGCACTTTTGCCCAGTCCGCCTCGGACAAGATCTCCAGAGCCATCGGAAAGAGGATGTGCTCCTCCTTGTAGACCATGTCGTCGACCATCTGCAGCAGCGCCTTGAACGCCTGACGATCCAACGGCACTTCGGCCGACTCGAGCTCCATGCGGGCCCGCTTGATGCCTTGGCGGATGTCGTCATGAATCGCCCACATCACTTCTGATGGTCCGGTGATCTCGTGCTGCTCCAGCACGGGGAAAAGCTGGTTCTCTTTCCGCAGGAAGTGCAGGTTGATCTCCGCCAGCCTGTTGAGCAACGGGAGCAGGAGCTTTTTCTCCCCGGGCGCCTCCAGCTGCTGGGTAATCTCTTCCGCCACCCTGTTCTCGAGCATATAGGTGTGCAACGGGTGTCCCGCCGGAACGTTCGGGCGCTGTTGCGTTCCCAGCGATTCCTTGAACAGCTCGACATGCACGTCGCACAGGCGCTTTATCTCGCTCTCCGGCATCCCTTCCGCGATGAGCCGCTGCTCCAGGCGCGCAATCTCGGTGCCGTCGATGTCTCTGATCAGCGTGTGGAACCGCGCCTTCAGGTTCTTCATGTCGACCCCGGCATGGAGGTCTCGAATGATTTCCTTCAGTGCCGCCTGCCTAGCCTCGGGAGCGAGGAGGGGAGGGGAGGCTTGCGGCTGTTCCAGAACGACGGTCAACTCGTCTCCCGTGTGTGCCTGCACCGCGGCTGCAATCTCGGCAATGAGCTGCTCGAGGGGGATGCCTCCCCGCTCGGCTATGTGGGAAAGGGGGGCGACGTTACCGACAGTATTTCTGACCACCGCACTTTTAAGCATCTTGAAATTGGGTGACCGATTTATAAAGAACTCCAGTAAAAACGGGTACGGCTTCAACAACTCCTGCAACTTGGTGTTGGCCCTGATTTCCATGTCCTGTTCCCCTTTAGGTGTTTCTGACGAATGTGCTGAATTCACCTTAGCCGGCTAAAGGGAAAGTTTCCTTGACATAGATCACAAAGCCGGGATCGAGTGGAAGTAACTGTGGGTACTGTGGGGTGAGGTCATGACATGACCAAACAATGCATGCAGGTGAAAAGATCGCGTAAAGGAATCTGGCCTGGTTGCAAAACAGACCGTACCTGAAGCCCGCAAGGCCAGCTGCCTTTTTAGTTGGTAGTGCCGAAGATCTCGCACGGGTTACCTTTCTGAGCTACCTTGAATGGTGTTAAGGTGGTTACAATTGGATTTCGCTAAGCAATTGTGTGTATAAGTAGTGAACACATAGGTATTTGCCTCATGACGCCATATTACTGCTAGTGTCGGATCTGGGCTGGAACAACGCGCCGGAATTGCTTTGTCACAACGCTCGCAATGCTCGCACAACTACGCCATTAAACGGCTAGCAAACAGTCATATGACTGAATTTGTATTCATTGTAAATACCAAATGGCGAACATTGCGAAGGATTTTTTTGGCGCAATTTTTGCGTGCCGAGTGGAGTTTTGAGTTTAGCGCAGGAACGAATTGCTTATGTTATGGGGAACTGATGGTTCCCCTTTTTTTGGGAGGTGGGAAATGGTGCGTGGGAGTTTGGTGCAGCGGTATTGGATGGTTTTGCTCATTTTTGCCGTTCTTACAGTCGGCTCATCCGTTTCCTTGTATGCGGGTCCAGCTCCCGCCACTGGGGTTACCGGGTCGATGCACGATATTGGTGCGGTTCCGGGATATAACGCGGACCAAAACGGTCGGGTTTGCATATTCTGCCATAACTCGGAAGACGCTGCGACGTCACCGTCGGTGGGTTACCCAAGCTTCCCCAATTATAACCACCCTCTCTCTACGATTAACCTGGCTCCCTACATATGGGGTTCTGCTTCGAACCTCAACATCCCATTTTCTAGCGACCCGCTCATCGGCCAAAGCAGCATCTGTATCAGCTGCCATGACGGAGTGACAGCAGTTGACACTCATGGCGGCGACGGCACGGCCAACAACGGCGACCACAAGATGACCTCCAGCTACATCGACGGTCTCGGCAACACCGTCAAGCGCTACATCGACGACCTTAGCACAACCCACCCGATCGGTTTCAACTACGCCGACGCTTATGCCGCCCGGGGCTCTTCGCAGCTTTACGACATAATAAAAGATGGAACTACCTACGTAGAGAGCGTGGGAGCTGGCACGCTGACCCGCGGTTAAGTGGACCCTATAGTCAAGACAATAAAGGATCGAGTTTAAGGTGGTGCCCGGTCGCGCAGCTGACCGGCGCTGCCCCGATTTTGAGCGTGGTTTTACGCTCAACAAATTTGTCCACG
>TBL_comb47_HYPODRAFT_10004576_pt1 | contig 15843 bp, 14 predicted proteins | sample TroBogypolimnion_40_FD_10682 | JGI IMG/M metagenome (IMG submission 10682)
GCTGCTCCTCCGATGGGTGTGGTGGTTCCGGAGTTGCCCCCCAGCGCTGTGCAGGTGTCCGTCAATGGTGGCATCGCATATCAATTCAGCGGGATTTACTACCAGCCGGTGTTCGTCAGCGGGGTCACGCAGTATATGACTTTCATGCCCTGAGCGGCAGTGGGACCTCGTGGCAGCCATTATGGCAGACGTGACGAATACAAGGTAGGGTTAGACCCTATCGCTTGGAATCCTGCAATCGAGTAAGATGTCTGCGTATGAAGAACAAGACACAACTCGAAAGAAAGGATTCCATATGTCCCTAATCACAATCATTCTTACGCTGGTCGCGGTTGGCGTTGGTCTGTGGGCGATCAACACGTATATCCCGATGGCCAAGCCTGTAAAAACGATACTCAACGTGGTCGTCGTGACCGTGCTCTGCCTGTGGTTGCTGCAGACGTTTGGCCTTATCGACAATATCAAGAACATTCGAGTGAGATAGGGCACCACCCAGCCCAAAACGAAAGGGGCGGTATGAGCAAACTTGAGATCGACGGCTGCTGGCACATTGTCAGTGGCAAGTTGCAGCAGGTATGGGCCAAGTGCGCGGATAACGATCTTCAGCAGCTCCACGGCAGGCAGATGGAGCGGTTAGGCCGCATGCAGATACGCATCGCTAAACGCCGCGCCGCAGTCGCTAAGGTCGTCGAAGAGGCCGTCTACTCCCTTTGCAGAGAATAAGCGGTCGGTCGAGCGAGTCAAAGCACGGGCGGAAAAGATGACATGATGACGGGCATAGAAGTGGAGAACAGGAACAGGAACAGGGACAAAGACATAATCGAAGATTTCATGACCGCGGCCAACGGTGCGGCCGCGCGCTATCTTGAGGCCAAACAAGTCCCTCTCGCTGTCGCACGCCGTTCAACTGGCTCTGCCAATAGGTAGGGTTAGACCCCATACCAGAACGCTTGCCTATCGCGTAACCTACATTTGTAAAAAGGGAAGGTCTCTGTGTTTCTCCTATGTATCTTATCTCGCTAACGGTTGACAAAGGGAGTATCTTTTTATGTTATGGACAATTTCAATTGTGCTGCTGATTCTCTGGCTGCTGGGGCTGGTCAGCAGTTACACGATGGGCGGGTTCATTCACATTCTGCTGGTGGTCGCCATCGTTGTGGTGCTCGTCAGGATTATTCAGGGCCGCCGGCCCTTATAGAAACACGCCAAGCTAAAAGAAGTGCGCGATGAAAAGAAAAGCTGAAATAGCCGGATGGGCACGGCGCTATCGGACGGCGTTGCGACGATACCTGAAGCAAGGTGCGTCTGCGGGTTTGCTGTCTGCGGAAAGACTGGGACGCCAGGCGGTGGCCTTGGGGTTAGAGACGTTGGATTTGGCCAAGGTGCACGAGCAGGCCTTAATCCCGCTTGTGGCTGCGGACGGTTCGCCGGCGGAACGGCAGAGCGTGACCGAACGGGCCAAGGGCTTTTTCGCTGAGGCCATCGTTCCCATTGAGAGAACGCATCGCTCCGCACTGAAGGCCGACGTCCGAGCCACTCAATTGACGGAGACCCTGAATCGGCGTACGGCGGAATCGTCCGCTTCGACCCGGCACCTGGCGCAAAGTATCACCGAGCGTCAGCTTGCGGAAGCGTCTCTCAAGAAGAGCGGGAAGAACCGTGTCAAGCTGCTGAAAGAGTCCAGCCGCCTGCAGAACAGCATCCAGAGTCAGACGCGTAACATGCTGTCGGCGCAGGAGGATGAGCGGCACAAGACGAGCCTTCATCTTCAGGATGAGATCGCTCAAACCCTGCTGGCAATCAACATCAGGCTGCTGACGCTGAAAACATCTGCCAAGGCCAGTACAGAAAAATTCGAGAAAGAGATTGCCACGACTCAACGGCTGGTGAATAAATCGATAAAAAGGATCAACAGGTTTGCCCATGAATTCGACACCCAGCATAAAAATTAGCAAGTCGGCCGCGTTGGCCCGCCAGTATGAAACGGCCTTGCGCCGATTCCTGAAATTAGGTCCAGAAGCAAGCTTACTACAAGCGGTGCGGCTGGGACGGCAGGCGGTGACGCTCGGTTTGGAGACGCTGGATCTGGCCCTGATTCACGAGCAGGCCCTGATCGAGCAGGTCTTGCCGGTCGATGACCCCAGCTCCAGAGACAGGATCATCAAGCAGGCTGGCGTGTTTTTCGCGGAGGCCATCACCCCGATGGAGGAAGGTCACCGCGTCGCGCTGGAGTCCAACGTCCATTTGAGCCGGATGAATCAGGCTCTGAGCCAGCGCACGCTCGATCTCGCCACCTCTAACCGGCAGTTGAAAAAGGAAATCGCCCGGCGCGAGGTGGTTGAGGAGACTCTCCGGCAGAGCGAGCGGCAGTCCATCGAACTGCTGGAACAGTCGCGGCTCCTGCAGGAGCAACTGCGGCATCTGTCCCGCCGGATTCTGTCGGTGCAGGAGGAAGAGCGCAAGCGGATCAGCCGCGAGCTGCATGATGTCGTGGCCCAATTGCTGACCGGCATCAATGTCCGGCTGGCGACGCTGAAAGTGGAGGCCACGGTGAACGTCAAGGGCCTCGGACAGAAGATTTCGCGCACGCAGCGGCTGGTTGAGAAATCCGTGGACATCGTGCACCGGTTCGCCCGCGAACTGCGGCCGGCGGTGCTGGACGATTTGGGGCTGATTCCCGCCCTGCATTCATTTCTGAAGAGCTTTACGAAAGAAACGGGTGTTCATGCGACGCTGACGGCGTTTGCGGGGCTGGAGGAATTGAGCAACGCCAAGCGCACGGTGCTGTACCGGGTCGCGCAGGAATCGCTGACCAATGTTTCCCGGCACGCGCAGGCCAGCCGTGTGGAAGTGAAAATTACGAAAACGCGAGATACCGTTGACATGCGCATCCAAGATGACGGAAAAGCTTTCGATGTGGAGCAGATGGGGCAGGTCAGGAAGAGCCAACGCCTGGGGCTGCTCGGAATGCGAGAGCGGGTGGAGATGGTCGGCGGCACGTTCGCGGTCGAATCCGCGCCGGGCAAAGGCACTGCCATCCACACGCGGATTCCGTTCAATGCTGGCACGAAGGAGCACGCTTGACCATGAATTCCGCAAAACCCATCACTGTCCTGCTCGCCGAGGATCACATGATCGTGCGCGAGGGACTGAAGAAACTGCTGGAGGCCGAAAGCGATATCGAGGTCGTCGGCGAAGCGACCACCGGCCGCCAAGCGGTGGATCTGGCGGAGAAACTCCGTCCCGCCGTGATCATCATGGACATCGCGATGCCGCAGATGAACGGTTTGGAGGCCACGCGGCAAATTCTCAAAACCCAGCCGGGTGTGAAGATCATCATCCTTTCCGCACACAGCGATGACGCCTACGTCGAGAGCGCGACCTCGCTCGGGGCGGCGGGCTACCTGATCAAACAAACCTCTGCCCACTTCCTCTCCGAGGCGATACGGGCGGTTCACAAGGGGAACACCTTCTTCAGCCCGACCGTCGCCAAGCACTTCCACAAACGGCGGGAGGAGTCGGTGGGGCGGAAGGGTTTGCCCAAGGCGGAAGGCCCCCGTCTGAGTTCGCGCGAGGCGGAGGTGCTCCAACTGATCGCCGAGGGCGAAGCCAACAAGCAAATGGCGGAGAAGCTCAGCATCAGCATCAAGACCGTCGAGAAGCACCGGGAGCATCTCATGCAGAAGCTCGACATCCACGACACGGCGGGCCTCACCCGCTACGCGATCGCGGCGGGCATCATCGAAAGCAGCGTCCAAGTGACCATCGTCTAGCCGCCTCGCTGCAGGGAGTCTAACCCTTCGGCTTCTTGCCGCCGCGAAGCGTGTTGTGGCAGGGCAGTGCCGCGACCGCCCCCAGGCGCGCATTAGGTGCTCATATGTGATGCGGTGCCGACCACGTGGCATTGCGAACGGTCTCAGTTCTTTTCGACATACCTCGTCGATGCGCCTCAAAAATGTCCCATACAATAGAGATTGCCAACACGCGGCGATTGGTGAGAAAATCCGTGAAGAGTCAATGGGTTCGTCACGCGCGGCTTCTGCCCCGCGACTGGCTCTGCGCACGGAGGTAGCTGGATTTGAAAATGAAAGCCACGCCGAAACGCCGGCTGAGAAAGGCTGGCAAAGCGGCCAGCCGCGAAGCACCGGTTCTGCCGGCAGGGATCTCGTTCCCCATCGTCGGCATCGGCGCTTCCGCCGGGGGGCTGGAGGCTCTGGAACAGTTTCTGGGGCGCGTGCCGGCGGGCAGCGGCGTGGCCTTTGTCATTGTTCAGCATTTGGACCCGACGCACAAGGGGATCATGGCTGAGCTGCTCCAGCGCGGCACCGGCATGACCGTCGTGCAGGTCAAGGACCGAACCCAGGTGCGGCCGGATTGCGTCTATGTGATCCCGCCGAACAAAGACATGTCCATCTTGCACGGGGTCCTGCATTTGCTCGAACCGACGGCGCCGCGCGGTTTGCGCCTGCCGATCGATTCGTTTCTGCGCTCCTTGGCGCAGGACCGGCAGGAGCACAGCATCGGCGTGATTCTTTCCGGCATGGGCTCAGACGGCACGCTCGGCCTGCGGGCCATCAAGGAGAAGGCGGGCGTGGCGCTGGTGCAAGAGCCGGCCACGGCCAAGTTCGACGCCATGCCGCGCAGCGCGATCGACGCCGGCCTTGCGGACTTCGTGGCCCCGGCGGACGAACTGCCTGCAAAGATTCTCGCCTATCTTCAGAGCAAACCGCTGATCGCCCGGACGGACATGGCGCTGGACGACAAGGCGCAGAGCGCTCTGGAGAAAGCCGTCATCCTGCTGCGCGCCCACACCGGCCACGATTTTTCTCTCTACAAAAAAAACACTCTCTACCGCCGGATCGAGCGCCGCATGGGCATTCACCAGATCGGCAAGATGACCGCCTATGTCCGCTATTTGCAGGAGAACCCGCAGGAACTGGATTTGCTTTTCAAGGAGCTGCTGATCGGGGTGACGAACTTTTTCCGCGATCCTGCCGCATGGGAGCAGTTGCGCGTACAGGTCATCCCCGAGCTTCTGGCTCGCCGTGCGTCCGGTCAGGCCTTACGGGCGTGGGTGCCCGGCTGCTCCACCGGGGAGGAGGCCTATTCCCTGGCTATCGTGCTCAAAGAGGCAGCGGAGTCGGCCAAATCAAAGGAGCCGTTCACGATGCAGGTCTTCGCCACCGACTTGGACCGGGACGCGATCGACAAAGCCCGCCAGGGCCTCTTCCCTGCGAGCATTGCCGCCGACGTATCGCCGGAGCGGCTGAGCCGGTTCTTTGCCAAAGAAGCGCGCGGCTACCGGCTGCGCAAAGAGATTCGCGAGATGGTGATTTTTGCGCCGCAGAATCTCATCATGGATCCGCCTTTTACCAAGTTGGACATTCTGAGCTGCCGCAACCTGTTGATCTACCTGACGCCGGACGTGCAGAAGAAACTGATTCCGCTGTTTCACTACAGCCTCAAACCCGGCGGCATTTTGTTTCTCGGCAGCGCCGAGACGATCGGCAGCGACACGGATCAGTTCGTCCCGCTCAACGGCAAGTCGCGGCTCTTCCGCCGGGCGGAGTCCGCTTTGCGGCCGGACCCCGTGGATTTCCCCTCGTCTTTCAGCGCGGGCCCGCACCTAGGCGCCGAGGCGCGTCCCGCGCTGAGGCAGGTGGGCAGCCTCCAGACGCAGGCCGATCAGTTGATCTTGCAGAATTACGCACCGCCGTCCGTGCTCGCCAATGACAAGGGCGATATCCTCTACATCAGCGGGCGCACAGGCAAATACTTGGAGCCGGCCGCAGGCAAGGCGAACTGGAATGTCTTTGCCATGGTCCGCGAGGGCCTGCGCTACGAACTGGCCGACGCCTTCCAGAAAGCGATCCGGCAGAAAGAGCGCGTGATGCTGCGCGGACTCAAGGTGGGGACTAATGGAGGCACGCAGCATGTGGATGTCACGCTCCAGCGGCTCGATGAGCCCGGGTCGCTGCAGGGGTTAGTGATGATCGTTTTCAACGACGTAGCCGCCGTCGCCCAAGCGGCGAGCCGGTTGCCGAAATCTCGCGCCGGGGGCGCGCGGCTGGCAGAGCTGGAGCAGGAACTCCTGCGCGTCCGGGGAGAGGCGCGGGCCTCCCACGAAGAGATGCAGACCTCGCAGGAGGAGATTCGGTCCGCCAACGAGGAGCTGCAATCCACGAATGAAGAACTGCAATCCGCCAACGAGGAACTCACCACCTCGAAGGAGGAGATGCAGTCGATGAACGAGGAGCTGCAGACGCTGAACGCCGAGCTGCAGTCCAAGCTTGACGAGCTTTCGCGGGCGAGCAACGATATGAAGAACCTGCTCGACAGCACGGATATCGCCACACTGTTCCTCGACAAGGACCTCAAGGTGCGGCGGTTCACCCCGCAGGCGACGAAGATCATCAAGCTCATTCCGAGCGACGTGGGCCGGCCCATCACCGACTTGGCTACGGAACTGTGCTACCCGCAACTGGCCGCGGACGCGCGGGATGTCCTGCGGACGCTGGTCTCGGCGGAGAAGCCGATCGGCACGCTCGGCCGCCGCTGGTTCACCGTGCGCATCATGCCCTACCGCACGCTGGACGACCGGATTGACGGGGTCGTGATCACTTTCGCTGACATCACAGTGGCCAAGACGCTGGAGGCAAAGTTGCGCGACAATCAAACCGTTCTGGAAAGCCACGTCGCCGAACAGAATGTGAAATTGGAGCGAAGGAAAAAGACGAGCCAAGCCGTGACCCTTGAACCCCAGGCAAAGAGACCGCGCCATGCAAAATAAACCCACGCTTTCCCTCGATGCAGCCGAACTGCGCCGCCGCGCCGAAGCCCTTCTTCCAAAGAAGCGGAAAGCGCGGCGGGCCGAAGCCGATGGACTGAAATCGGCCGCCGACACCCAGCGGATGCTCCACGAGTTACAGGTTCATCAGATTGAGCTGGAGATGCAGAACGCGGAGATTCAGGAATGCTGGGACAGGAATGGGGTGCTGCTTGAGAAGTACACCGACCTCTACGATTTCGCGCCGGTCGGTTATTTTTCTTTGGATGGTCAGGGCCGGATACTGGAGGTGAACCTGACGGGGTCAACCTTGCTCGGCGTGGCGCGTTCCCGGCTCGTCAAACAACCCTTGCCTCGTTTTGTAGCTCTGCCCAGCCGACCCGTCTTTCTTGATTTCCTGAAACGGGTGTGCGCCGGGGACGGCAAACTGGTCTGCGAGGCGAAACTCCAGAAAGAGGACGGCACGCTTTTTTGGGCCAGCCTTCACGGCGCTTCCGTATATTCATCCGAGACCCCGCAGAAAGGGTGCCGGGTTGTGGTATCGGATATCACGTCTCTCAAACAGGCCCAGGAAACCCAGCACCGCATGGAGGTTCTGGCTGCCTCGAACGAGGAGCTGAAGCGGGAGATCGTCCGGCGTCAGGCGGTGGAAGAGGCCCTCAAAAAAAGCGAGCAACACACGGGCGAGTTGTTGGAACAGGCGCGCCACATGCAGGTTCAGTTGCGGGACCTATCCCACCGCATCCTTCAGGTGCAGGAGGAAGAGCGCAAGCGCATCAGCCGGGAACTGCATGATGAAATCACTCAAACTCTGGTGAGCATCAATGTCCATCTGGATTCTCTGGCCTTGGCGTCCAAGATCAATCCAGGCAGTCTCAGGCAAAAAATCATTCAAACGCAGCGGCTGGTGGAAAAGTCGATCAGCATCGTGCATCAGTATGCGCGGGATTTGCGCCCGACCGCCTTGGACGACTTGGGGCTGATCATCACGCTGCATTCCTTCCTGAACGACTTCCTGAAGAAGACGGGCATCCATGTGCAATTCACAACGTTCGCAGGGGTTGAGCAGTTGAACAGCGACCGGCGCACCGTGCTCTATCGTATCGTGCAGGAGGCGCTGGCCAATGTCGCCCAGCATGCGCAAGCCAGCCGGGTCAAAGTGAGCATTCACAAAATCGCGGACGACGTTCTCTTGGAAATCTCCGACAACGGCCAAGCCTTCGACGTGGAACGAGCGTTGCAAGCTAAACGCAACAAACGGCTGGGCTTGATCGGCATGCGGGAGCGGGCGGAGATGGTCGGAGGCACGTTCGCGGTGGAATCCGTGCCGGGTCAAGGAACGATGGTCCGGGCGCAGATTCCTTTTAACAACGGCACTTTAGTTAAACGCCCGTCAGCGCGACGGGTGAAACTTGCGAAAACAAGGAAACAGTAGAACATGAAGGAGACAGTCATGAAGAAATTGCTTCTTACGAGTGTAGCTGTTGCCGGGGTGACAGCTCTGTCCGCACAGTCGGTCAGGGCGGCCCAGCCGGGCACGTTCGGCTACGACGCGGAGTTCCTGGGCCAGCACACCAAGGTGATCGTGCTGTCTGACGGAGATGCAAAAGTAGCGGTGGCCCCGGACTATCAGGGGCGCGTCATGACCAGCACGACGGGCGGCGACGCGGGGCCGAGCTTCGGCTGGCTGAACTACAAAGTCATCGAGGGCGGGCTTCTTTCGCCGGAAGCGCGGCGCGGTAAGCTGGAAGACCACATTTACGTTTTCGGCGGCGAGGAAAGGTTCTGGCTGGGTCCGGAAGGCGGGCAATACGGGATCTACTTCGCTCCCGGAGCGAAATTCGAATTCGACGCGTGGCACACGCCTCCGGCGATTGACACCGAGCCCTTTGCGACGGTCAGCGCGACGCCGCGGTCTGCCGAATTCCGCCAGGAGTTTGCGCTGACCAACTACAGCGGGGCGGCGTTCGCTGTCCGCGTCGGGCGCACGGTCAGTCTGCTCTCGCCCAAGAGCGCCGGCAAGGCCTTCGGCATCGAGCTGCCTGCGACGGTGAAAGCCGTCGCCTATGAGACCGACAACCGGCTCACCAACATCGGACGGGATGCGTGGACCAAGGAAACGGGGCTGCTGTCCATCTGGCTGCTCGGCATGTACAAGCCCTCGCCGGGCGTGACGATCGTGGTTCCCTTCAAGCCGGGCGCAGAGGCCGGGCTTGGCCCCAAAGTCAACGACACCTATTTCGGCAAGATCCCGCCCGAGTACCTGAAGGTCGGCGACAGCGTTCTGTTCCTCAAAGGCGACGGCACGCGCCGCGGCAAGATCGGCATCAGCCCGGCTCGCTCCAAGGGCCTTGCCGGAAGCTATGACGCCATCGGCAAGGTGCTGACGCTGATAACCTATGACGTGCAGAAGGCCGCCGACGGATACGTCAACTCTATGTGGGAAATGCAAAAAAGTCCCTACAGCGGCGACGTGCTGAACTCCTACAATGACGGCTCGCCCGCACCTGGCAAAGCGCCGCTGGGGCCGTTCTATGAACTGGAGACCTCGTCGCCTGCCGCCGCCTTGAAGCCCGGAGCCACGATGCGGCACATCCAGCGCACGATCCATTTGAGCGGCCCGGAGTCTGAGCTGGACAAGATCGCCAAGAGCAAGCTGGGCGTCGGGCTTCAGGCCATCACCCAGGCGCTGAATGGGAAGTGAAACCGAGAATGAAACTGATCAACGCAACATCGAAACAACAAGGACATGTCATGAATAAGCACACGCTTTTTTGTCTCTCGTTAGCCACGCTGGTAGGAACAGCCTGCGCGCAGGCGCCGGTCTCGCTCTTTGACGGTAAAACGCTCCAAGGATGGAAGGCGGTCACCTGCGAGGCTGAGGCGGTTGACGGCGCGATCTTCATCAAAGGCGGCAACGGCTTTCTGCTGGCCGACAAAGAGTACGGCGACTTCATCTTCGAGTGCGACTGGAAGGCGCTCAATACGAACATGTGGGACTCCGGCGTCTATTTCCGGGCCATCCTGCCGACCGGAAAGTCCCACTGGCCCAAAGACTATCAGGTGAATATGCGGCGCGGCCAAGAGGGCTGCATCGACGGTGCTGACAAAATCAAAGCCGCCAGCCTCTACAAGCCGGGCGAGTGGAACCACTATAAGCTCACCGTCAAAGGCGAAACGGCCGAACTCGAATTCAACGGCGAACACGCTTGGAAGCGCGACGGAATCAAGCCTGCTAAAGGCCGCCTCTGCCTTCAGGCCGAGGTTCCCGGCGGCGGCCAGTTCCTCTTTAAAAAGATCACGATTGTCGATCTGGACGCCAGGCAGAAGTAGCGGCGCTTGGGCAGCCGGCCGCTGAAGATCAACGCGTTAGGGCGGATTAAGTTACTCTTTGCAAATAACTCGTGTGTGCCAGGTAGACAGTAAGCTGTTTTTCTGCCATATTTTTTCATATTCTGAGTCAGGCATATGCCTAGGTTGGCGACGTGATCGATTAGGGAGAATACACAGTGATAAGAAAATGGATTCGCATCATTGGATGCGTGAGTTTAAGCGTTTCGGCTGTTGTTTCGCCGCAGACTGCGGTTGCACAGGAGCCGGCGCCCGCGCTGGTTGGCTCTGCTGCTCCGGACTGGCCGCAATGGCGCGGTCCGCACCGGGACGGGATTTCCCCGGAGACGGGGCTGCTGCAATCCTGGCCCGAAGGCGGCCCGAAACTGCTGTGGAAAGTCTCTGGCATCGGCCGGGGCTACTCGTCCCCGATCATCGTGGTGGGCGGAGTATATGTCACGGGCGACCAAGACAAAGAATTGGTCATCAGCGCGTTCACGCTGGATGGCCAGCCGCGCTGGAAGACCGCGAACGGCGAGCCTTGGAAGAAATCGTTTCCCGGCGCCCGCTCGTCCTGCTGCTTCGACAGCGGCAAGCTGTATCACATGAACGCCCAGGGCAACTTAATGTGCCTGGATGCCGCGACGGGCGGCGTGGCATGGGCTGTGAATGTGCTCGAGCGATACGAAGCGAAGAACATCACGTGGGGCATCAGCGAATCCGTGCTGGTGGATGGCGACCGCGTGTTTGCGACGCCGGCGGGCGCCAAGGGGCTGATGGTGGCTCTCGACAAGCGGAGCGGCGCGCCGGTTTGGGCTACGCCGGCGCTCGACGGTGAGCAAGCCTCTTACTCGTCGCCGATCCTCGTCCAGGCAGGCAAGCGCAAGCTGCTGGTCAACGGCGGCTCGAAGAACGTGTTTGCCGTGGACGCGGCGACGGGCAGCCTGATTTGGCAACTGCCGCAAGCGGATCCCAAAAACACGGTCAACACCACGCCGGTGCTGTGCGGACGGATCCTGCTGTTCACCAACTCCAGCCGCGATTACGGCGCGGTTTTCGGCGTCCGGCTGGACGACGGCCCGGCGTCGCGAGCATGGACACGCGAGCTGAGAATCAGTCACGGCGGGACAGTCTGCGTAGACGGCCGGCTGTACGGGGCCAGCAGCCGCGGCGACATGCTCGGCTGGGTCGCGGTCGACGCGCAGACCGGCAATCCGACACAGGTGAAACCGGCGGGCGACCAGTCCGACGGCGCGGTGATCTACGCCGACGGGCGGTTCTATTGTCTGACCGTGCGGGGCCTGATGACGCTGCAGGAGCTGACGCCTGCCGGACTCCGGACCGCAGGCGCGTTCCAGTTGAAGACAGAAGGCAAAGGGCAGGACGCCTGGGCCCATCCCGTCGTGTGCCAAGGCCGGCTGTTCCTGCGATATCACGATGCGCTGTACTGTTACGACGTCCGCCGGTAACTGCGGGGTGCGGCGAGGATGAGGGTACGCGAAGGGCGTGAAGCGTGAGCTACGATTTCGTCAGATGCCAGCCGCTGCCGAACCGACATGCGTAAGCGCGGAGCGAAACGCCGCTCTCTTTGCGGATGATGGTTGCGCGGCGCTTGGCATCCTTCTCCGTTTGATATGCGTCTTTCTGCTGGCCGTCACTCCCGGCGCAGTAAGTGCACTTCGCTGAAGGTGTTTGCCGATTGGCGGGAGACAGGTGCCATTTGTTGCAGACGCGGCAGAGATAGGGCGTGAGGCGCCGTTTATAATGCTCGCTGGCGTAGAGAGCCGCCGCCTGCGCATCGTTCTCGGAGCCGTACTCCGTGAGCGGCTTTTCTTTTGTCTTTCCGATACAGGTTTTGCTTTTCAGGCTCATGACAATCGTTCTGACGATCACACACTTAACAGGACAACTTCGCAATCACCAGACCACGTGTAAGACGGTAACACACAAGCTGATCCGGCTACAAGTGCGTTTGGATCCGGAATCTTGCACATTGCCCCGCACGTAGCAGTGTGCTATGGTGTTCACATGATCTCAATCCGCGAGTCGGGCCGTGATCCGATCTGATGCGCACACTATGGATCTGAAGGAAAATATGGCACGGTATAGAATCATCGCGTGTCACGTGCTGTGGCGGGAGCTGTGCTACTATGCGGCCTTGTCCGGAAACGTGTTTGATTTCCGCTTCCTCAAACAGGGGTTGCACAATACGCCTGATCTGCTGCGGAGCGAGCTTCAGCGCGCCATTGACGAGACGGACGGCGAGTTCTCTGCTATTCTGATCGGATACGGTCTTTGCAGCAACGGCATCGAAGGGATCATGGCGCGCAAGTCACGTTTGGTGGTGATGCGGGGACACGACTGCATCACTTACCTGCTCGGGTCGAGGGAGCGGTATCAGCGGTATTTCGACGAGCATCCCGGAACATACTGGTATAGCCCCGGCTGGATCGACTCGGGCACGCAGCCCAGCCAGGAGCGCTATGAGGGAACTTATCAGGCCTACGTTGAGAAATACGGGGCAGACAACGCCCAGTACCTGATGGACATGGAGCAGGGATGGTTCAAGAAGTACTCCAACGCCGCCTATGCGGACTTAGGCGTTGGGGAGAACGCTCATTACCGGGAGTACACCCGGCAGTGCGCGGGATGGCTGGGATGGAGTTGCGACGAACTTCAGGGCGATCCCCGGCTCGTGAAGAGGCTCGTGGAGGGTGACTGGAATTCGGATGATTTCCTGACCGTGGAGCCGGGGCAAAGGATCGTGGTCTCGCATGATGACCTGATCATCAGGGCGCAAGGCGAGATAACGCAGCAGGTCCCGTTGGCGGAGCCGGTCTAGCTTGCGGCGACGTGTGGCTGATTTCTGAGGATATTAAGGATGTTGTCCTGATGTTGCCGGACTGATGTCGTAACTTCTAGTTCAAAGGATCGCACCTAGAGAGAATGGCAATGACTTATTGGCTCCAACGATTTCTGATAGGTCTCGCAACAATGATGGCCGTGCACATGTCATCCATGGGCGCGCAGGTTGCGACCAACGTGTTCTATGTCGCGACAAGCGGGAACGATGCCTGGTCGGGCTCACTGGCGCAGCCCAACGGCCAGCAGACAGATGGGCCGCTCGCTTCGCTGGAAGGCGCGCGCAACGCCATCCGCCGTCTGCGCGGCCAGCCGGCCTCGCAGTGGCCTGTGCGCGTCGAGGTGGGCGACGGAACCTACGCGGTGACGGCGCCGTTGGCTCTCGGGCTTTTCGACAGCGGCGGGCCGACAAACGCCATCGTCTATCAGGCAGCCTCCGGCGCGCACCCCGTCTTCAGCGGCGGCAGGCGCATTCACGGCTGGACGCGCGGGGCGAACGGGCTTTGGACGGCGTTCTTGCCCGGTGTCGCGAGCGGCGCCGAATATTTCGAGCAACTGTTCATCGACGGCAGGCGTGCCCAGCGTGCGCGGTCGCCGAACAGCGGCTACTATTTCACCTCGGCTATCGTTCCTGCGGCAAGCAACCGTGCCTTTGTCGCCGTTCCGGCGGATGCCGCGCCGCTGCACGCGCTCAGCGGGCTGGCGTTCAGCGACGCCACGGTCGTCGTATACCACAACTGGGAGACGTCGCGGCACCGGCCCGTATCGCTGGATTCGGGAGAGACGCTGACCTTCACCAATAGTGCGCCGTGGGCATTCAGCGCCGGACAGCGCTATCAGATTGAGAACATAGCCGCTGCGCTGGATGAGCCGGGCGAGTGGTTTTTGGCCCGCGACGGCACGCTGAGCTACTGGCCGTTGCCGGGAGAGGATATGAACACGGCGGAGGTCATCGCGCCGTACACCGAGAGCTTCGTCGAAATCGCGGGCGATTCTGCCAACGGCCTGTTCGTCCAGTATCTCACCTTCCAGGGCTTGAGCTTTCAGCACGGCCAGTACGTGCTGCCGGCGCAGGGGCACGCGTCGAGTCAGGCGGAGACTGACCTGCCCGCAGTCATCACCCTCAACGGCGCACGCAATGTGGCGTTCGTTGACTGCGAGGTCGCCCACATTGGCCGGCACGCGGTCGCGATGCAGCGCGGCTGCCGCGATTGCCTGGTGTCCCGCTGCTATCTGCACGACCTCGGAGCGGGCGGCATTTACATCGGTGAAACGACCCAGCGCGCAAGCACCAACGACCGCACGAGTTTCATCACCGCGGACAACAATATCATCCGCGCCGGAGGGCGGATTCACGCAGGCTCGATCGGGGTGTGGATCGGCAACAGTGCCGACAACAGCGTCACGCACAACGAGATCTCGGACTTCTACTACACCGGCGTCTCTGCGGGCTGGACGTGGGGTTACGGCACGGCGCTGGCAGTCCGCAATCATATCGACGGAAACCACATCCACCATCTGGGATGGGATGTGCTGAGCGACATGGGCGCGGTCTACACGCTTGGCGTTTCGCCCGGCACGACCGTGAATCAGAACTACGCGCATCACATCTCCAGCTATTCCTACGGCGGCTGGGGCCTCTACAACGACGAAGGCAGCAGCGGCATTACGCTGGCAAGCAACCTTGTCCACGACACCGAAAGCGGCAGTTACCACCAGCACTATGGCGAAACGAACGCTGTGCGGAACAACATCTTCGCCCACGGCGTCACGGCGCAACTCCAGCGCTCGCGCCTGGAGACCAACCACGTCTCGTTCGTCTTCGAAAACAACATCGTCTATTGGCCCAGCGGCACCTTGCTTTACTCGCAGTGGTCGGACACGGCGTTCTTCCTGATGCGCAGCAACCTCTACTGGCAGGTCAGCAGCACCAACATCAGTTTCAACGGTAACACCTTTGCCCAGTGGCAAGCCCTCGGAGAAGACCGCGGCTCACGGATCACCGATCCGCTGTTTGTGGATGGCATGAACCGCGATTTCCGCCTGTCCGCCACCGGCGTCGTGGCCTCCGTCGGTTTCCGGCCCTTCGACTGGACCACCGCAGGCGTGTATGGCGATGCGGCGTGGCGTGCGAAAGCCCGTCTTCCGAGCGCGCCGGATTCGCTGCCCGTGCCCGTGTCATTTGCCCCGTTCGACTACAACGAAGACTTCGAGAGTCTCGCCATCGGAGCGCCTCCCCGGAACGTGTCTGTTTACGGCACGGACGGAGGCGCCAGCATAGGGGTGGTCTCCAACATCCCCGCTTTTGGCACGCGCTGTCTGGCGGTGACCGATGCGCCGGGACTTGCGCAAACGTTCTATCCGTTTTTCAATTACACCCTTTCGGACCTGACGGGGAGCCTCAATTATACGTTCAACATCCGGTTGTCCGCCGACACGAAGATGTATCACGAGTGGCGCGATTATCCGGGGGGCAGCTACGTCGCCGGGCCATCCCTGTGGTTCGACCATTGCCAGCTCAAGGTGGCTGGGACCGTGCTTGCGAACGTTCCCTCTAACCAGTGGCTGCGCGTGGAAGTCTGGTGCAGCACCACGAACTACGCCAGTCAGGGCTGGAAGCTGGGCCTGACGCTTCCCGCACAGAGCACGCAATGGTACGCCAACCTGCATACGGGTAGTAACCTTTGGTCCAGGCTGAACTGGATGGGGTGGGTGAGCGAGGCGACCAACACGACCACGTTCTGGCTGGACAACTTCAGCATGACCAACCCGCCCACTTATCTCCAAAACCCGACGCCGCCCGCGCCGGTCATTTCCGGCCTCGTTGACCGCGCCGTCGCTGAAGATACCTCCACCGGCCCACT
>TBL_comb47_HYPODRAFT_10004578_pt1 | contig 15836 bp, 10 predicted proteins | sample TroBogypolimnion_40_FD_10682 | JGI IMG/M metagenome (IMG submission 10682)
GAAGCTTGAAACGATTAAAGACTTGGAGGCTAAATCAGGCACAGAGGCTAAACTACGGAACTTCAAACCGTCAAAGACGATATTGTCAAAAACCTCATTACTCAGAATAACTAATCTGGTGCCGTTTGTCATTCTTTTAAGCTGGTCGATATCTTCTTCACTAAAAATCCTGCCGATCGGATTCTGAGGATTGTTGATAATGATCATCTTCGTTTTGGAAGTAACCAACTTCTTAACCTCTTCCCAGTCAATCCGAAAATCAGGATGTCTGAGATTCACAAATATCGGACGCCCTCCATTCAATTCAATGAACGGTGCATAAGACTCCTGTACCGGTTCAAATATAATTACCTCGTCTCCCTCTTTGATAAAAGTACTAATTGCCGTTGTCATAGCCTGAGCCGGACCTGCGGTGATAGTTATTTCAGTATCCGGGCTAAAGGAGGACTTATTTTGACGGTTTACGTGCTCTATAATTTGTTCTCTTAATTGTTCTACCCCTTCGACCGGTGAATAATCATTATTCCCAAGTCTCATATTTTTACTCACCAGATCAATCAGTTTCTCCGGGCAAGAGAGATTGGACATTGGAATGGCAAGGTCAATAGCATTCACACCCTCGGCAATTTCTAGAATTGTCGTAAAGGAATTTTTCTTAGGTGTTGGTATTTTTGATGAACTCATTTTGCTGTAATCAATTGCTAGGTACAAAAGTAGTAATATTTTTTATCGTATCATTCATATTTTACTATTCGCAATGTGTGCAGGCCAAATTCTTGAAAATAATTTTCTATAGAGTTGTTAATGAAGTATTAACGGAAGTATTTCAAGGGATTTTAAATTCAGTTTATTTCCAAGGTGAAGCCCGTAATAGTCGATTATAATATTTAGATAAGCACTCCTTAATCCCGGAGCCGGTTTAAATTCAGATAAATTATGGTACCCCATCTCGAATAATTTAGTAAGAACTGAGCTTTCCGTATTTTTTAAAAACCAGGGGTGATCCGGGGGAAGAGAGACGAATTTTCCGGCGATCATATCAAAAAACTGATTCGATGGTGAATAGTTATTGGCGGGGGCAAATCCAAGATACCGGGTTAGCTGGAGTAAAAATATAAGATGATAGTTCGCGATTCCATCTTCGATTAAATCAAGCATCTCTATGGAGTGGTAAAGAAAATTAAACATTTCGGGTCTTGATTCCTCTTCCCGAAGCACTTTATGCAGGAGTTCTGAAATAAAAAGTGCCTGGGTCGATTTAGAAATCTCATAAGGGATTGAGGAGAATGGGAGGCTGTTTCTAACCTCTCTTACCCTTTGCAATTCACGGTCCTGTTTGAAATCGACTTCCATCTCCAGTAATGAGAGCTGGCGAAGAAGGTTTGCTTTAACCGATGATTTTTTCCCATGGATTCCCTGCATGATAAACGACATCCGGCCAAAAGCCTCGGTGTAAATCGTAGTAATCGTGCCGGTTTCGCCATATTTGATGCTATGAAGGACGATTCCGCGGGTTTTTTGCAACATGGATAATTGGATGAAAAGTGATCATTTTAAATTTCTCAGATAGCCGACTAATTGCTCAACCGCACGCCCCCTGTGGCTGATCCGGTTTTTATCTCCGGAAGACATTTCTGCAAATGAAAGGGAATAGCCATCGGGCATAAAAATGGGATCATATCCAAAACCATCCTTGCCCGATTTTTCATGGAGAATCTGCCCTTCAACAATCCCCTCAAATTGATTCTCCTTTCCTCCAATAACCAGAGATATTATACAACGGAAGCGGGCTTTCCGGTTTGGTTGGCCGATCATATTTTCCAAAACTTTGGTCATGTTGGCAGTTGCACTTTTATCTTCTCCGGCATAGCGTGCCGAATAGACTCCAGGCGCATTGGAGAGGGCTTCAATTTCAAGTCCCGTATCGTCAGCAAAGCAATCTATTCCATACTTATTCCAGATATAGAATGATTTTTGACTTGCATTGGTTTCAAGGGTTGGTCCCGTTTCCGGGATATCTTCGGAACATCCGATGTCGTTGAGACTTAATAATTCGAATTCTGAAGGAAGGATTTGCTGTAGCTCCCTTAGTTTGTGATTGTTATTAGTTGCAAATACCAGTTTTCTCATCAGGATTAAAATGTTTTGGTACAAATATAAACCATTTCAGTTTCCGGCTTTCCGCATCACTTTGTTTATTTTGCTAAACTTTGATAATATTGAGGGAGAAAAAACTCTATCTTGTGATCTCTTTAGATTAATCAATGGAGCGCTATGGTGAAGAAAATTGAAATTAAGTGTGTGAATTCGAAATGTGATGGTGAATTTCCACTCGGAACAACACTGGCAGAAATAGCCCGGGTACTTAAAGTTCAGACCAATGAGCCCATTTTGGGGGCTTATGTCAATCATCGCCCAAAGCCACTGGATTATGAGTTGGTAAAGCCGCGTGTAGTTGAATTTATCGATTATTCATGCCGTGACGGGCAGCGAATGTATCTGCGAACCCTCTCCTTTATTCTATTTGCCGCAATCCGGAATCTCTGGCCTGAGGCCAGACTTAAAATTGATCACGCTATTTCAAAGGGATACTATTGTGAAATAGAGAAGCTGGAACGGCGGTTCACCGAAGAGGATGTCAGGATGATTAGTGATGAGATGTGGTCAATTATCCGGAAAGATATTCCTGTGGAGCGGAAAATGGTACTCACTGAAACCGCAATAACTCTGTTAGAGGCAAACGGGCTGTACCGGAAAGCCGAACTTTACCGTGATTATGGAAGGCTCTATGCCCCGATTTATCTTCTGGGTGATCATGCCAATTTTTTTTATGGACATATGCTGGGCTCGACAGGCTGCATCACCAATTTTGGAGTCGAAAAATATTATGACGGGTTCCTGCTCCGTTTCCCCCCCCTGGATAAAATTGATGCACTGGAACCTGTGATTAAACAGGATAAGCTTTTTGGAATCTTCAGAGAGCATAAAAAATGGGCTGAGATTCTCCGGGTTGAAGATATCCCACGCCTTAACGCAGTCAGACGCGATAATCAATACAGTGATCTGATTAAAATTTCGGAAGCGTTGCACGAAAAAAAGATCGTTGAAATTGCCTCCGCGATCACTGCAAGACGAGATCAGGTGAACATTGTCCTGATTGCCGGGCCCTCCAGTTCGGGGAAGACCACCTTCAGCCGAAGATTAGGTATTCAGCTGGCTGTTAATGGACTGCATGCCATTGAAGTTTCGGTGGACAACTTTTTTGTCAACAGGGAATTTACCCCTGTGGATGATCAAGGGAATTATGACTTTGAAGCTTTAGAGGCCATAGATATCCCGTATCTGAATGAATTTCTTCTTCGGTTGATTGCAGGAGAGGAGGTTGCCGTACCTCGGTTTGATTTTCAGCTTGGACAACGAAGGTTTAACGGGAAGACCATGAAGATGGAGAAAGATAACATCCTGATTATTGAAGGGATACATGGACTGAATCCCGATTTGACACCCCTGATAGATCGGGAAAAAACCTACCGCATCTTCGTTTCAGCATTAACCCAGATCTCGATTGATGAACACACCTATATTCCTACAACTGATAACAGGCTGATCAGGAGAATTATCCGCGACAGTAAATACCGGGGTTATGATGCCCTCACCACTATTCAACGGTGGCCAAGCGTTCGTCGCGGTGAAGAAAAACATATCTTCCCCTTTCAGGAGAATGCCGATATCATGTTTAATTCAGCATTGATATATGAACTGGCTGTCCTCAAAAGACATGTAAGTCATTTATTGAAACAGGTTAAAGAAAATAGGCCGGAATATTCCGAGGCAGTACGGTTATCAATTTTTGTCTCCTATTTTGATTATATTCCCGAAGAGGAAATTCCGCCAACTTCGGTGTTAAGGGAGTTTTTAGGTGGCAGTAGTTTTAATTATTAAAAATCCAGCACACAAAATGTTTACAATCAGAATTAAAGCCGTTTTGGCAACTCTTTGTCTTTTAGTAGTTCTATTTGGATTTCAGGATCTTAAAGGACAAAGCCTGAAGGAAATTGAGTCACGTCGTGTTTTGTTACCCAATGGCTGGAAACTTACACCAGTCGGGAAAATGTTGCCGGTAGGTGATCTCCCCCTGAATATTGCGGTGTCCAGGTCGGGGAAGATGCTGGCAGTGACGAACAATGGGCAGAGCGATCAAAGTATTCAACTGATCGATTCCGAAAAATTTGAGATCCTCGATTCAGTTGTGATTGCCAAAGGATGGCTTGGGCTCGCCTTTTCAAAAGATGAAAAGTCATTATATGCGTCAGGAGGGAATGATAACTGGATCATGAAATATCAGATTAAAAACAGGAAAATGGTTCCTGAAGACACCCTGATCCTGGGGAAACGCTGGCCAAACCCCATTTCTGTAACAGGTATTGCCGTTGATGACCGCAAAGAGATGCTTTATGCGGTTACCAAAGAAAATAATTCATTATACCTCTTCGATTTAAAAGGGAAAAAGGTAAAAAAGCAAATCCAGTTGGAAGGGGAAGCATATACCTGTTTGCTATCAGAGGATTGTAAAAGGCTCTACATCTCCTGCTGGGGATGTAACAAGGTGGTTCTGTTTGATACTCAGGAACAACTCCTCATCGGATCAATTGCAGTCGGAGATCATCCCAATGATTTATGTCTGTCGAAAAATGGCAAATACTTGTATGTCAGCAATGCCAATGATAACTCGGTATCGGTTATCTCTGTTGAAAAAAACAGGGAGATTGAGATCCTGAACACTGCACTCTTTCCGAATACTCCCTCCGGGTCGACTCCAAACAGCTTGTCGCTTAGTGGGGATGGAAAAACGTTATATATTGCAAATGCAGATAACAATTGTCTTTCTGTATTTGATGTAAGTAATCCGGGAAACAGTAAAAGTAAAGGGTTTATCCCTGCAGGGTGGTACCCGACCTGCGTACGTTTGGTAAAAAACACGATTTTTGTCACCAATGGCAAGGGTTTAACTTCAAAGCCAAATCCTTACGGTCCAAGCCCTTTGAGCAGGAAAAATGGGGTAGTTTATCAACAAGGGACTAAAAAGAGTATTAAAGTGCAATATATTGGCGGCCTTTTCACAGGAACCCTGGCATCAATTCCGGTGCCCGATGCTATGCAGTTGAAGGCCTACACCCAGGCTGTTTACAATAATACCCCGTATCGCAAGGAAAAAGAAATGGTCACTTCAGGGGAACCGGGCAATCCGATTCCGAGCAGGATTGGCGACAAATCTCCCATTAAGCATGTTTTTTATATTATCAAGGAAAATCGGTCCTACGATCAGGTATTGGGAGATATTCCTGATGGGAATGGAGATAGTACCCTTGTTCTGTTCGGCAGGAAAATAACCCCGAACTTACACGCTCTGGCCAGGCAATTTATTTTACTCGACAATTTCTATGTTGACGGAGAAGTGAGTGCCGACGGGCACAACTGGACGATGGGTGCTTATGCGACCGATTATCTCGAAAAAAACTGGCCGACCAGTTATGGTGGCCGGGGAGGGGGTTACGACGCAGAGGGAAAACGACCAATAGCCAATAACAAGCAAGGTTTCCTGTGGGATTTCTGCAAACGATCAGGGGCTTCTTTCCGAACTTACGGTGAGTTTATGTCAGATACCGACACCCCAAATATTCCGGTATTAAGGGACCATTATTGTCACAATTACTCTGGATTTAATTTGGGCATACGCGATACATTTCGCTTTTCAATGTGGAAGCACGATTTTGATTCGCTGCTTGTTGCCGGAAATGTTCCAAATCTCAGCACCATCCGTTTTGCCAATGATCACACAGCAGGAATGAAGTTTGGCAGCCCAACACCATTTGCCTCAGTCGCTGACAATGATCTTGCAGTGGGACTCTTTGTTGATTATCTCAGTCACTCTCCGATCTGGAAAGAGAGTGTCGTAATAATTGTAGAGGATGATGCGCAGAATGGCCCGGACCATGTTGATGCCCACCGTTCACCTGCTTATGTTGCCGGAGGCTTGGTAAAACAGGGTTTTGTAGATCATACAATGTACTCGACCTCCTCAATGCTCCGGACTATTGAATTGATTCTGGGATTGCCTCCAATGAGTCAGTATGATGCCTCAGCGGAGCCCTTGTGGAGATGTTTTGATAAATCAGTAATCCATCCTCCATTTCGATCTTTGCCAAGTTTGATTGATTTAAATCTGAAAAATAAAGTAGTCAATAAATTGTCTAAACTGAGCGGGAAATTCGACTTCAATAAGGAAGACCGTATTCCCGACGATCAGTTTAATGTTGTACTCTGGGGAGCGGTTCATGGTCTGAACTCACCTTGCCCTGCTCCGGTTCACGCCGCATTTTTTGCCGTAACAAAAGACGAGGATAAAGATTAGTGCGCTGCTAAAGGTGTTGAATGGTCCTGCCCGTGAATGACAATCCTTCTGGAAAAATCTGATTTACAGGCATTAAGTTACAGTAAAGTACTGGTTTTCTATTTATTTTAAAAATATTTCTTATGAGAGGTATAGCTGTTTTTTCTTGTCTTCTTTTTGCAGTAATCGGGGCATTTGCCCAGTTGAATTCTACAACGGCATCCTTAGCACCAAAGAAGCTGATCACTCGATCTGATAGTGTAAAATCAAAAGCACCCGCACAGCTGCACAAAAAAATGATCCTGGCGTTGGATACACTGACTATGAGCGATTATACGCTAAGCATTGAACGGGTGAACGATAATCTGAATGCCATTGGGGATAGTGCCAAATTAGGATTTGAGGTGGTAAAGATTGCCAGAACAATCGACCTTATGACGAATAATACCAGACTCATCCGGCAGAATATCAGGGACAGAAATACAGTATTTAACATAAAGAACCAATACCTTTATCAGACTTTTACTGCCAAACTCGATGAGGAAACTGATCTGGTTCATGACCAGTTGGGTAAGTTGTACAAGCGGGTATATCATGCCAAACAACACCTTAAAGTGGTATTAGCAGATTCCATTTTCAGAAAGCTATATGCAGATAAGGATCTGCGCATCACTTTTGATAAAAAGCTGATCCGGTTGGAATGGAAGTGGAACAGAACCGACAGTCTTACAAAAGCAAATGTTGATACGCTGAATGCTATGAAAGTCAGGTTGTCAGACAATTCGATTGCGTTATCGAACATGCTGAGCCTGCTGAATAATCGGTTGGATAAGGCAGGACCAAAATTACTAGGACCTGAAGTGAACCATTTATGGGAAACCGGGAATGCAAAAACTGCAGTTCAGGAGCCGGTCAAAAACTCAATGAGCATAATCGATAGTGAGCAAAAGGCAGTCGGATATTATATCAGTCAGACATCGGGAGAACGGACCCTGTTATTGGTTCTGGGAATCCTGCTATTTACCTGGTTATTTTTCAAACGAAAGTTAATAAGAACGTTAAGTAAGAGTAATGATTTGTATGGTTATTTGAATCTTCATTTTCTGAATAACTATCCGGTACTTTCGGTGTTCGTTTTATTACTTTGTCTGATGCCATTTTTCGATGCTTATGCGCCAACCTCTTATATATCCATCGAATATTTCCTGTTGTTGCTCGCTTCCACGATTATTTTCAGGAAAAGAGGGGACCACCTTCCCTTTTATAACTGGTTAGCTCTGGTTGTCCTGTTTGTAGCCGATGTCCTTGCCTATTTTTTGATTGAACCAACACTGGCAGGAAGATTATTGCTTCTGGCCATACATGCTGGTATCGTTTTATTCACTGTTCGATTCTTCCGTACCTTAAGAAACGAGATGCCCTATATCGCCTTTATAAAAGGAGCTCTCGTAATAGGGGTTGTACTATCCGGAATGGGTATTCTGCTAAATATAATTGGACGTTTCTCCCTCTCGGGAATGTTTGGAATTGCCTCTATTTTTGCTGTTACACAAGTTGTTATATTGGCGATGTTTGTTGAAGTGATATTTGAGATTATTTTGGTTCAGCTTCTGGACAGCCGGCTCAAAAAGGGAATTGACAAACCTTTTGATGGTAGTTATGTGCTTGATAAAATCAAAATGCCGATAGTTATTGTTGCCGCTTTAATCTGGCTGATCATGTTTGCATCCAATTTAAACATCTATCATACCATCAGTAATGAGGTGGTTGACCAGCTCACCCGGACCAGAACCCTTGGAAGCATCTCCTTTCAACTGCTCAGCGTGATTCTGTTCTTCGTGATAATCTGGTTTGCTCACATCCTGCAACGACTTTTAAGCTTTTTATTCGGTGAAACCGGAACTGAGACGGAGGATCTGACCACTGAAACCAAAGGACAACATTCCAGGTTGCTGATTACCCGCCTGTTGGTACTCATCGGGGGTTATCTTTTAGCCATTGCCGCATCAGGATTGCCGATTGACAAACTAACCTTTTTATTAGGAGCATTGGGAGTAGGTATCGGTATGGGGCTGCAAAATATTGTGAACAACTTTGTGTCGGGTATAATCCTGATCTTTGATGGTTCACTGCAAATCGGAGACGAGATAGAAGTCGCCGGGCAGGCAGGAAAGGTCAAGGAGATTGGACTGCGTTCCAGTACCCTTAATACTCCGGATGGTGCCGAGGTAATTATACCGAACGGGAATATCCTGTCACAGAATATCGTAAACTGGACTTTCAGCAACAATGAGAAAAGGGTTGTACTCACCTTTTCCCTGAAAGGTAATGAATTGGATGCCAACTTAATTAATGAAATAATTAACGGGACTATCAAGAATGTTCCCCATGTGGTGTCAAAAAGAAAGCCCGTTATTTTATATACCAAGGTAACGCCCGAAACCTGTTCGCTTACCATCCGTTTCTGGAGTATTATAAGCAATGCGGATCAGGTGAAGAGTGAGGCGATGCTTCAGCTGAGTGCCGCATTCCATGCCCGGGAAATAGGTTTCGAATAGATTCAAACTTTATATGACAAATCATGAAAACCAGGACTTCTCCATTTTTACCTAAGCATGATCGCCGCAGTTTTGTAAAGTCTCAGATTATCTTTGCCCTTGGCGCATGTGCTACAGGTGTAAATATCTCAAAAGCATATTCTGCTCCGCCTCATCCTTCGGGTTCCGAAGTACCCTCGCCGGAGCAACTTCGGGCCAGGTACCAGGAATGTCTGGGTGGTCCTTTCCCCAACCGGGGCCCCTTAAATACGCAAATTCGGGAAATTACCCGGAAAGATGGTTATCGTATTGAATCATTGACCTATGAATCACAAAATGGCGAAAGGATACCGGCATTGCTTTTAGTGCCTGATCGTGTTAATGTAGATCATCCGGCACCCGGGATAGCTGTTTGGCACCAACACAACGGGCAATATTATCTTGGAAAGTCGGAACCTGCAGGACTTGCCGGGAATCCTATGCATCATACCGGGGTTGCACTGGTCCGGGAGGGATATGTGGTGCTTTGTCCCGATGCGCATTGTTTCGGAGAGCGGCAGGACCCTACAGGCAAACTGAAAGACGGAGCATACGAACGCCTTGAGTTTCTCCGGGAAGTTGTCAGGGGCCGAAGCCTTGCGTGGAGAAATATTTTTGAGATGAAACGGGCGATTGATCTTCTTTGTTCGCGACCTGAGGTCAAAGCCGACCAACTTGGTTGTTATGGTCATTCCATGGGATCAACACACTCATGGCTGGTTGGTCCGCTTGAGCCACGGCTAAAATGTGTCATCGGCAACTGTTGCCTGCCAACCTATGATGCAATCGAAGAAGAACATCTGCTGCACTGTTTCCCTAACTACGTACCCGGATGGAAAAAGTACGGCGATACGCCAGACATTGCTGCTTTGATCGCGCCAAGGGCTCTTCACCTGAATCTCGGAGAGAAAGACAATGGGACTCCGATTGCATCTGCCCGCCTTGGAATACAAAGAATTAAAGATGCTTACCTGAAGGCTGATGTGCCGGATAAGTTTACCTTTTTTATCGAACCTGATACCGGTCATGTGCTGACCGATACCATGTGGAAACGGGTGAAAGCGTGTTTCGAACGATATTTGAAAGCGGTTTAGAAGTAGATCCAATTGACAAATTGTAGGAAATCTGTCAAATTGAGAATACACATATCAAATTTCAAATTCAACTTATCAGCGTAATATTATGAATATCAGCACATAATTTACTACGCTAAAGTTCAGTATTTTTCAGACAATAGCTAAGACATTAAGTTATTCTAAAACCTAAAATAGGATGCGTCTCACCCCTGAGGCATGAGCAAATGTTATTCCCGTTGATGGTGTCGTAATGATCATGGATAATGAAGCCGTTGTCATGAATGTTACCTGATTCCCGTAAGAAGTACCCGCTGTATTAGTAGCATATGCCCTGACATAATAGATTGTACCTGGACTTAAGCCTGTCATAGCACTGTTAAATGCACCAGTTGCTGACCCGTCTGTCGAATAACTATTCAGGATTGTTGGATTCGGATTTGTACTCCAGCAAACGCCACTGGCTGTCACTGCGGCACCACCATTGGAGGAGATCGTTCCGCCACTTGAGGCAGAGGTAAATGTTATTCCCGTCACAGGTAAAGTAGTAATAATAGACAATGAAGCATTTGTTGTAAAGTTCACCTGATTTCCGTAAGCAGTACCCGCTGAGTTTGTAGCATATGCTCTGACATAATAAACTGTACCGGGACTCAGACCCGTTATAGCACTGGTGAAGGTACCTGTAGCTGATCCGTCGTTGGTATAACTATTAAGGAGTGTTGGATTCTCAGCGGTACTCCAGCATACGCCACTTGCTGTCACTGCAGCTCCGCCGTTGGAAGAAATTGTTCCACCACCAGATGCCGTAGTAATTGTTATCCCCGCTACTTGTGATGTATAGATATTAGACAATGAAGCTGTTGTTGTAAAAGTGACCTGATTCCCATAAGTAGTACCGGCAGAATTTGTAGCATATGCCCTGACATAATATACAATTACAGGGCTTAAGCCTGTAAGAGCACTTGTAAAGGTACCAGTGGCAGATCCGTCAGTTGAATAACTGTTCAGGATTGTTGGATTTTGATTAATACTCCAACAGACACCGCTCGCTGTCACTGGAGCTCCGCCATTGGAGGAGATTGTTCCGCCACTGGATGCAGAAGTTGATAAGATATTGGATATTGCGGTCGTTGTAATTGCTGGTAGATTAATTACCGATTTGACGGAAATCTGATTTCCGTAGGCAGTACCTGCACTATTTGTTGCATAAGCCCTGACATAATAGACTGTACCCGGAGTTAAGCCTGTAATTAAACTGGTAAAGGAACCTGTAGCTGATCCGTCTGTGGAATAACTATTCAGAATTGTTGGATTCTCAGATGTACTCCAACAGACACCGCTCGCTGTCACTGGAGCTCCGCCATTGGAGGAGATTGTTCCGCCACTGGATGCAGAAGTTGATAAGATATTGGAAATGGCAGTGGTCGTAATTATTGGAAGATTTGCTGCAGATTTGGTGGTAATCTGATTTCCGTAGGCAGTACCTGCACTATTTGTTGCATAAGCCCTCACATAATAGACTGTACCCGGAGTTAAGCCTGTAATTGAACTTGTAAAGGTACCTGCAGCTGATCCGTCTGTGGAATAACTATTCAGAATTGTTGGATTCTCAGATGTACTCCAACAGACACCGCTCGCTGTCACTGGAGCTCCGCCATTGGAGGTGATTGTTCCGCCGCTGGATGCAGAAGTTGATAAAATATTGGATATGGCGGTAGTTGTAATTGCTGGAAGACTAATTACAGATTTGACGGAAATCTGATTTCCGTAGGCAGTACCTGCACTATTTGTTGCATAAGCCCTCACATAATAGATTGTACCCGGAGTTAAGCCTGTAATTAAACTGGTAAAGGTACCTGCAGCTGATCCGTCTGTGGAATAACTATTCAGGATTGTTGGGTTTTGATTAATACTCCAACAGACACCGCTCGCTGTCACTGGAGCTCCGCCATTTGAGGAAATTGTTCCACCACTTGTTGCAGAGGTTAATAAAACATTCGAAATAGCCGTAGTTGTAATTGTTGGTATAAAAATGGGTAGTTTCAAACCTTTAGCATAGGTAATGCCGCTTTTATTCAGATCGGCTTTGGCTGATATCCGATAATAGACATTTGATCCGGGAGTAAAAATAGAATCAGTATAAGTTCGAAGTGACTTATTTATCAGTCCGGTAGAAGTTGAAGTCCAAATTATGCTGTCGGACCCTTTCTCAAGAATAAAACCGTCAAAATGGGAATTGGTTTCTTCCCATTTTATTGTGATTGCGCCCTGACTGAAGGTTGCGATTAAGTTTGCAGGGGTCCATATCGTAGAGGGGCATGCACTGTCGTAGGGGTTGGCATAGTCCTTTTTACAAGAATAATTGACCAGCTCAAAAAATATCATTACAACTATAATCGTAGCTCTTATCTTTAAAATTTGTAGGTTAAAGCAATTAAATTTACATCTTTTAGTGGGAGATAATTGAACACTAAACTCCTTTTTTTCCTGTTATGTTTTATATGTACTATAACCCCAGCTACTCCAAAAACGGCAGTTGCCCCATAAGCAACTCTGCTAAGCATTAAATTCCGGTCAACTTGAGAATGAATATGCTCAGATTCAAGCGAATTTGACGATTGTGGATAACTTTTATAAAGATGGTTTGCCCTCAGATATGCGTAGGTTCCAGTTATGGCTGATGCACCGGCGGCAATATACAGCCATGGAATCCATGTCTTATTTGTTTCCGTTTCGGGGATGAAGATGTTGCCGCTAACCCGAACTTTTAACAAGGAACCTGGCAGGTTGATTCCATCTGATCTCATATCCCATATGATCGATTTGTCCCTTCCCGGTTTGATCCCATTTCCTATATCACCGGATAAATTTTTAGGATGAATAGGCTTATCGTTATGATCTGTAATTTCTAATTTTACACTAAAAGCTTCCCGCCTTCCCTTAAGATCATATTTTACAATCAGGCTGTCTTCAGAAGGGCTAATCTTCACCCTGGTGTTCTCAATTTTCGAAACCTGAGACAATAAGGAGAAACTTATTAAACAGAAAATAATTGTTATATGTATTTTTTTCATGCTTTGATAGAAAATGGATGTGGTTTATTCAAATGCTTTAAAAACGATCATTTCAATAAAAACTCTTCGGAACTGACCACCTCTTTGTCCACTGACAGTGGCAGAATGATGATATTTTAAATTTGGATAACTTTGGTGAAACATGTGGTTCTTCAGATAATCCCGAACGGCATACGACCTTAAAAACGCCAGGGTCTGATTGTTTTTTATCCCTTTTGAAGTTGTAACTACCATTTGGTGAGATCTCCCTTCAAATTCACAATCCTTGATAAGAGATTCCCCAAATTCACCCTTGTAGCGAATTACTTTTTTAACCGGTGCAGCATCGGCACTTCCATTGATTGTTATGGATATCTCCTTTCCGGGTGTAACATACCTGGCAAGCTGTCCTTCAAGGTTTCTTTTCATTACTGCCAAAGTGACCAACAATGCATTTGATTCATTTACAAGATATTTGCCAGGTCCAAAATCGTCAGACTGGAATTTCATTGAGCCGGACTTTAGTGTATAACTATAGGTAACAATTAATGCCTCTTTCCCATCTATAGTTATAGATTCAACATTTACATCAGTTATTACATTATCACTGATAAAACGTTGGTTTTGCATCTCTTTGGTATAATCTTTCAAATCAGATTTAATAGAGCTCTGAACTTGCTTTACTATATCTGATTGATTTCTTGAATCTGTGGTGCCATCCTTTGGGGGAATTTTTATTTCAACCGTAGCTCCGGAGATACTAATTGTGTCTCCTTTAGTATGTTTTTGTGCATCAACTGATAAGGAGACCAGAAACAATGTTGACAATACAAGAAGGATAATTTTCATTTATTATTTTTGGGTAGGTTTAAGACTATTTCTTCTGTTCAAGAAGGTTATTTAACCAATTAGGATTAAATTTATCCGCTTTAGATTTTTTATAAACGCATTTTAGTATTTTTCGATTAAATTTAAATTTCCAAATTTTTGTATTTAAGGTTCATTAATCTCACTATTATCCACCGTTCCTGGCAAACCGATTGACCAGAATTATTGATTGACATATTTTATTTGTTACTGGACTAAATAAAAATTCGTATCAAACATAGTCAAAATATTGTCTAAAAGCACCATGGCATATCTGGAATTATTCTAAATAAGCCAGGTGTTGCTTTTTCATAAACAAGTGTAGTCCATTCTTTAACAAGTGCAATAAATTTCGATTCTTAAACCAAAATATTAACACACCCGCTTTAAAAGAATGCTAGTCAAGGAAAATCCCATTCTAAGATGGTCTGATGCTGTTAAATTGATTGGGAAAAATTATTACTCCAACAATACAATAAAACGGATATAAAATTGAAATTGCGAAGGATTAATAAATATTCCAATAATTTTTAATCCGATATCAGACTGATCGGCTAACCTATAAATCCGGACCGGTTTTTCCTGAAAAATGAACCTATCAAAAATGGAAAGAATGATCAACGGTTAGCTAATCCTGACTCCAAAGAAGCATTAATCGGCTAATTTTTCCTGCTTGTTTTAAATCATCGAACACTAAATCAACCTCGATCTTTGCGTATCTGAAGGCTGATTATTCCATAGCTTAGATCAATCCTGGTAAATTTAAATTTGAAGATGTAACATTTTACCTCTTGCTACGTCCATTAAGAGAATTCAAAGTTTAAAAGATGAAAAGGTTGATTGTAGTATTACTCTTTATCTGGGTTCCAAAACCATCACTGTTATGCGCACAGGATGCAGTCAAGGTAAGCGTCCTTGGTAAAAATGCAGTAACAGTTGTGGAGGCAAATGGACAAAATACCGATGTGAAAGTCGTCAGGAATAGTGTTCGCGTCATTGACGGGAGAGAAGATACCCTGAAAATCCGAGTGGGGAGAAGGGCTTTGATCATCTCCGACGGAGGACATGGTTCATCAATCCGTTTTGAGCACCTTGATGATCAGGAATTCTCAAAATGGACTAGTCATACCCCAAAGTTCAAAGGCCATTGGACCGGATTCGAGATGGGTGTAAACTCATTTGCCAATGCAAATTACAATGGGAATAGTCCAAATTTTATGGATCTGAACCATAATAAATCCTTTGAGGCCGGGATTAACTTTCTTCAGTATGATATTGGATTTCAGCGAAATCTGACCAATACTGGGATTGTTACCGGTTTAGGGCTTACCCTGAATGATTACCGTTTCTCGAATGACAATACCATTGAAAATTTTAACGGGGTAGTCCGACCGGTAGACCTGAATCCCAACGGACTGTCAAAATCCAAACTCTCCACTTCCTACCTGACCATACCAGTAATGATGGAATTTCAGTTCCCGGTAAGCGGGCATTGCAAGCCATTCTATGTTTCAGGAGGGTTAATCGGCGGATTAAAACTAGGTTCCCACGCCAAGGTGAAATATCATGCTGACAAGTCAAAGAATCATGACGACTTCAATATCAACTCTTTCCGTTATGGGGCAACTGCCCGTACCGGTTATCGGGGAATCAACCTTTTTGGGACCTATTATTTCTCTGACTTTTTCAGGAGTGGTTGTGGTCCGGCGATGAATCCGTTTACGGTTGGGATTGTTCTAATGAACTGGTGATTAAAAAAGAATGCAGCAAACTTTTCAAGTCTACTGCATTCTGCAATTTAAAATATCGTATGCAGTTTCTACAACGGAATATTTCCGTGTTTTTTCAGCGGATTTGATTTGTGTTTGTTCTG
>TBL_comb47_HYPODRAFT_10004582_pt1 | contig 15830 bp, 13 predicted proteins | sample TroBogypolimnion_40_FD_10682 | JGI IMG/M metagenome (IMG submission 10682)
GTCAATTTTAAACGCGCGCCAACACCTATAGGCGCTATGATTAAATCCCCGTCATTTAAATAACTGCTTTGCCAATTATTTTTATTTTCAATGATGGTACTTGGCCCTGACAAACCATCAACCTGAGCAACGATATCCAACATTGCATGCTCATTTTCCCCAAATTTCCAAATAACAAAATTCTCAGGATTTTTAGCAACCCGACGTAATTCATCTTTACTTGGCGGAAGACCCGCACTGTTATCAAAGCGACTTATGTTCTGGCGATTTAGAAAAGGGGGCTCCCAAAAATTGTATAAATTTACGGCATCACCGGCAGATCTTAAATTATTAATAAAGTACTCTAGTCGCTCACCGACCTCTGTGTTGTCAGGGTGTGTTAGTGGTATGACTATCCGTCGGCCTATATAATCTGGATTACTAAGAGAATGTGCAAGATTATCTTTTACAGCATCAAACTGAAAAATTGTGATGCCAACGATCACCCTATATATAAAATATATAAGCCAAATTAAAGCGATACAACCGAGCAGTATTGAGATTAGTGGTTTACAAATAGGCTTTATGTTTGGAAGCATTACCCATACCGTTAGTGGTATTAGAAATGCACACATTAAGTGGGCCGGCAGTAAGTAATAATCAAGCGGCCAACGCCATAAGCATATTCCGGAAAAATAAATAATGAGTGAAAACGACAAAAAAGATAGAAAAGTTAATAAGGTATTATTGTTTTCACTTTTTTTAGGCAATTTTAGTGCTGTGTGTAAGGCCCAATAACAAGAAAAAATTAAACCTACGGCAACTTCTGGCGAGCTCAACAAATAGTAAGTGATATTTTTTAAAATTAATGCCAGCGTAAAATCATAGCTAATATAGCGATAGTTCATGGGCGGGGCGAGTATTTTAAATAGCGCCAAATAAACGACAACAACTACCAACTGAATAATAAATGTGTGGCATAGAAACCTTCTAAATTCAGCGCTGCCTGACTTATTTAGCCATGGACCTAAGTAAGTTATAAAAAGAGCTGCCGCCAGAAAAACGCCGGTTTCCTTTGAGAAAACTAACCCAACACCACAAATTATTTGCAATACTATAAATAATCAGTTATTACACTTTAACCTTGATATTGCCCCGTCGCTACCTAGGGCTGAAATAGCCGCCCAAAATAATGCAATAAACATGGCGGTGAAAAATGCCACTCTTGGCTCAACTTTATCTAAAGTATAAAAGTTTTCAAAAAAGGAAGACGCTGTACAAAATAATATAATGCCTAGCCATGCAAGCAATCTATTTGACGTGATACGTAACAACACCCAAGCAATGCTTGCGCATGCGGCGACAAGCATAAGCCATTGTGCAACATAAAATGCTCGTGGTGAATCAGGTGCTATGGCAAAAATAAAGATTGATAAACCATGAAATAACGGGTTCCAACGCCCATCATTCAATGGCTTTAATAATTTAATACTTTCTGGTAGACCGTCTAATATACGTCTAGGAAATTCAATAAGTTGCCCAGCATCACTGAATAATCCGTAATGAGGCCATAACAAAACAGGCAGCACCAGCAAGGTTGGTATCGCGAGCAACACAAACCATAAAATCCCGTTGTGAGATTTCAGCATTGTATAATTTAGATCACTCAGTTTCACTTAACACCTAATCTTACTTTCAGACGATAAAGCATATCAACCGCAATATGCCTCAACATAAAAGGAGTCACATGCCTACGAATTTCTTTTCTTGAAGGTATGCTGCCAAGTAATCGCTCTCGAATTCTATCCATCTCTTGATGACCAATTTTATTGATAGCAGCTGATGTTTTTTGTTGCTCATGAATGCGAAATGCACCAAGAAAATGTGGAATGTGTGCAAACTTAGCACCAACTTCACGAAACCGAACTAACAAATCCCAGTCCATTGCAAATCTGAAGGACTCATCAATGTTACCGCCAGCTTTATCCCATAGCGTGCGCCTCCAAAATAGGGTTTCTTGTGGAATATAATCTACCCAAGTCAGTACCTTGCCGTCATGACCTGGAAGAATCCATCGGCCTATTTCCATATCATTTTCATCTACCAGTAGACGGTTGCCATAAACAACATCCACTTCTGGGTGTTTGTTAAAATAATCAGCAACTATTGCTAAAGCATTTGGCAATAATAGATCGTCTGAGTTAAGCCAGGCCATAATCTCGCCTTTGGTATTTGCAAATCCAAGATTTATAGCTTGCGACTGTCCATTATCTTTTTCAGATTTCCAACCAAAAAGTTTATCTTCATAGCACTTGAGAATGTCAGTCGTATTATCCTTAGAGCCACCATCCTGAACAAAGTATTCAAGTTTAGGGTATTCTTGGCTCAACACACTTAGCAAGGTTCGCTCAATGAAATGTCCTTGACTGAAGGATGGAGTAACGATTGAAATCGTTGGATAGTTACCAAGTAAAGTTGTCTTAATCTTTGTAGGGAAATCCCTTAGCGGAACTGGCGTATGCTGATTTAAATTACCCAAGCGCGGAGCAAGTATTCTCCGAGCCCTAGCAGTCATGGCTTGTGACAGCCTCGCTATGTTAAAAAAATGTGCAACTCGGTATGCCGTAATTACCTTACTTAACGATAAGATCAGATTTTCTTTATCGATAAGAGCTACTTTCAATTCAGCCAATTCGGCTTGAGATTTCTCAAAACTAACTTTTAACCTGCTAGAATTTACGATGTGCCATTGAACAACTGCCTCTTTCTCAACTAATTGCTGCATGTAAGTTACGCTTTCTTTTAGACAACTTGCCGCTTGCAACCAATCGGTGCCATTTTTCTGTGCATACAACTCCATCGCCGGTTTCACCTTAATTGGAAAAAATGCGATGACATCATTCACTACCATCAACTCATGCTCAGAGCTCATCTTTAATAACTGTGAAACAATATGGTGAAAACTAGGCCATTGAGAAATTTCCTGTGGCGCTAATGGTGGTGCCAAAAAAAACCTAGCATCATCTATTAGAATTACAGATTCTGCATTTAATTTACAGATAGCCTGCAACTCTTCTAGTAATGGGCATTGTGAAAACTCTCCAGCAGTATTATCGGCAGCACACCAGTGCGCATCTAGCCAAAATAACACACTCGTGTTATCAAGCTCTGCGGATAATTCGTGCAACCTAACAGCCGAATCTCCTTTTAGTATTTGTACATGTATGTTGCTCTCAAAACGCTTTACCGCATTAGCCCACAACGTTTCAGATAACTCGATAGAAATGACCTTATTAAAGCAAGACTCAAATTCTGCAACAGTGTTGCCATGAAAAGTTCCAGTTTCAACAAGCACATGTAATGGCAGAAAAGCTTGAAGTGCGCCGACTAAACGAGCATCTAGTGAAAAGTTTATTGCACCCATCTATATATGTTTCTCAACAATCTGGAAAGTTGATGGGCAAAAATACGTATTTCCCAAATGCCATATTTTCGTAGGTAAATTTCTCATACCAATAATTCTTGCAGGTACACCGGCCACAATACTGCCAGCCAAAACGTCTTCTACTACGACGGCACCAGCTCCAATAATTGCATTATCTCCAATAGTTATGGGGCCAACAACTCTTGCGCCACTGCCAATCCAGCAGCCATTGCCTATTGTCAATCGCCCAGAAAATGGTTCTAAAGTATTTCTATCATGACCACCGTTTGTTAATGTGACATCTGCTGCAAACATGCAAAACTTACCGATTCTAATCTCATTAAAATTCCAGAATTTCACATCCTTTCCTATTGCAGCATAGTCATCAATAAAAATATTATCTTCAAGACCAGTCAAACACTGAAAACCAAAGTCAATTGCAACGCATTTTTTTGAAATATTCAATCCAGCCAAACGTAACCAATAGTTTTTAACTTCCCATTTAGTATAATTGTGAATAAGGGGTGTTCTAAAATTGGCAATAAATTTATAAAACTGACGCAACAATGTCTTTTCTGGAAAAGTAATGCTCATGATTTAATTTTTTCTATGTCTAGCATTGGTAACGAATAAAGATCAAGAGAAGGACCTTTCTCAACAGTGATGATTAACCCAGTAAACTAATATATCTATTTCAGATTACGTAGATATAAGAAAATTTAAAAGACAATTAATCAACCTAAATATATTTCACAATATTGCATAATAACAGCTAAATGTAACAGATAACTTTACAACAGGCTCTCTACTCTGCCATTGATTTATGTTGATAATTTACAATTTGCAAAGGGCCATAAGAGTTGGGTTGCTAATGCCGCATAAAAGCATCAATCGCTCTTAAGCCCTAACGCTGTAGCCTTCAGGCCATCCGCCACAGAAAATGGTGGCGTCCACCCCAGTAAAGCTCTAGCCTTGGATATATCGACCTGCAAGTTTCCACATAGGCGTTGCGCCACTTCACGCTTACCCACCAGTGCAGCCAAGTTTTCGATTAATATCTCTGGCACGTGCCATAGCCTTGATTTGACAGCAAGTGCTGTAGCACATTTTTTTAAAAGTTGCGTCGTGGACAGATCACCCCCATCGGAGACCAAGAACACTTGGTTCGCTGCCGCAGGGTGGGTAATGCAGCTGGCAATTAAGCTCACCAAGTTGCCCGCGTATACAAAGCTGCGACTGTTATGGATAGCGCCGAGCGGTAAGGGTATCCCCCGTTTCACTGCACGCATCATACTCGCGAAGTTTGCCTTGACGCCCTGCCCGTACACTAACGGCGGCCGAATAATCACCACCTCCATACCCGTTTGCTGAACGACCAATAACAATCCCTGCTCAGCCTCGAACTTAGAGCGTCCGTAAGCGTCTTGTGGGTTGGCCATGTCAGATTCTTTAAAGGGATGTCCTGGCAGCGTATATTCACCGTTCACCTTGACCGAGCTCAGGTAAATCAAACGTTTCACGCCAGCACTTGCGGCCTGCTTAGCTAGGTTTAATGACCCGTCGACATTTACCCGACAAAACTCCGCTAACGGATCAGCGGATTGGTCATCCATCATATGCACGCGTGCGGCTAAATGAATAACAACATCTATATTACGCAAGGCCTCTGACCAGTCGGTTTCCCCATTAATCTCTCCTACCACTTGCGACTTAAAAGCTGTTACCCCCGAACAAGCTGATCGCAACGCACCCCTGACCACATGCCCTGACTTTAAGAGACCTTCACATACGGCATTACCAATAAAACCATTAGCACCCGTTACAAGGACTGCGGGCTGATTCAAACTGGTTTGGACCACACGGTACGATTAATATAATCCACGTAGCTCAATACCACACGCAACAACTGCTTCGATACAGGTCCCGCCTCGTAATCCTGAACTGGATGCATCACTGGTTTATGTTTATCATGCTGAGCAACAATCACACGCACGGCATCGAGCACGCGCTCCTTCTTGAGGCCACTCATGATAAGCGTACCCACATCCATACCCTCTGGGCGTTCATGGGCATTGCGGATAGTAATGGCGGGCAGGTTAAGTAGTGAAGCCTCTTCGGTAATCGTGCCACTATCGGAGACCACGCACAGGGACTCCATCTGCAATTTAATGTAATCGCAGAACCCAAATGGTTTTAAGAACTGAATAAGTGGGTTGAGTTGACCCAACTCCATGGTATCTAAACGCTTCTTGGTGCGTGGATGCGTGGAGACGATAATGGGGTAGCCATAAACCTCTGCCAATGCATTGAGCGTATCGACCATGTTGAGCATATTTTCTGGACTGTCTATATTTTCCTCGCGGTGTGCACTCACAATAAAAAACTTGCCTACCTCAAGACCCATGCGTGCTATTACGTCCGACTTCAGAATCTTAGGCATGTAGAAATCGAGCACCTCACGCATATGCGATCCGGTCTTAATTATCGTCTCAGGAGGAATGCCCTCGGCAATCAAATAGCGACGTGCATGCTCAGTGAGTACTAAATTAATGTCACTCAAATGATCTAACACCTTGCGGTTTAACTCCTCTGGGACGCGTTGATCAAAGCAACGATTACCGGCCTCCATATGGAACACGGGAATCTTACGACGCTTGGCAGCCAAGACTGCTAGGCATGAATTGGTATCACCGTAGAGCATGATGGCATCAGGCATTTCTTTTTCCATCACGGCATCAGACTTTTCAATGACTCTTGCGATTGTCTGCGCCGCGTTATCGCCGACCGCCTCTAAGAAGTAGTCGGGCTTACGGATACCTAAATCTTCAAAGAATAATTGGTTGAGTTCGTAGTCGTAGTTCTGACCGGTATGCACTAATATATGCTGCGTGTGTTGATCAAATTCAGCAATAACACGGCTCATTTTAATCAGCTCAGGTCGTGTCCCAACAATGGTCATGACTTTAAGCATTTAATTCTTCCTTAATAAAGTCCAATTGAAGTAATAGTGTTTTTACTTGGGCAACATTGAGTCGCTTGGTGTTGTGTGAGGTGTAATCATCCTGATGTGAGATCTTCTCCTCACCTTCACTAAAGAACTGTGCATAGTTGAGATCGCGATTATCGGCAGGAATGCGGTAGTAACCACCTCGATCCTCCGCCTTTGCCATCTCCTCACGTGAAATCAGCGATTCATACAATTTCTCACCATGGCGAGTCCCGATTACACTTACTAGACTGTCTTTTTTGAACAATTCTTTTAAGGCTTGGGCTAAATCAGCCACAGTCGAAGCAGGTGCCTTTTGGACAAAGATATCCCCCTGCTGACCATTCTCAAAAGCGTACAACACCAAGTCCACAGAGTCTTCCAACGACATTAAAAACCTTGTCATATTAGGGTCGGTGACCGTCAGGGACTTCCCTTCCTTAAGTTGACTCACAAATAAAGGGATTACTGAGCCACGAGAAGCCATTACGTTGCCATAACGGGTTGCACACAACACCGTCTCGCCTGCTCTTTGCATACGTGCTTTTGCGACCATGAACTTTTCCATCATCGCCTTGGATATACCCATGGCATTAATAGGATAAACGGCCTTGTCCGTACTCAACATGACTAAGCGAGAAACGCCTCGTGCAATGGCTGCCTGCATCACGTTCTCAGAACCCAGCACATTCGTTTTAACTGCCTCTAAGGGATAGAACTCACAGGATGGCACTTGCTTTAGGGCCGCGGCATGAAACACATAATCCACACCCTTCATCGCCTGATAGATACTGTCGTAATCTCGCACATCTCCAATATAGAACTTGAGCTTGGGATTGTTTAACGCGATGCGCATCTCCTCTTGCTTCTTTTCATCACGACTAAAAATGCGGATCTCGCTTACATCGGTTGAAAGAAAGCGTTTAAGTACAGTGTTACCAAAGGAACCTGTACCGCCAGTAATCATTAATACTTTATTTTTAAACATATTTAAATCCGGATTTATTGTTTCGAATGCATTAATTTAATCAACTCTGGCCACTCCAGCGCTTCATAACCGGTTGCCAACCGAAAGCGGTTTGCGTCAAGCGAGCGGTCGATTACTAGCTTATCATCTGGCACAATATCAATGGACTTGCCATAGACACTGGCAATCAAATGCAAAAGATCAAACTTATTGATGGGTTTAGCAGCTACATGATACAAGCCAGACAACTCTTTATTTGGAATCACTATATCACGGACTACTTGTGCGAATACAACTGTTGGCAACCCAGAAAAAATGGCACGACTATATCCTTTACAACGGACCTCTTGCGATAAAAACCAGTCCAACAAACCAAATTGGCTTTGTAATTCGTGACCAATAGTCGATGTGCGCAAAGTAACCGTGTGATGTTCATTTACTTCACCTAATGCCTTGGATTTCCCATAGACATCACGTGCATCAGGGAAGTCTTCTTCAACGTACCCACCTTTTTCCCCAGAAAAAACACAATCTGTACTCACATGTATCAAGCGTGCGCCAACCAGTTTGCATAAGCCCGATAGAAGATGCGGCATTAAAGTATTAATGGGAATAGAAACTAGTGGGTCATCAGCTGCTGGCTTATGTTTAGTTAAACCTGCACAATTAACAACCACATCAGGTCGTATTTGGTCCAATACCTTTACTAATGAATCTGAATGTTCTACGTCAACATCCGCAATGAGTCGTTTGCTAATAGATGCTGAAAAAAAACGCTTCACACTTTCATCTCGAACCGTACCAAAAACTTGCCAGTCGTTTTTCTCACTCATCACACGGAATACCGTGCTACCTATCATTCCACTCGCACCAACCACTAACACTTTCATTGAATATCCTTTTTACTCATTGAGACAGCCTGCAAATGTCCGATCAACTGACTCACTAGATGGTTATGGTCAAAGTTCTCGTGGTAATACTTTCGACCATTGTCACCCATCACTTTTCTCTCATCAGATGAGAGCCGATATAAGTGCAGTATCGTATCAGCCAAAGCGACAGCATCTTCTGCTGGCGTAGCAAGACCTGCCTTTGCATTTACGACTAGGCGAGCACCCTCCCCATTCAAACAGGCGATAATGGGCCTACCTGCTGCCATATAGGCTTGCACCTTGTTGGGCACAGTCGCCGCAAAAATTGGCTGATCCGCTAGTGTTACTAACAGTGACGAAGCCTTCTGCATAAAACTAGGCATTTTCTCAATTGGAAACCTGCCAGGAAGATGAAGGTTAGTTAAACCTCGTTGTTGAACTTTTTTCAACATCCATTCTCGCGAACTGCCATCACCTAAAACAACAAAATGGATGTCTGTATACTCTTTTAAAAGCGATGCAGCCTCAACTATGACACCAACGGCCTGTGCAGCTCCAATGTTACCAGCAAACATTACCGAAAAACCTTCATCAAGACCAGGCAAGGAAGGAACCTCTCCAATAACAGGTGCAGAAAATGTAACATCGACAGAGTTTGGATAGTACTTAATTGGAGTAGTTGATGCGAGTGCACGCACAGGCGCTTCGAACGCCCGTGATTGCACTAAGAGTAAATCAACATGGCGATAGATGAAGCGCACAACTTGCCTGACCAAAGTAATTATAAAACCATTACGAATATGTCCCATCGCGGACAAGCTCTCTGGCCACAAATCCTGAACCCATAGTACGGTTTTACATCCTTTTAACCATCCGAGATAGATTGCTGGAATAGCCTGCAATATTGGAGAGGGAGCATAGATGAAGATAACGTCAAATTTTTTCTTACGCAATATCCAAGGAGCAAACAGTAATCCGGAAACAATGAAGGACAGATAATTTAGTGCAAGCCTTACATTTCCACTTCCACGAGCAAATAACGGAATGCGGTTAATACGAAAACCCTGATGTACTTCTTGCTGGCAGCCCCATGCATTGTAACTAGAATATATCTCTCCACGTGGATAGTTTGGTTTTCCAGTCAACACCTCGACGTGAATGCCTTGCTCAATTAGAGATTTAACGACATCATTGATGCGAAAGCTTTCAGGCCAGAAATATTGACTAACAACAAGAACCCGCACTTCAGCTCCTTATAAGCGAAGTGGAAGAGCCCAATCGTTGCCAAAATACTAAACATGTAACGATAACAAGACTAATTAACATCCACACAGGGAAAATCTGAAAACGCATGACCAATCCCGTCATTAGAATATAAATAAGCATAGCAAGCAGATAAACAGCAGCAGCACTTGGATGTGAAACGTATGCTCGCCCACCCCTCAAAACGAGCATCCAACATGCAGAAATTACAGCTGCTAGGCCGAGTATGCCGGCATCATCATATAAAACCAGCCATCCCGAGTCTTCCAACCCGCCTGTGAAAAGCCCTTCGATAGAATGAACTACCTCAGGCGGTAAACCATCGAAAGAGCCGAATCTGGTTAATGGTAAATCGAAATGCATGAATAAATAATTAATTACATAAGGCAGCGTAGCAAAAAACCTCATGCCTAACAAAGCAATCTCAGAGAATCCTTCATTGCTTTGTGCAATCGGCATTAGAAACCATACAGTAAGAACATATATTGTCAGCATGGTAAATGGGAGAACTATTAACGGTAGTAAATAAAAACGTTCCCTTATTAACAGGGCTGGAAGAAACGTAACCCCCAACAGAAGGTAGCCTGCACTGCGAGATCCTGAAAAATATATGGCTATCGATGCTAAAACCATTGCCAGCAAAATTATTTTTCGATATTCCTTATACTCATTCATACCATAAGAACAACCAAGATAAACCATAGCCGTCCAAAAACCCAATAAATTTGGATTAAATAAGATGGAACTCGCTCGGTAAACCATCGAGCCAGAACTCTCAAGAGTCCCTGCCCATGACTGATGGTAAAACACCTCGTAAATAGCTATAAAGTCTGTGGCAATCAATATGACCAGCCCGCCTAAAGCCCAGGGGTAAATTTTCGCCGGATTTGTAACATTTGTGCCAATCACTCCAAAAAATCCAATTAATATAAAAGCAAACATTCCCTCGAGCGAAAGAATATTTTTTAACTGTAACCAATCACCATGGCGGTAGTTAAGAATATATCCGCAAAGGACTGCGCCCATTACTAATAAGATTTGAAAAGCAAGCTTCTTCTCGCTACGATGACTTAATAAAAAAGCATCGTAGGCATGCCTGCTTAATAGGAAAAATGCGATGCCCATTAATGACAGAGCAGAGAATTTTACAAGCATGCCGCCACCTTCGTTGTGCACTGCTATCAAAAGACTTGAAGATTCACTTGAGGATAACGCAAAAACAGCAAAGCTAAAATGTAATGTGCTATATATAAACAAAACCAATAGCAGGGTCACAGCATCTTTTTTGCGTGTCAATATAAAAAACAGGAAAGCAACAATTAGTATATTAGCTATTTCGAAGGAGCTAACTTTCATGGGTATTTACCCAAAGCATTGGACAAGCACAATTTAACTTTGACTCTGAGGGGGGGGGGCTTATCATGCATCTATTCCTATATTTCTTATAAATCAAGTTAGTTATTTGGAAATATTATCAATTATTAATTTATCCAGCTTACTTAAAAATTTCCGGCTCTCGCAACTAAATTCAACTATCAGTGGCTTTTACCCATGCATTGCCAGCGTCATCCAAGACTGGTTGAATATAGCTTCCAATATTCCTGAACAATGATAGCCCACGAAAAATTACCCACCACATATTTTTTTATTTTCGACGCAGCCACTTCGATCTGGCCTGGACTGGATAAAACCTCAGTCAAGCCATCGACTAAACCTTCAATTGTGGCCGGAACAACCCAACCGCCACCCACAAAGGAAATTTGATTAAACCCACATTGATCAGTCAATAAAACAGGCGTACCACTGACACCAGCCTCAAGAACAACTATGGACATAGCTTCATGCCGAGATGGAATAGTAAGGAACTCCGCTGCGTGGTATGCACGAGATTTGTCAACACCACCTAAATATCCAACAAAGTGCACACGACCTTCCGCACTTTCATTTTTTACAATATTTTTCAACTCCGCAAGCATTCCGCCATCAGGACCAGCAAATACCAAATCAATCTCTGGAAATTTGTTTTTTATATTGCAAAAAGCTTTTAACAACAAATCAGGTCCTTTAATTAAATTCAACCGCCCAACAAAAAGAATGAATGGCCGTACGCCTAAGCAAAATTTCTCCCGGAAACCATTATTATCTTGAGCAAGAAAATCAGTTTCAGAAACTCCATTAGGAATTACATGAATTTTATTTCGCTTCACGCCATATGAAACAAACGAGTCTATCTCATCAGGTGTAACCGCTATACACATTGATGCATTTCGTATTAATTTTTTTCCAACAACAAAGTTGTAAATTCGCTTAAACAGCTTCGATCTTCCAAAGATTGGAAGAGCGCCCGCAGGGCAAACAACATAGGGCTTATTTTTCTTACGTATAGCTAGATAGACTATAGCATTCAAAAAAGTCCAATGACCCATCAGATGAACTATATCGGCTTCAGCTACAATTTCATTAATTACTCGAAATGAAAATTTCGGGATATAAAATCTTCTCAGAATACACGGGAGTGCAATCACTCGACCTTCTCCAAGAAAATTTTTCCGCTCAGCACTCAATCCTGTATCGATAGTCAATACGCGACAGTCTGCTCCAGACTGAACTAAAAATTTACTCATCTGAAAGGATCTTTCAGCTTCGCCGCCGCCACTTACGGGGTCAAACGCGCTACATACATTTAAAATTTTCATTACGTCCAAACCAAGTAATATTAGCAATCAGTACCCAAGTAACTCATTGTTACCAATGGATAAAAGATCATTTTTTAAAGTAAAATTCTATAAAATGCGGTGCTATTAGTGAAATTTGATTAACAACAATATTAGAATAAATTGGACAATCAAACTTTAGAATAAGCTGACCTGACTTTATTGGGAATAATCTTGAATTACTATTAGACGCACCAATCAAATATCTGTGAATTTTACCATCGTCATATAGGCTAAATTTAAATGCACTTTTTTGTGCATATTCGGCTGAAGAAGTTGGCTTAAAATTAATTGATGCTTTATTGCAATGACCCTCTACAGCAGGAAAAATAGTCATATTTATTTCCCATAACGCATTGCCTACATTCAGCGGTAGAAACTGCTCAGGCACATCAAACTCAATCTTGTATGAAGTTAAATCGTGCTCATCCAAGAATGCAGCATTCTGATAAGCAAGTGTGCTAGCACCATCGAACAAAACTTCCACAGGTATATTAGGGGGTAAATTAACTGTTGGGACAGATCTAAAATATAGCATTAAGGATAGCATCACTACAATAGTAGTAGCTATTAACCCATAGCTATAGATGTGAAAAATATTTTTATCAACTACGTTAGACTCAACACTTTTAATGTTTTTAGCACCTAGATTAAGAGTCAACGTAATACCTACCGCCGCAAGAGGAATTAGAAGTAAGTCAAGGTTATCCGTGCTGTAGCGGATATTATAAAGAACGAAAGCAGTTTGTAATATTTGTAATATAAGACCGAATCCTATCACAAGTATAAATGTATTTTTTTGCTTTACGCCATACCAAATTGCACTCCCAGTCATTGCAATTTCAACTATACGTAATAATGATTGCTTTATTGGCGCATCCAAAATAGTAAATAAAGTAACCCACGATACTTTTGTTAAGTACCAATTTCCAAACTCTAACAATGATCTTTCTTTTAAAAATTGCAAAGCAACAGAGGCGTGTTCACGATTTCCTATAAGGCTATGAAAATCATTGGGTCCATTTTCATAAGCCAGACCTAGAATAGGCGGTTCAAAACCATTTGTCATTAAATTGGCACCATAAAACAGCGCACCACCCGATCCAGAATCTATGGCTAGTAATCCAAATAAATACATGTTTTTTATAATGAGAATTACAGGCAAAATAAGGCCTAATGCTAACGCAACGACAATATCTCCTATCTCTTTTCTAGCTGATAATTTAAAAAATACTAAACACAACCCACATATCAAAAAAAGAATTGAAGGATAAAGCCATATAGATCTAGTTAGTATTGAGAGACTTAACGCAATTGCAGTAATAGGGATAGCCAAGGTTTTACCTGCGCAGATCCGTCCTAGACCCCATATCCAAATCAACGTAAAAAGGAAAAATGGTGGTTCACTTAAAGCTGTCGGTATCCATTTGATAAGGAAAGGTGACATTGCAAATAAAAATGCGGCGATAAGTCCTGTCAATCGAGTATGAAGTTGCCGACCAATAACGTATGTGAGCAACACCATAAAGATCCCGCCTACAAGATTCGCATATTTTATGGTAGCAACCTCACCACCAAACAAAGCTGGCCATAAATACGAAATAGGTGGGACAATAATTGACTTTGGTTGAATTAAAAATCCAAAGCCCTGTTCAAGCACCATTTTAGCAAATGGCAAATAGACTCCTGCCGCATCTGGTGCAGTCGGCGCATTGATATGCCTAAATACCTTGTAAAAATAAATTACGATTATTAAGAGTAACCATCCGTAATGGATTACGTCACTTTTAGATACCGAAAATTCCAAATATTTTTTCATATTAAGTCAATGATTAAAACACATCAATTAAAATTTCCTTAGCTGCATGTAAAGATGTAATGTGTTTGTTTTTGACTGGCTTATGAATTGACAGAAATTACAATACCTAACATTATCAGAGCCACTCCGACAAAGTACAGAGGCTGGAATCGTTCACCAAAGACTATATAACTACCTATTGGGACAAGTATAAATGCGAGTGCCATAAAAGGATAAACTCGTCCGAGATCAACTCGCTGTAAAACCCAGACCCAAACAATTGAAATAATTGCATAAAGGCACATTGCAGCAAAAAGTGGAACTGCTGTTCTAATCGCAAAGTAACTACCTGTTAGCATCAATGAGGTTGAGCTTGCCTTAAAAAGAATTTGCCCAACTGCTAAACCAATAACACAAAATACAACGACAACTAAATTAAACATTTGTATGCCTCAGATATACTTAACACAATATAAAAAATATGAATTATAGCTAGGGTTTTGATTCTAGCGATAATTCAGATTTGTATAACAACCAGCATAGTCAAACTAAGCATTATCTTAGTTACATACGCTCACCTTTTATCAACCTTTCTAGTTGCAGTACGTTTTAGCGTATGAAAACATCTCCGCGGAACAGATGCAATATCATATGCAAGAAAAGCTAATATAAATTGCAACCCCATTAAAATTGGCAATACTGCTAACATTACCGTTCCAGTTGGAGTTGTCACACCATGATTAAGTGAACTCACCCAATGATAAATACCAAAAAAACTTCCTCCAACAAATAGAAATAAGCCTAAAGGCAGTTCAATAGATGCAAGCGACATATCACGCAGGTAATAATTGTAGAAAATTCTTTTAATAAAGTTACGTAGATGCTTAACCAGAAACTCAGTGACTATTTTCGAAATACTCATATTACTAACTTCATCCCCATATTTAGCATCCATTGGAATATCAACAACGACAGCGCGTAAGGTATTTAGTCTAAACAACATATCAGTTTCAAAGAAATAACGTCGACTAATCTTCCCAAAAGATAGATGCTGCAAAACATCAGCATGAATTGCCGTGTATCCATTAGTTGGATCAAATAAATCCCAGTATCCAGATGAAAGCTTCGTCATGAAAGACAACACGGCATTACCAATCAGTCGCACCTTAGGCATAACTCGAACTTGCTCAAGGTCAAAAAAGCGATTTCCCTTTGTATAATCAGCTTCTCCGAGCTTGATTGGCTCTATAAAAGCGGAAATTAACATAGGGTCCATTTGACCATCACCGTCAATTTTAACAATGACTTCGGCACCTGCATCCATTGCAGCCTTATACCCCGTTAAAACTGCACCACCTACACCCTGATTAACATCGTGATGAATTACACGCACTCTAGGATCGTTGCAGTTTTTTTCTACAAGTGCGCCACTTTTCTCAGGGCAGCAATCATCTATAACGAAGATAACATCAACTTCACATCCAATTTTTTGAATAAGACTGCAAATATGATTAGAAACTTTATAGCACGGGATAACTACTGCAATCATTTTGTAAGCCTCATACTATATATATATATTCATCTAATTATGTTTTTAAGAATCAGTTAGTTAACTTTAAATTAACACTTTTTATTTCGCCCGTATTTTATACCAGACCGCAAAAGTATTTACACCCGCATTAAGTGTATGAGTTTTTTTGAATCCATATGTAGCTAATTTCTGGTCACTATATTTTGCAAACAGCTTACTATTTAATTTTCCTGCTAGCTTTAACAAGCAACTAAGCAAATTTGTTGGCACGTACACCCTTGGAAGTAAGTAAGATT
>TBL_comb47_HYPODRAFT_10004583_pt1 | contig 15826 bp, 7 predicted proteins | sample TroBogypolimnion_40_FD_10682 | JGI IMG/M metagenome (IMG submission 10682)
GTGGTCATAAATAGTGTCGGGTGCTATGTTGTATAGTATCTATACAATATTGGCCGGAGGAGGTCAACAAAACAAGGTCCTTTTCACTTTTTACCGAAAACCCCCGAGATTGAGTCTGTCACCCAGTCTTTTTGCACCGCGGCGGCGTAGCAACGCCCCGGCACCCGTGACCAATCCAGCACATCGAAGGGATAAATCCGGAGCGCGCCATTGGTGGTGATGACCTGCACGGCGTCGGCTTTGAGCCAATCCAGCTTACTCTTGTGCGCCGCGTTGAAATGGTAAGCCCCTGCCCCGGCAGCACCCATGGTGTCGTAAATGTTGCCGTATTCGAGGTTGATGCCCGGGCCCGTCCCGCTGGAGTTGGTAGTGGTGTCCCAATAATTCGCGTGCCAGAGGCCGTAATTGTGGCCCAACTCATGGGCCGCCACCCCCACCCCCATGCTTTGCAGCCAGACCCCCTTGCCGCCCACATAAGCCAACCCGCCAAAACTGAAGCCTGGGACAGGAGTGAAGGCAACGATGTCGCGGTCGTAGTTGGCGGTGTCGTAACCGGCCAACCGGGTGGCCTCGCGCGCGTCAGTCAAGAGTTGTCCCGGGCCGAACGTGGCGTACGCCGCCTTCGGCTGCGGCAGTGTCACCAGCGGCGCAACCGTCGTGTCTAGCGAGGTGAGGTCGTAGGCGTTGTCCACGTAATAGTCGTTGACTCCATTCATCAACGCGAAAGCGTCCGTTTCGGAGATCGGCTCGGTCAGGTCGTCGGGGAAGTTCACCCGCATATAGAGCAGCGCCTTGGGGCCGTGGGTCCAGGAATCATTGATCGCCCCGCCAACACCGGCGACACCGGTATCGCCGAACGCGCCCGTGCCGCTCTCGGCCAAAGCCCGTTGCCGGTTCACGAGATCGAAATGGTCAACGCCGCAGAAGCAGATAACCGCGCCCCCGCTCTCGACAAACACCGGATGGCCGCGCGACTGCGCGGGCCGCCCGGACACGCCGCAGATCTCCGCCAGTGAGCGTCCGTGCTTGCGGGCCAGCGTGGCGGCTTCGGCCTCGGTCAAAACGCGCAGTGGGTCTGGCTGCACGGCCATTTTTCCCTCGAGCGCAATACCGTGCAGCGGAATGCCCGTTTGGCAGGTTTGGCTGATCCGTCGCCCGTAGACGAAGGCCTGGTAGCTGGTGGCGCCCAACTGCACGCTGCGGAGGACCTCGCTCTGGCCCCGCTCGAAATCGGTCGCGATCGCGACGTTAAAATCTCCTTTGCCGTCCACCTGCTCCTCAAACCAGCGCGTAACCTCGGGCGGCAGGGTTTGCCGCCACGCAAAGGGGGCCGCTCGCGCCACCGCCTGGGCGGGGTCGCTTTGGATCAGCTCCGACATCTTCACCCGCCGCTTCCATGCCAGGCGCTCCCCTTGAGCCAGGCTCGCCACCGAGTTAGTAAACTGCTCCGCCCAGCGCGCGAAGGCCAGGAGAGGCTCCGCCGCCGCCGGCGCAGGGTTCGTGGGCCAGGCGTTGTTGGGTAGTGGCGCGCTAGGCGAGGTCTGTCCGGTGAGAGGCGCCGATGGTGGTGCGGACGGCGTTTGGATTTCAGGTGTAGTCGCGCTTATCACGGCGCCGAGATGCGATCCGCCTCGGCGGAAGCAAAGCCCGGCCAGCACCAGCACCCCGAGGCCGGCTGCCAACATGATCAAGCGAGTGCGTTTCATATCAGAAGTTGATTGCTGAACACACGCAAGCGTGCATCAGGCCAAACCTCCGTTACCTTGGATGAAGCTGCGCATTGCTCTCTAACATAACCCCAAACCACCCTGCCGCAACGCCTGATTTTACCGCAATGCTATTCGAAGCCACCAGCCTGGGAACCCCTCTGAGATCAGCATTACTGTTTGCCTCTCTCTCACCCGCGGATTACTATCCGCAGCAGCAAGTATGACCACCATCTGTCGCTTCATTCTGATTTTCCTCCTGGGTGCGTTGCCCTCACTCAAGGCCGCGGACATGAGCCGTTACAATGTCGTGTGGAACACTCCCTCGGTGGACGCCTCCGGGGTGATGCCGCTCGGCAACGGCGACATCGCGGCGGGCGTCTGTGCCATCGAAAACGGCGACCTGTTCCTCCTGCTCGCCAAGAACGATGCCTACACCTACCAGGGTGACCTTTTCAAAACTGGCCGGGTGCGTATCTCGCTCAACCCGAATCCCTTCCGGGCTGGCAGGCCATTTCGCCAGACGCTGGATTTGAACACCGGCTCGATCCGTGTCGAGGCGGATGGCGTGACGCTGCGGGTCTGGGCGGACGCCGATCACCCGGTGTTCCACGTCGAAGTCAATTCGCCAAGCGGAATCGGGGTCGTCGCCCAGCCGGAGTTCTGGCGGCGGTTCGATCACTGCACCGCCAATCGGTCAGACTTCACCGGCCCCCGGGATGCGGAAGGGGCGGCCCCCAACGCGCCGCCGCAGGACGTGCGGCTGGAGCGCGAGGGCAGGATCCTCTGGTATTTCTCCGTGGGAGACCGGAGCATTTTTGCCGATGACTTGAAGTACTATGACGTCGAGCCAATGAAGACCAGGATGGCTGATCCGTTTCGCTTCAACACATTCGGCAACCTATTGGAAAGCTCGGAGCTGAAGCTGCGAGACGGCGCGTTGCGCGGGACGGGCAAGACCTTCGACATCCGTATTCACGCGCTAGCGATGCAGACGCCCCAGCCGGCAACATGGATGGAAACCATCGAAAAGCAGGCGGCGCGGTCCGTCAGCCGGCCAAGCGACTGGGCAGCGCACTGTCGTTGGTGGGGCGAGTTCTGGGATCGCGGGTGGATTATCGCGTCGGATAACTCGCTGCCCGCCAAGGAACGGGAGAGGTTAGCCGGCGAACCCACACGCGGCGGACGGCGCGAGGAAGCCGACGGCGCGGCGCTCGTGGCGCAGAGCTACAACGTCTTCCGCTTCCTCATGGCCTGCCAGAGCCGCGGGCGAGTGCCGGTGAAATTCAATGGCGGCTTGTTCACCCAGCCGTTGCGCGTAAAGCAGGACGCCAGCCGCAATCGCCCCGGTGCGGTCGCCCTCTCCGACGGGCTGTGGATCACGCACGAGGACGACCGCCTCTGGGGACGGCGCTTTACTTACCAGAACCAGCGATTGCTCTACTGGCCGCTACTGGGCGGCGGCGATTTCGATTTGATGAAGCCGTTCTTCGATTACTACTGGCACCTGCTGCCGATGCGCCAGGCGATTACCAAGGCGTGGTTCGGCCACGACGGCGCGTACTTTCGCGAAAACGTCGAACCCACGGGCGCCGAGCGCGATTGTGGCCAAGACGGACGACCGCCCAAGCACGCGCCGGGCACGCCTGCGGGCTACTACCACGATCACTATTTCACCAGTGGCCTGGAAACTCTGGCCATGATGCTCGACTACGTGAGCTTCACAGGCGACGCGGGGTTTCGCGAGGGCGTGGTGGTGCCGTTCGCGCGCCAGGTCCTGCTCTTCTTTGACCAGCATTACGCGCGGGGAGCCGATGGCAAGCTGCGCCTTGATCCCGGGCAGGTTCTGGAAACCTGGTGGCTTGCGGTGAATCCCGCGCCTGACGTGGCGGGCTTGCGGTTCTGCCTGGACGAACTGCTGGCCACGAAGATCGGCACGGCCGAGGACCAGGCCCGCTGGGAGAAGTTTCGATCCGAAATGCCCGAGGTGTCCCGGCACACCGTCGAAGGCCGGCCGGCGCTTGCGCCCGCCGAGACCTGGAGCAGCCAACACAACGCCGAGAATGGGGAACTCTATCCAGTGTTCCCATTTCGCTGTTTTGGCGTTGCACTGGGCTCCGGTGAGCTCGTGGCCTGGTCCATGCAGCATCGCACCGTCAAAGACGCCTTCGCCAGCGCCTGCTGGACGCAGGATCAAATCCACTGGGCCTGCGCCGGCAACGCGGCGGAGGCTGCGGATGGGCTGGTGCGCCGTTTCCGCGTCGCCTCTCCCATGTGCCGGTTTCCCCTGTACGGCCGCGAAGGGCCCGACTCGTGCCCAGACTTCGATCACTTTGGCTCGGGGTCGGTGGCCCTCCAACGTATGATCGTCCAGGAGGCGGGGAAAACAGTCTTTCTCCTCCCCGCCTGGCCCGCGGACTGGGATGCGGATTTCAAGCTGCACCTTTCCGGCGCGGCCGTGCTGACCGGCGAGGTCAAGGACGGCAAGCTGACCCGCTGGGAGATTGTGCCCGCCAGCCGCAAACCGGACGTGGTGGTCGGTCAGGCACAATCCCGCCCCCCAAGGCCGGCCGTCCCTCCGAACCCGCATCCGCTACGCGCCGGCGGCGATCAAAGCGGCGGCAGCCGCTTCTCCGGCCAAATCGGACGCGTGACGCTGTTTCGCGGCAAGCTGTCGCCGGAGAGAATCCAGGAACTCGTTTCCGTGGATCGCACGAAACCGGTTACGGCGCCCGATGTGGCCGGCTGTTGGCTGGCGCCCAAACCGGGAGAAATCCTGCCCACGAGCGCTGCAGATTTCACGGGCGCCATTTCCGCGGAGGCCTGGATTTTTCCCGGGCCGAGAGAATCCGGCCGCATCCTCGATAAGATCACCGTCGGCCACGACGATGGTTTGCTGCTCGACACATTCCCCGGATTGAGTCTGCGGCTCATCGTGGGCAATGGACGGCAGGACTTTCCGAACCAGCTCCACGCCGGCGTCTGGCAGCACATCGCCCTGGTCCTGGATCGCGGCTCGGCCGGTCTCTACCTTGACGGACAGCCGCTGGCAAACGCGGACAAATAGACGCCGTGGCAAGTTCCCCACCATCCGGCACGAATTGCTGCACCAAGCAGGTCCAATGAGAACTGTGTTCCGACTGGCGATGGTGATCTGCGTTGTGGTCCTCTGCCCTGGGGCTTGGGCCGCTCACCTGGACGTGACCGACCTGAAGTGCGAATACCGTACCAACCCGGTGGGCATGGACGCGGGTCAAAGCGACGTATCACTCCATCCACGGCGAGATCGTCAGCGGCTGGAGACGCGAGGGAACCCAACTCAGCCTGGATGTCGCCGTCCCGCCTAACACCACCGCTATCGTCTCGATGCCTGCGGCACCCGGACAAGCCATCACCGAGTCCCGCCGGCCCCCCGCGAGCACTGAAGGCGTGACTTTCCTCAGACGAGACGCTACGTCCGCGGCCTTCCAGGTAGGATCGGGACAGTATCACTTTGCGGCACAACTCAGCCGTTAGAACCGGCGAACGGTTGGCTACCGAGAAGGAGGGGCGGCCGGAAAGGGGTTGCGGCGGATGCTGGTGGACCAAAACGGGGAGCGCCGGACGGTGCTTAAGACCACCCACTCCGTTGCAGTTGACCGTTCATCAGAACGTTTGTTCCGCCTCCGCGTGACTAATTGACCAAGGAGCCGCCCTAAGCTCATGAACGAACCACGGCGGAGCGGTTGATTTGCTGGCACAAACGGCCAATCTCAGTTAATTTTCATGGCCATGAAGAACATGCTGGGCTATGGACTCGCCTTTTTTGCAGCCACCTGCGCGGCCGTGGCCGCACCCATCGATCCGCGCGGCCCGATCGAATACCCGGGCATGGGGGTGGTGGCGGACGCCAAGGGTGTGCAGGCGCTCGATTACACGTTCCATAATGACTGCCAAAAGCCGCTTCCTTGGCGGGCGCAGTGGATTTGGATCGCCGGCGAGCAACCGGCGGTCGCCGCACTCTTCCGCAAAGAGGTTGTACTCGCCGATTCGCCCAAAGCAGTCACCGCCTGGCTGACCGCCGACACCAAGTACCGGCTGTATATCAATGGCCGGTTGGTCTCGCGCGGGCCGGTAGACATGGGCAGCGATTACGCTGGCGGCAGCACTCACCGCTGGTTCTACGATTTCCGTGACCTGACGTCCTTCTTCCGCAANGGCACCAACGTGATCGCGGCCGAGGTGTTCCGCCAGTGGCCCATCGGNTTTACCGTGTCCCGCGGCCAGCCGGGCTTCCTGTTCGAGGCCGAGGTGGCCGTGCCGGGCCAGCCAACCCTGGTGTTGAAATCCGACGCTACCTGGCGTGGGGTGCCGGCGGCACATTTTCTCACGCCCACCACTTATGACGTCGGCGCTGAACCCATCGGGTGGCGTTTGGCGGGATTCAATGACGCCCCCTGGCCTCCGTGTCGAGGGGTGAAAAACGTCTGGGAACCACTCGTACCCAGCGAAATCCCGCCTTTGATGGAGGCTCGGTATCCGGTCCTCCGCCTGGACGGGTTGACCAATCGCACCCTCACCCATGATGGCAGCTTTCGCGTGGTCTTCGACCGTGTGCTCAGCGGCTATCCGACGCTCGCCGTCCAGGGTGGCAAAGGTGCACAGGTGACGATCAAGGCGCATCAGACCGCCACGATGATACTTGGCGACGGGGAGCAGTCCTTCGAATTTCCCTTCATGACCGAGATAGTGCCGGGTTACACCGTCGAGGTGAAGAACGTCACCACGCCGGTGAAGATCCTCGATGCGGGCGCAAACTTCACCTCGCAGCCAGTGACTTACCGGGGTGGGTTTGAGTGCAGCGACGATCGGTTGAACCAGATTTGGAACGTCTCGCGCTGGGCCGTGCAGATCTGCCTCCAGACCCATCACCTGGATTCGCCCAACCACCAGGAGCCCATCAGCGACCCCGGCGATTATCTGATCGAGTCGATGGTCAACTATTACGCGTTCAACCAGCCCTGGCTGGCGCGGCAGGATGTGCGCAAGTTCGCCTGGCTGTTGAAGGACGAGCACTACCGCAACTTCCACACCAGCTACTCGATCGGCTGGTTGCAGATGCTCATGGATTATTATGACGACACCGGAGACTCGAAGCTGGTCCAGGAGATGGCCCCGTACGTCCATGAACTGCTCGACACCTACGCGTCGTGGCGCGGGACGAATGGCCTGATATCCGAGGCGCCCAATTACATGTTCATGGATTGGGTGGACATCGGCGGTTTCGGGTGCCATCACCCCCCGGCGGTTATCGGCCAGGGCTACCTTACCGCTTTCTACTATCACGGCATGGAGATGGCCGCACGGGTGGCGACCATGCTGGGCGAGACTGACCGGGTCGAGAAATACGCCCAACGCCGCCGCGCCATCGCCGCTGCCTTCAACCGGGAACTTTGGGTGGCCGACCAGGGCCGCTACCGGGATGGCAAGCCGTTCCAGACCTCCGTCAAACCTTACCAGTGGCTGCCGGCCGACAGAGATATCGAGACCTTCAGCCCCCACGTCAACCTGCTCGCTGTCCTGTACGACCTTGCCCCGCGGGAACACCAAGCTGCCATCGTGGAGCGGGTCTTGGCCCAAAACCCGCTCAACACGCAGCCCTGGTTTATGCATTGGGTGTTTCAAGCCATCGATCATGTCGGGTTGTTCGACCGCTACGGCACCCAGCAGATGCGGCGATGGCGCATCGTGCCCGAGACCCAATCTTTTCGGGAAATGTGGAACAGCGGTGATCTGAGCCACGGCTGGTGCTCGTCCCCGCTGGTCCAAATGTCGGCGCGCATCCTGGGGGTGACCCCGGCCACGCCCGGTTTCAACACGATCGCTATCCGACCATCGCTTGGCGATCTGACCCGGGCCAAGGGCACCGTCCCGACGCCGCACGGCGACGTGGCCGTAGCGTGGGCATTGGAGGGTAACAAGCTGCAGCTCGAGGTGATCGTTCCGGCCGGTACCGAGGCGCAGGTCACGGCGCCCACGTCCCGTTTCGAGGACCCCGTCGTCACCCTGCTCGGCGCAAAAGTCGGCCCGGGGGTCAAGGTCGGCCCGGGGGCGCATCACTTCGAGATCACGGGTAAACTCAAGCCGCTGCCCGCCCCGCCTATCTCCGCATCGGAGGAGCCGGCCACCACGGAAGCCTGCGACGCCTTCGAAGCGGATGTGGTGAAGGATGACTTGCTGCACCGTTTTCTGGCGGGGACCCAGGACCATTGCGTTCATGCCGGCGGTGGGACCGACGCGTCGGCGTTGTTCAACGGCACCACGCACAACGGTACCGGCGGCGGGGATACCGCCGACGACGGCAAGACGTTCCGGGGTTACGGCGACGGTGACTGGCTCACGTGCCATCTCCAGCAACCCTGCGACCTCACCGAAATTCGCACCTTCGCCGGCCACCCCGATGCCCGCGCGACCCAGGGCTATACAGTCTTCGCGGCCTATGCCGCGGAGCCGAACACATTCGTGAAGCTCGCCACGGGATCCAAGCCTTGTGCCCGTGGAGCGTCTGAGCTGCGCCTGCCGGTGAAAGCCGCGGGTGTGGTGGCCGTGCGTTTTGAATTCCAAAACGGTCCGCTCGGGTTCAACGTTTATCGCGAGATCAACCTCCTCGGGCGAGAAAGCCGCGGTGGGGGGATTACCTTCCCGCCAAAATGAACACTTCGGCAAGGCACGAACACTATCGCGGTCCACACGCACCAAGAGAACGATGGTGGGTTTATGGATCTGGCGTTGATTTATCAGTGAGGAAAGATGAATCCACTAAACCGCAGGAGTTTTATTGGCCGAAGCCTTGGGGCCGGCACGGTCCTCGGGATCGCGTCCTAATGGAAGGTCAAACCCATCGCATGATTACACCACGAACCAAAATCACGTTAAAACGCATCCGTAGCATCACATTAATCACTCAATGAAGACCTTCTGGATGTCGGTAGGGATCGCAGCCTGGGTGGCGACCACGCTGGCCGGCGGCCCGGGCTTTTCCTCGCGAGACCCCAAGCTGGATGTGCTGCCGGGGTTCAAGAATCCGCCGCCGGGTTATAGCGAAGTGCCCTATTGGTGGTGGACCGGAGATAACCTGGACGTGGACCGGATGATTGGCCAGATCAAGGAACTGCACAAGAAGGGCATCAGCGGCGTTCAGGTCAACTACTCCCATTACGACTCTCCGGGTTTCCCCACCGATCAGGGTGAGCCGGCCATCTTTTCCGAAGCGTGGTGGCAGGTCTATTCCAAGATTTCAGCCGCCTGTGCCAAACTCAACATGGGGATTGGCATGAGCACCTATACCCAGGACTGGCCTGGCGGGGCGACCAACCTCTTTAACCGGTTGTTTTACTCGAAACCGGAGCTGAACGCACTCCAGCTTGAAACCGGCGAACGGCAGCGCTTACGTGGTGGAGAAACCAAGACCCTGGCTTGCGCCGTGGATCAGACTGCCGTCCGCGCTTACCGAATCGTTCATGGTGAGTTGCAGCGTGGTGGCGTGGACCTGGCAGCCTTCATCCAAGACGGCAAGGTCACTTGGACGGCGCCGGACGGCGAATGGGAGATCTGGACCTTTCGCTCCGTGCGCCAGCCCGGTACGCTCAATCCACTGCGGGTGGGATCCGGGGATACGGTGATCCGGGGTTATTTTCAGCCATTCGAGGACCATAATGCGGGCAAATCGTCCAAGGGTCTGAACTACTTTTTCAATGACGAACTAACCATCGGCGTAGGCAAGTTTGCCTGGAATCCGGACTTCGCGAAGGAGTTTCACCAGCGCAAGGGTTACGACCTGATGGAGGTGATGCCCGCCATGTGGAGCGATCTGGGCAATCTGACCCCCAAGGTGCGGATGGATTACGCGGATGTTCGGATGGCCTTGATGGAGGAGCGTTATTTCCAGCCGATCTTCAATTGGCACAATTCCCGCCATATTATTTTTGCCTGCGACCCGGGCAGCCGCGGCCTGCGACCCAATGAGTTTGGGGACTATTTCCGGGCGATTCGCTGGTACACGGCGCCCGGCCATGACACCCCGGGCGGCCGAGCCAACCTCCTCAAGGGCAAAGTCTCGTCCTCGATCGCTGACCTGTATCAGCGGCAGCGGGTCTGGCTCGAGGGCTATCACAGCATGGGCTGGGGCGCCGCGCCCGAAACGCTCATGTTCGCCACACGTGAGAACTACCTTTATGGTTGCAACCTGCTCAATCTCCACGGTCTTTACTACACGACGTACGGGTCCTATTGGGAGTGGGCCCCGCCGGACTATCATTTTCGGATGCCTTATTGGCCGCATATGGATAGCTTTCTCCGATACTTCGAGCGGCTCTCGTATTTGCTCAGCCAGGGGCATTTCGTTGGCGATGTCGCGGTAGTCTATCCGGTCGCGCCTTACGAAGCCGAACTGGAGGGCAATAAGGATGGTGAACGGGCCACCAAGACCACCTTCGATCTAGGGAGCCGGCTGATGGCGGCCGGAATTAATTTCGAGTTCATTGACAACGATTCGCTTGCGCGCGCGACCGTGGAAAACGGCCGCCTGGTGGTGAAGGATGCGGGCGCTTCGTACCAGGCGCTGGTGTTTGCGGAGATGGATGCCGTGCGCTGGCCCAGCATCGAGAAAGCCGCCGCGTTCGCTCGAGTTGGCGGCCAGGTCTTTAACGTCGGTGGGTTGCCCATCGCTTCTGACCGTGCCGGCCGCGACGACCCCGAGCTCAACGCCATGAACGAGCGCGCTTTTAAACCGGCGCGCCAGTTTGCGCAGCCAGCGGAGGCGGTAGAGGCCATCCGGGCCGGGTTTGTGCAAGACGTGCGCGGCATCGATCAGACAGTGCGCGCCCTGCATCGCAAGGCGGGGCCGCGTGATGTGTACCTGGTCATGGATGCCCGGCCTGACGCAGTGGTCGAATTTCGCGCCAAAGGTGCGGTCGAGCTTTGGGATCCGTGGCTAGGCACCACCAGTCCGTTGCGAGTGATCTCCGAAACGGCCACCGGCACGCGGGTGCAATTGCCGCTCGAAACGAATGAGGCGCAGGTAGTGGTGTTTACGCCCGGCAAGCAGCACCTCAATCCGCCGCCGAAAGCCCCCCGTCCTGAGACGGTGAAGCCCCTGCCCGATGAGTGGACGGCGGCCTTTGTCCCCACGATGGACAACGCCCACGGCGATTTCCGCCTGCCGGTCACGGACGACAATAAACTCATCGGCCTTGAAGCGCGCCGTTTTGCCTGGGCCCGCGAAACGGAGGCCCTGGCGAAAACGGCGATGTTGCCGGCCACGGAGGATCGCAAGTGGGAGACGAAACTGCACGGGTTTGGCGCTCAGTTTTATCTGCTCGGCCCGATTCCGAACGAGCTCGATGCGGCGCAGCTTGACGGTCAATTGTCGGCGTTAAAGGCGGTAGATCCCGCGGTGCCAGTCGCGGCAGGCGATAAATCGCTCACGTGGCGGCCCTATGAATTCTCCTGGCGCTACGGCAAGGAGGGCGACTCGGGACATCAAGGTTATCACGGACTCAAGCGCACCGTGACCGATGACTTTATTTGTTTGGGCAAGCAGGTTGGCGGCCTGAACGAGGCGCGCTATGAAGATGAGCCGGGCGGCACGCGGTATTACCTTTGGACGTGCGCAACCCTGGCGCAGCCAGCCCTGGCGACCATCGCGGTCAGTCGTGCCAGTCCGGCCGACGGAAGTCACACCTCGCCCATCCTGACACCGTCCGCGGTTTATGCGAACGGTTCACTCGTGTCCAATCTCGCTCAAGGCATATCGCTGGGGGCGGGTGCGAACCCGATCTTAGTGCGCTACGAACACGCGGGGCGCGGTCACTTTGTGATAAGGCGGAAGGACGCGCCGGTGCCCCAAACCCGCCAACCGCTGGCGATGCGCTGGTATGGTGATGCGGGGGTAATTCCCTTTGACGTATCGGCAGGGCAGTCGCCGGCTGAGTGGTTCCGTTTTCGCTCCGCCCCAGGGACTTCCGCTATCCGCGTCCAGGCCGCGGGTCGGGTCGAAGCCTGGCTGGATGGCGAACCCATGCCCGAGGCGGGGCGTGGCCGCTTTGCGGCGACCAAGCCAGCCCCTCGCGCGGGGCTGGTGGCTTTGCGCGTCACGCCCACGACTGGCTTCAGCGGCGGCGCAGTCATTCCGGAGCCAGTCGTCGTCGAGACGGACGGCAAGGGGGTGATCCCGCTCGGGGACTGGTCGCAGATGGGCATCCTGACGAATTATTCGGGGGGTGTACGCTACACCGCCGGCTTTACGCTCACGAAACAGGAAGCCAAAGCGAAAGTGACGTTGGATTTGGGGCGTGTGGTGGCGACCGCTGAAGTCCATGTAAATGGCAAGAAGGTCGGGGTACGGGTCGCTCCGCCCTGGCGGTTGGACGTCACCGGGTTTCTGAAAAACGGCGAAAACACCGTGGAGGTGCTGGTCTATAACACGCTGGCCAACCACTATCAGACCATTCCATCCAACTACCGCGGCCAGCCCATTTCGGGACTGCTCGGGCCGGTGGCTTTGCGGGTAGTGGAACCGCCGTTATGAATCGACTGGAGCGCCTGATTATCGGCAGGTCCCAGGATATTAGTTCCTGCGAGCTATATCCCGGCCTGCGCCCGAACGGGTGAATATGGCCTCGGACACGGATCCAGTCGCCACGGTCGAGGCGGTGGCCATGGAGGGGAATAAGGTCGTCGGGAGTGTCCAGGGAAAGGCCGGCTTGGAGTTGGTACTGCCGCACCGCGGTGAGCAAGGAGAAGGACGGCGTCGTGAACACCCCCGTGGCCAGCCAGGAGTTCGAGACCGAACTCAAGGCGCGGCCTCGGTGCTCCTCGACAGCCGGCGTGTTGATTTCAAGAAAGCGGTGCGGGCCGAGGTCAACGGCAAAGCGACCCGATACCGCCCGCGAGCGGGCCTGAGGACGTTGTGTGAGACGCTGCAGCGCCGGGGCGCCCCGGAATTGGCGTTCACGGCGGAGATAGTCTTGCGGAGATAGTCTTGCGGAGATAGTCTTGCCGCTGGCGCCGCCCGCCGCCCGCTGATACCCTGCCTTTTTATCATACATAAAATGAAAAATAGACCATTCAACTTGTTCCCAACCCTTGTGCTCACAAGCTGTCTCTACCTCGTGGCGGCGTCGTCGCGCGCGGCGGACGCCGAACCTCCCGTGGTGGATCCCGGCCCCGCGGGCGGGCCGCCATCGGATGCCATCGTGCTCTTCGATGGCAAGGATCTCGCAAAATGGCGCAATGCCAAAGGCGAACCGGTCGGCTGGCGCGTGGAAAATGGTTATGCCGAAGTCAACGGGACCGGTTATATCTTCAGCCGGGAGGAATTTGGCGACGTGCAAGTGCACGTGGAATGGGCCTCCCCCGCCGAGGTGAAAGGGGAAGGCCAGGGCCGGGGCAATAGCGGGGTCTATCTCATGGGCCGCTACGAAATCCAGGTCCTTGACTGCTATCAGAATAAGACCTATCCGAACGGCCAGACGGCGGCCTTCTATGGCAACGCCGCCCCGCTGGTCAATGTGTGCCGCAAACCAGGCGAATGGCAGACCTACGACATCATTTTTCACGCCCCCAAGCAACTAGCGGCTGGCACGGTCCAGCCCGGTTCCTTCACCGTGCTGCACAATGGCGTGCTGGTCCAGGATCACGTCCCCGTCAAGGGGCCCTCCACGACGGCCGCCCCAGCCAACGGCCTCGCGACCAAAGGCCCGCTCGTGTTGCAGGATCATGGCAATCCGGTGCGCTTTCGCAATATCTGGGTCCGCCCCCTTTGACCGATTGTAAAACCAGCGAGAGCTTGCCAAGAAAACCCAAACCATGCACCGCCGGCATTTTATCGGGTCCGCCATCGCCACGGCCTTGGGGACGACCGCCACGCCCATGCCCAGACCGGAAACCAGGGCAGCGCCTCCTCGAATTTTCGCCGCAGCCTCGAGTTGATTCAGGCCGGGGTGTTGAGATCGGTCAGCGAGGTTCATCTCTGGCATCCGCGTCATGGCTGGCCCAGCGGAGAAGCCCGGCCTGCGGGAGAAGATCCCGTGCCCACCGGGTTGGATTGGGACTTCTGGCTGGGACCGGCGGCGGTGCGCCCGTACAAGAAGGGGATCTACCATCCCGCTCAATGGCGCGGGTGGTTCGATTTCGGGGGCGGCTCGCTGGCGGATTTTTGCTGCCACGGCTTTAGTATGCCGGTCCGGGCGCTGCAACTGGATTACCCGACACGAATCGAGGTTGCCGGCACCGAGATGGGCAAGGAGAGTTTTCCGAAAACATGCCAAGTCCATTTTTCCTTCCCCGCCCGCGACGCGCGCGGTCCCGTCTCCATCTACTTCTACTCGGGAGGCACCCTGCCTCCCGCGACGGCCACCGCCGGCGTGGCGGAGACGTTCGGCAAAATCGGCGAGACCGGTTGTCTGGTGATCGGTGACAAAGGCACGATCTCGGCCGGCCTTTGGAGCAACGAGTGTTTTCTGAAGCTGGAGAGTGAGGCGGAGTTTCATGCCGAGGGCTCTCACCCCGCCACCACCAGTGTGGCCAAGACCCTGCCCTGAGCGCCGCGCGACCGGCACATGCTGGAGTGGATCGAGGCTTGCAAAGGGGGGCCCAAGACCTTTTCCCCGTTTGAGATCGGCGGCCATATACCTGAGGTCGGCGCGGCCGGACTCCTGGCGCTCCGGTTGCAGCGGAACCTGGAGTGGGACGGCGCGGCCATGAAGGCGCCGGGAGCCCCGGAAGTAGCTGCGCTCGCGCGGCCGCAGCGTCGCGGAGAATGGGGAGCTTGAGCTAACCCTTCGCGATTAATGGCGGCAGCAGGACCTGGGCGGTTTCAACGGTGCGTTCGCCACCACCGTCCCGCGTCATGGCGTCGTGCTGGTGAACATCCATAAACGAAATGCCGAACGACGAGAAACGCGATGAGTAACATAAGAACCGTAATAGCAGTCCAGGCGCCAACACAGTTTCATGGATTAACACTGTGAAAAAGGGTCAAAGAAACCGCCCGAGTCCGCCTGAATGGCCACGATCTCGGCGTGGTTTGGGGCTCCCCTCGGCGGGTAGGGATGACCCAGGCTGTGGCGCCTGATGAGAATAACCTGGAAATCCAGGTGGCTGCGGTGCGCCTGCGGGTCATCTCCGGCGCTGGCAAGCCGCTCATCCTTAATCTGGCGGTCTACGACACTACGAAACCGCCTCTGTTGGGCGTCACTAATCGGCCTTGGTCAGCCGCAACAGCGCCGCGCCATGGGAGGGGACGAAAACCTCCACCAGCGAGTCTGCTGTCGGAAGGTCTTTGCGTTGCCAGAGGTCGCGCACCTGGAAGCGGCCCGTTAAACCCAGTTCAGCGAGTGGCGCCCGCACCCGGGCATCCTCATCCGTGCGGTTGAACAGCGCCAGCGCACGGGCACCGTCCTGCAGCTCGCGCAGCCACAGTTCAAGGCCCTCCTTGCTGGATACCCGGCGTCCCTGGCGGGCGGCGGCATCCTGGTTAACCGCCAGCACCTCGTCGTTGCTCAGGAGGGCGATTTCCCAGGCATCCGCGTCAGCGAAATTTCCCCCCAGCATCAAGGGTGAGGGCGCGATGCTCCACAAGCTCAGGAGCGTGACCTGCTCGGCCCGCGAAAAGCGCGTCTGCCGGTCGTCGCCCACCGAGCGCTTGCCGATCGACAGGTGACCCAACGGGAGCATATCCAGGTCGGGCCAGTGGCCTGGACCACCGTGGCCCGTCCACCGGTGGGCGATGCCAAAGGCATAATCGAGCTGCCGCCACTCGTCCCAGAAATCGCCCGTCGCGCGCCATATTTCAGCGTTCGCCGCGACGTGCGTGGCCTGTTCAACCGGCGTTTCCCCGGGCGAGGTGCTCAAGGCGATCGGCCGGCCGCATTTCACGATGGCCTCATGCACGGCGTGGACTTCGTCCGCGTGGTAGGGCGCCGTCAGGTCGTCCACTTTGACGAAATCCAGGTTCCATTGCGCATATTGACGAAAGAGGGAGTCGTACCAGGCCTGGCCGGCAGGCGTGGCCCCCTTCACTCCGTACATGAACGGGCACCAGGAACACTTGTCTTCCGTGTTGGCGGCCTCCCGCGCGG
>TBL_comb47_HYPODRAFT_10004584_pt1 | contig 15825 bp, 10 predicted proteins | sample TroBogypolimnion_40_FD_10682 | JGI IMG/M metagenome (IMG submission 10682)
AAACTTCCAGCTTGATGCTTCTGCCGGGAATGTCGATGGTAATGATGTCACCCTTCTCCACGAGCCCGATTATACCGCCGGCCGCCGCTTCGGGGCTGACGTGCCCGATACAGGCGCCGCGGGTGCCGCCGCTGAAACGCCCGTCAGTTACGAGCGCGACTTTTTCACCGAGGCCGCGTCCCATGATATAGCTGGTCGGGGCAAGCATTTCCTGCATGCCGGGGCCGCCCTTCGGGCCTTCGTAACGGATAATGACGACATCGCCTTCCTTGACCTTGCCGCCCAGGATGCCTTCGCAGGCCTCCTCCTGGCTTTCAAAAATCACCGCCGGGCCGCGATGCTTCAGCATTTGCGGAGCAACTCCGGCAGCCTTTACCACGCAGCCGTTTTCGGCGAGATTGCCGAACAGGATGGCAAGGCCGCCTTCCTGGCTGTAAGCTTTTTTAATTGTGCGGATAATCGTGCCGTCGGGCGCGGGAGCCGCGACAGCCAGTTCGCCGAGAGTTTTGCCGGAAACTGTCATTGCCGACTGGTCAACCAGGCCTTTGATCTTGCAGATTTCTTTGATGATCGCCATGATGCCGCCGTTCTTGTCCACATCTTCCATATGATACTGACTGGACGGGGAGACTTTGCAGATATTCGGAGTCTTGCGGCTGATCTCGTCCAGCGTCTTCAGATTGAGCTTGACGCCTGCTTCGTTGGCCACCGCCAGCGTGTGCAGCACGGTATTCGAACTGCCGCCCATCGCCATGTCCAGTGCCAGCGCGTTGTGGAACGCCTGCTTGGTGGCGATATCTTTCGCGCAGGGGCCGCCTGCCAGCGCCATTTGAACAACGCGTTTCGCCGCATTCTTCCAGAGCGTTTTGCGCTTGGCGGACATGGCCAGGATCGTGCCGTTGCCGGGCAGCGCCAGGCCGAGCGCCTCGCACAGACAGTTCATGCTGTTGGCGGTGAACATGCCGGAACAGGAACCGGGGCCGGGGCAGGAACAGCATTCAAGCTGATTCAGCCCTTTTTCGTCGAGCTGGCCGACTTTCAGTTTGCCGATGCCTTCGAAAATGGTGATCAGGTCGGTAGCTTTGCCGTTGACGACTTTGCCCGCCTTCATCGGACCGCCGGAGGCGAAAATCGTCGGGATATTCAGCCGCATCGCACCCATCAGCATGCCGGGAACGACTTTATCGCAGTTCGGGATGCAGATCATGGCGTCGAACGGATGCGCGCTGCCCATAGATTCCACGGTGTCAGCGATCAGTTCGCGGCTGGGCAGCGAATATTTCATGCCGGAATGCCCCATCGCGATGCCGTCGCAAATCGCCATCGTATTGAATTCATAAGGCACGCCTCCGGCTTTGCGGATTTCTTCGCAAATCAGTTCGCCGACTTCCTTCAGGTGGCAGTGTCCTGGCACAATATTCGTATAGGAGTTGCAGACTCCGATAAACGGTTTATTGATGTCTTCCTTCCTGATTCCGGTTGCCATCATCAGAGAACGATGCGGCGCCCGCTCCGAACCTTTTTTCATAATGTCGCTGCGCATTTTTCACCCTTTATTATGGTTTTAAAGCTATTAACAATCATAGTTTCAAGCAGTTAATTTAGCCCGGTGTCATAAGGAAAACAAATGATTCACACTCATAAATCCACAGAAAGGACTGGTTTTTAACAAACAACAATCAGTAAAACGACAGATTTTCATACCCGTGTTGATTCATGGCTTTTCCGGGGTAGATTAGGAGGCGTTTGCAATTTATACATTATGAACAGAGACAAGCATTCTATCAAATTAAGGTATCGTGATGAATAAGAGATTGTCGAGATCTTTAAAAATTTTTTTATGCATTTTACTATCATTTCTGACCCTTACAATTCTTTTATTTTTATACGTAATGATATGCTTCCAAACAACTTTAGGATTATGTGCGAATTGTGCCAAAGCGGGCACACAGAAGGATATGATTTTGTTCTCCTCGAATCCCAATGATGATGATTCTAAATTCTTTATAAGGGAGACATATACTGATACCGGCGTCAGCAAATTTTTGAAAATTAAGTGTGATAAATGTAAAATGAGCTGTTATGATGACAAATATCGAGGATTATTTGGCGATGTCAGACTGCTTGGTTCAGGGCGTTCATATCATAAATGGCTAATCTGGGGTGGTCCCAAAGATACCGAAAACCTTTTTAGTTTTTTTAAGGAATATGAAAAAACTCATCCTGAGTTAAGAGAAATGATGCTAAAATGCTTGAAAGATCCTTCAGTTAAAGAAGTCGAGGATTATAAGACAAAAATATACGATGCATGGGACAAATATAAACAAGAGCATGAGAAGGATTTTCCCGCCTCCGCAGATTAATTTTTTTCAAAATTAGGAATAATGGTCAAATTTGTGTTTTGGTGCTTTCAATGCTTGAATATTTAGAGAAAATTCCGTACTTACGACGTTAAAAAAATTATCAACATTTTCAATCGGGGGCGATTTTTATAGCAAAACGGCTACAGTATATGATGCAATCCCGGTAAATTTTTCCAGAGGTAAAATTAAAATGACATTTTCTGAAAATGATTTTATTGTCGCGCTGCCGGATCAGGGCAGAGCAAACAGCAGGAAGAAATCTGCCGCCGGGCAGAAAACATTTCCGTCAGTTGAAGCCGCCAGGGACGCCATCCGGAAACTCCGGGCAAAAGGCAAATGTTCCGAGGAAGTGAAGATATGGATCCGCGAGGGCGTTTACGCCTTGAACGAAACCATGATTTTCACGCCGGAGGATTCCAATGCCTGCTATAAAGCGTATCCGGGCGAAAAAGTGGTTTTCTCCGGAGGCATGGCGATCGACAACTGGCAGGAGTCGCAATCTGGAAAAAAACGGCTCTGGACCGCCGATGTCTCCGGGATTATGCAGCGTGAAGGCGCGTTTAAACAGCTCTTTGTAGACGGCCAACGCTGTCCGCGCACCCGTTTTCCCAAAACCGGCTTTCTGAAGCTGGGAGATGTGACGCCGGAAGTCAAGAAGGAGCTGTATGATGGAACAGACAAGATTATTATTGAACAAAAAAATGCGCTGGCGCAGATCAGAAATTTTAAAAATGTCGAATTGATCGCACTGCACTTCTGGATAGAGGAACGCCTGCCGGTGGAATCATTCGACCCGGAAACCGGAATAATCATCACTGCCCGGCAAACCAGATTCAGTGTTTCCGGCGATAAAAATATCGGCTACCTGGAAAACGCCGCCGAAGCGCTCACCGATGCCGGGGAATGGTATCTGGACGAAGATAAAGCGCTGCTGCATTATCTGCCGCGCAAGCACGAAAAAATCAGCGAAATCAGCGCGGTTGTCCCGGTATTGAAGCAACTGCTCCGGATCGACGGCGACCCATACAAAAATAAATTTGTCGAAAACCTGAAATTTGAAAATCTGGAGTTCGAATACTCCGCCTGGACCCAGCCGGACTGGGGGGCGAAACGTTTCCATCCGGAGCTGCCGCGCTCAAAGTGGCGGCTGAACAGCGCCTGCAAATGGCTTCAGGAACCGGGAAAACCCAAACTGTACGGCGCGGCTCCGCAGGGCGCGGTTGATGTTCCCGGCGTTATTTATCTGGAAGGCGCGAAAAACTGCGCGATTTCGAAATGCGGGTTACGCCATCTCGGCTGGTACGGCATTGAGCTGGCCGACGGCTGCTCCGGCAATCAGCTTACCGGCAACACCATCAGCGATACGGGAGCAGGCGGCATCAAGGCGGGCGGCGCAAAAGACGCGGTTCATAAAAGCGCGCTGACTTTTGACAACATCATCACTGACAACCATATTTTCTCCGGCGGGCATGTATATATGAGCGCGCTGGGAATCGGGTTGTTTCACACTTTCGGTAACCTGGTCGCCCACAATCATATTCATGACTTGAAATACACGGGTATTTCCTGCGGCTGGGTCTGGGGATACGGCGATAACGTCACCCGCGAAAACCGCATCGAGAAAAACCACATCCATCATATCGGGGACGGTTCCCTGAGCGACATGGGCGGCATTTATCTGCTCGGAATTCAGCCGGGCACCAGGGTCGCCGGCAACCTGATTCATGACATCAGAAAATTTCATTACGGCGGCTGGGGGATCTATACCGACGAAGGCAGTTCCCACATCGTGATTGAAAACAATATCTGCTACAACCTAGACAGCCAGGATTTTCACCAGCATTACGGACGGGAAAACATTCTCCGGAATAATATTTTCGTTTCCGGCAGGGAAGGCGCCGCGGCGATGACGCAGGGCAATGGAAGAAATTCCGGGTTCAAGCATCCCGGAGTCAATTCCACCAGCGCTCTGACGTTCTATAACAACATCTTTGTCACTGACGGCATGCCGTTCTTTTTCAATTCCAACAAAACGAGCATGGCCTATTTGAAAAAAGAGTTTTTCTCCGATCTCAACCTGTTCTGGGATATTGCCAAAAAGAATATAATGCTTGGCGACGGCAACTTTGAAAAAATCGAAAAGAAATACAGCCTGAAAAAGTGGCGCAAGCTGGGATTTGATTTAAAGTCCATACTCGGGGACCCCAAATTCAAAGATCTCAAAAAGTTTGACTTCCGGCTTAAAAAAAGTTCCCCGGCCTTCAAGCTTGGGTTCAAGCCTATTGACATGAGCGACGTCGGCCCGAGAAAGATTGACGAAGTTACGGCACCCGGAGCATAACCAGCGGGGTTTACGCTGCATGGTTCAATGGTTTTTGGAACTGAATATCCAATAACCAACACGGAATATCCAATATCCAAGGGAAACAGCCTGGAGCCATAAGACAGAAACTGGTATTACTGGAGGGTTATGCTCCGTCATAACCGTGTTCAAAGGCTTGATCCAGTCATTCACCGGTTGGATATTGAGTGTTGGATATTGGTTATTGAACGGTTTCAGGCCTTCCCTGGAGGGTTATGCTCCGTCATAACCGGTTTTCAGTAAGTTAATAAAAGCTACGGCACCCGGAGCATAACCGTATTTTCAAGGAGAAAACCGAAGAGCAGAAGCGCCAGCGCCATGCCGGCCAGCATCGGCGCAAATTCCTTATAGTCAATGTATTTAGGCTGTTCAATCACGGTTTTTTCCATGCGGTTGATTTCGTTCATCACATTTTCGAGTCCCTGCGCATCGTAGGCTTTGTAATACTTGCCGTCGGAGTAATCGGCGATATCTTTGAGCAGTTTATCGTCGAATTCGCCCTTTACCGGAACGAACTGCAATCCGTCAAAGCCCTGCCTCAGCACGCAGGCGTTGTCGCTGCCGATGCCGACCGTATAGATAACGACATCGCTGCTTTTTGCCAGTTTTGCCGCCTGGCGGGGCGTGATCCGGTCGTCAATATTATTGGCGCCGTCGGTGAAAAGCACCATCACGCGACGTTTGGAGTCGGATTTTTCCAGCCGGCTGACGGCGCTGGCGATCGGCGCGGCGATATTGGTGCGGTCGCCGATCACGCCCGGAGCCAGACGGGTCATGTTGGCAACGAGCCAGGCGTGATCCAGCGTCGGCGGACAGATATTGTATGCCTGCTCGGCAAAACCCACCAGCCCGATGCGGTCATTAGGACGTTTTTCTATAAATTTACCGATTTCCTGCTTGGCGGTTTCCAGACGGCCTTTGACTTTTCCCGCCTTGATCTGGTCATAAAGCTGCTGCCCCGGTTCGGCGCCTGGAGGTAGATCAAAGGATTCCATACTGCCGGAGAGGTCAATAGCCAGCATGATGTCTATGCCTTTAGCCTTGATAACAACCCGTTCGGAACCCTGCCGCGGACGGGCCAGCGCGCAAATCAGCAGCGCGAGCGCGATTGTAAAGATCATGAACGGCAGACGGAACGATGACGGCCTGCTGCCGCTGCTGACCGCCAGGAACGGCTTGGCCGTTGAAACGCGGATTGACGGCAGCGGTTTGCGCCAGGCATAGATAACCAGCACGACAAACGGGATATACAGCAGGAGCACCAGCGGATATGCGAAAAAAGTCATTTGGAGCCTCCTTTTTTATTGAGCTCAGGATCCGGACGGGTTTCTGAAACCAGCACTTCGGCCTTATCCAGCGCCACGCTGAGCGTATGTTCGTCCGGCGGCAGTTTGGCAAATTTCACCAGGTCGGCAGCGGTCATGAATTCCCGCAGAAACGGGCGCTGATTTTCCGGCAGCGCGCCGTCAGGCTTGTTAAGTTCGCCCAGGAACTCATAAGTTGTCTGCTGCGGCGCATTGATCCGGAAACGTTTTTCCAGGTACTGGCGCACCACGTCGGTCAATTTGACGAAGCAGGTTTCCATCTCAATTTTGCCCTGACGGAAGCCGATACGGAGTTCCGCCAGCTCCAGCAGCGCGGTTTCCCACGGCGCAAGCACCACCGGGCCTTCCTGCCGTTTTCTGAAGACGCAGTAAAGTATCGCGATCACCAGCAGCGCCAGAATAACCAGGCCGGCAGTCCACAGCGTTTTTTTCTGCGCAATACCGGGGTCGGGCAGACGGGATGCCACCAGCAGTTCGCCGCCTTTGGCGTTTTCCAGCGGCAGCACTTTAAATTCCGGCACCCGGAAATCCATTCCCAGATCGGCCGTTTTTTCGTCATAACGGTTGAATTTGACGTCTACTTTCCCGGGCGGAATCAATCCGGTGCGGTAAGGCCGCATTTCAACCGCTATTTTCCATATGGAATAACCGATGCCCCACTGCTGACGGATGATTGACGGATCGGACAGCATGGTCGCGCCTTTGCCGATTTCGGCGGAGGCTTCGACCGGCCGGCGGTGCCACGGCATCTTCAGCAGAACTGATGCTGTTACCGTATCACCGAGCCGGCTGTCGCCGGACGGCGTCATGACGATGCCGGTCAGGTCCTGAACCGGAGCATTGGTTCTGACCCCGAGCCAGTATATGACGGCCGCCGCGCCGGGCAGCAGGACTGCGGCGGAGATTACCGTCACAATCAGCGCGAACAATATTTTACGGCCTGTTTTTTTATTTTTCATTTGCGTAAACCCATTTATTTCCGGTACTTGCGGTTACTGAAGAAAGTAACCAGCGGTTTTACATAATCTTCGCCGCAGCGGATGTCAATGACGTCCACTTTGGCGCGGTCACAACTTTTCTTAATGCTGTCATGCATCCCGGCGGCAAACTGACGGAACTTTTCCAGTCCGGCGTTTTTGCTGCCGTCGAAAGCCACATTGCGTCCGGTTTCGGCATCTTCCACCATGACACTGACGCTGCGCGGCCAGTTCACTTCCAGCGGGTCGAGAATTCTCACCGCCACCAGATCGTGACGGCGGTTGACGATTTTCAGCGACTTCTCAAAACCGGCGTTGTCAATCATATCGCTGATCAGAAAGACCACGCTGCGCTTGTGCAGCACCTGCATCGTGTTTTTTAATACGGCATTGATGTCGGTGCTTTTGCGCCTGGGTTCATAAGCCATCAGTTCGCGGATCAGACGCAAACCGCGGGTACGGCCGGAACGCGGCGGCAGATACAGTTCGGTTTGATCCGTGAACAGCATCAGTCCGACTTTATCATTGTTGCGGATGGCGCTGAACGCCAGCAGCGCGGCGGTTTCCACGGCGCGCTCGCGTTTGGATTTGTCGCCGCTGCCGAAAGCTCCGGAGGCGGAAACATCCACCAGCAGCATTACCGTCAGTTCGCGTTCTTCGACATACTTCTTGATGTAGGGCGTACCCATGCGGGCGGTAACGTTCCAGTCAATATCCCGGACGTCATCCTCCGGGGTGTATTCCCGGACTTCGTCAAACTCGATGCCGCGGCCTTTGAATACGCTGTGATAAGCGCCGCCGATGATTTCATCAACCACCCGGCGGGTGCGGATTTCGATCTTTCTTACTTGTTTTATTAGTTCAGAGGGCAGCATGATTTTTGCCTTCCTGTTAAACTTTGCGCTTTATTGAGGCCTGAAAACTAAGGCGTTCTCAGTTCGTCAAGCACCATTTTAATGACGGCGTCAGTATCCAGATTCTCGGCTTCCGCTTCATAAGTCAGCATGATACGGTGACGGAGAATGTCGGGAGCGACATCTTTAACATCCTGCGGCACCACATAAGCGCGTCCTTCCAGGAATGCCGCGGCTTTCGCGGCCAGCACCAGGCAGATGGCGGCGCGGGGCGAGGCTCCGTACTGGATATAATTGACCAGGTCGCCGAGCTTCGCTTCCGTCTGACGGCTGGAGAGTTCATTATGCCGGGCCGGACGGGTGGAGATCGTGATGTCGAGGATATACTCGATAATCTTTTCATCAATATAAATCTTATCCACCCACTGCCTGGCGGTTTCAATGTCTTCAAGGCGGCCGACGGCGATGGCGCTGAGATCAACGTCCGGGTGCGCCATCCGTTCAATGATCATTCTTTCCTCATCGCGCTTCGGGTAATCTATTCTGATTTTGAACATGAAGCGGTCAACCTGGGCTTCCGGCAGCGGATATGTGCCTTCCTGCTCAATCGGGTTCTGGGTCGCCATGACCAGAAACGGCTTCGGCATCAGCAGCCGTTCGCCGGCAATCGTCACCTGTTTTTCCTGCATACATTCGAGCAGCGCGCTCTGCACTTTGGCCGGCGCCCGGTTGATTTCATCGGCCAGCACGATATTGGCGAATACCGGGCCGGGTTTCGTGCTGAAGGAATGTTCATCGGCGTTATAAATGCGGGTGCCGATCACGTCCGCCGGAAGCAGATCCGGGGTAAACTGGATGCGCGAAAACGATCCGTGCAGCGACTGCGCCAGCGTTTTAACCGCCAGGGTCTTAGCCAGGCCGGGAACCCCTTCCAGCAGCACATGGCCGTTGGCGATCAGGGCTAGAAGCAGACGGTTGACCAGATGCTCCTGTCCGACGATGATTCTTCCGATTTCTGTTTTGAGCGGCTGGATAAACGCGGCCACCTCGCGAATCCTTGACTGCAATTCTTGTATTTCGTTCTGTTGCATATTCATATCTCCTATGTGATTCTCTAATAAAATTCACGCTTCTGTCGCTGTTAGACAAAGGTAATGCCAAAAAGTTCATTTTAAAATCCTGTTACGCAGATAAAATCAAAAAACTCCATGAATTATTCGGATAGTTTTGCTATTAACCCGCTTGAATCCGGAAATTTTTCAGGATATACTGTTATACTCTGCGCGGTTGAAAATTCAACTTTAGATGAATAGGATTGTGGATTGGTTTTTTTCGATCCGACTGACGGGCGATATGAATATCGCCGGAAAGAGGAGCGGAAAAATACAACTGCAAGACATTCACCGCAGGCGGTTGCGATCTTTCGAGTTTGGATTCGCACTCTTCGAGGCCTTCGATACCACGGTATCGGCAGCCTCTCAGAATACGAACCAATTCTCAAAATCTTCGCAATCTATAATTGAATTTTCAGCCGTGCAGAGTACACATAAATCGATATATAACAGGAGACTGATATGAAAACAGTAAAAGTGCAGGAGCTTTCGCTCGAAAAGTTCAACCGGTACGGGTCGTTCACCAATCTGCGTGATCCGGAAACCGATAAACTTGGAGCCAGACCGATCGAATTTTACCGGGACATGCTGCAGCTTGATCTGGGCATGGCGCAACCGTCGTTCTCGGTATGCAGGGTTGAAAAACGCGCATTGATCGTTGATATTTCCGAATATCACAATACAACCTGCGAAGGTCTCATGCCGCTGGACGAAGCGGTCTATATCCATGTCGCGCCCGCAAACGGCGGAGACAAGGTACCGGTGGAGCAAATAGAAATCTTCAGGGTTCCGCAGGGAACGTTTGTTTCATTGCGCCGCGGGGTCTGGCATCATGCTCCGTTTACAATCAGCGGCAAAGCTGCCAATGTGCTGATTGTACTGCCGGAACGCACTTATGCGGTTGACTGCGTCGTGCAGGAGATTCCCGCCAAAAACCGGATAAAAATTAACCCCCGGTGACTTTAATAATGAGTAAAAAATTAGATATCCGGCAGGAAATTATAAAGAGCCTCTGCCGCAGTGGACAGATGACGAGAACCGACTTTGTCCGTCAGACAGGCATTCGTCCGGCGACAGTCTTTGAAGTGGTTGACGAATTGAAGCAGGACGGAATAATCTCGGAACTGGAGCGCAAAGGCAAGAAAACCGGGCGCGTTTCGCCGGCAATAACGTTCAACATGGATTATTTATGGCTGCTTGGGATTGATTTCCAGTTCAAAAAAACCATTGGCGTGATTACTGATTTGAACGGCAAAGTGATTGCTTCGGCGGAGGTTCCCGGAGGTTCCCGCAAAGGTCTCGAAGATTGTCTGCATGAAATCAAAACCGTGGTGACGGCATTAAAAAACCAGGTTGGCGTTGACTGGAAAATCGTCGCAGGAGCCGGTTTCTCCGATCCCGGAGTGGTGGATATTGAACACGGAATATCTTTGCGCGCGGTTAATCTTCAAGGGGGGGAAAATTTTAACAGCGGAACATGGCTGCGCGAAATGACCGGGCTCCGGCACTGCCTGGTCCTGCCGGAAACGATTGTCGGGACTTACATGGAATATTACAGCAGATTCCCGGAACCGCCGGACAGCCTTTTTCATATGAAAACAGGAACCGGCATCGGCGGCGGATTTGTCAAAGACGGCACACTTTTCATTGGCGGCAGCAACCGCGGGATGGAAATCGGCCATGTTGTCATCATGCCGGAAGGGCCGCTGTGCAAATGCGGCAACCGCGGCTGTCTGGAAGCCATCGCCGGAGAAGCGGGACTGAAGCGCCGGGTGGCGGAACTTATTAACAACGGAGTTGACACCGCACTGAAGACGGAGAACTTCTCCATCACAAAGTTCTGCGAACTGGCCGGACGCGATAAAGCCGCCAGGATGCTGGCGTATGACGTCAGCAGCAAAATCAGCAACGCGCTTGCCACCGTGGTTACGCTGCTGAACCCGTCCATGATCGTCTTGAGCGGCGAACTGGCCGGACTGGGCAATATTCTTACCGACACCATTAAACGGGAACTGCCGTTGCGCTGCATGCCCGGCGCGGCGGACAAGCTTGCCATAGAAATTTCAACGCTTGACGAATACGCCACCGCCAGAGGCGCGGCCTTGATGCTCCGGGAAAAGATTCTGCTGGAGCAAGCAACCGCGAATTGAAACTTTCCCGACAGTAATTAGGGTCAAAAGTTATAATCGATTTTGACTGGAATTCCGGTTTGGGCGGATTTAATGGCGGCTTCGCCGAACGCCACGGTTCTGGTCCCTTCGATTACACTGGTAGGACATTGTTCATTTCTATTGAGGCAGCTGATGAATTCCTGAAGTTCGGCATCGACATTGTGGCTGGAAACCAGTACCGGAATCTGTGCAAATTTTGTTATTCTGGCGGTATCATAAACAGGTTCTTCGGCAATTTGAATAAAATCACTGGTGTTGTCGCAGATAATTGTGCCTTTCGTGCCGTTGATAACGGTACGCATCGTATACGGCCGTTTGGCGCCGATGGAGACAAAGATACGCCCGATGACCTCATTGGGAAACTTCGCCACCGCTATTCCGGTATCTGCGGTCGGCCATGACGGCAGAAATTTATGGTTCATGTAACAGAAAACTTCCGTCGGGTCGCCGGCCAGCCAGCGCACTAAATCCAAAGCATGACAGCCGCCGCCGATAAATCCTTCGCGTTTGATTGCCGGATCGCTGCGCCATCCCATATAGCCGGCAGCGCCTTTGCTGTAATCGTGAGCGTATTCGCTTTCGATGCAGACGAGCTCTCCAATCCTGCCCTCATCTATCAAATGTCTGGCCAGCTTGAATCCCGGAGCATAACGGCATACCTGTCCGGTCATAAAAAACTTACCCGTTTCCCGTACTGCGGCAATGATATTTTTGCATTCCGCCACCGTCGGTGCCAGCGGCTTTTCGCAAATAACATGTTTACCGGCCCTTAGCGCCTTGATGCACTGTTCCGCGTGAATATGATCAGGCGTCGCGACAATAATAACGTCCACGCCGGCGGCGTATACTTCCTCTTCTGTCGCGGCAATCACACAGCCGTTGTTTAAATAAAAATCATGATTAATCAGCTCATTTTCCTTAAAATATTTATCATAGACAATGCTAAGCACCGTATCCGGCAGACTGTGCGCGGCTTTCGCCCAGGCGTTGCCCATTTTAAGGCCGAAAACCCCGATTTTGTATTTGTTCATATCCGCCTCATTCTTTGAAATTTAACCACAAAGGCACAAAGACACAAAGAAAACTTTGTTTTTTAAATTTTTTACCAGTCACCAGTCACGCTTTATTTCTATCATTCGTTTCTTCTTTGATAAAACTGCGGGTACCGCAGTCAGTTGTTAATTATCAAATCGCGTTCAAAAGCGACACCGGCTTTTATTATATGCCGTCGTTTAAAGAATTCAATATTGTAAATAATGGAGGTGGTGGAACGATTATTTGCTTAATTCAGCAGTCAGTTTAGCTTTTTTATCATATTTGAAGACATCCTCGCCGCCAGCCTTGAAAACCCTGATTATTAAAAGACCGTCGTCGTCATTGAGTTCTATCTTTTCTATCGCCGGTTTTTCACCGGTCTTTACAGGTTCCAGAGTGGCGGCAAAGCAGATTGAGCCGGCTTTCTCAGCATTTGACACGATCACCATCGGGCAGCGCTTATTTATGTCCTCTTTCGGGCCGTCTCCAGTGAAAAAGTTCAGCCGGCCTTTGGCAGAAACATTCAGATAAGTGTTGAACGACTTTTGCATGAATTCAAAGCCGGCAGTATTCATGGCGCTGCCGCCGCCGGCATTTTTAATATAATCGAACCCGGGGCCGGTTTTGGAGATATCTGCGGCCTTGACCGGAGTCCCGGAAGTTACTTTCTCAGCTTCAAAGTGACATGTCCACCCGAAGACGGACGGGGTTTTACTGTTTATTACATCCACGACCAGGAGATAATCCGGAGTCAAAGCCAGCAGCCGGATCTGACTGACTCCGGAATATGCGTCGCCTGTTTCAGCGGCGGCGGCAGGGCAGGCGCTGTCCGGGCTAAAGAAGAGCAGTCGTGAAGACTTAGCCCCCTGCTGGGGATTAAAATCAGTCAGCACCGCATTGTGTGAAACAGTGCCTTTATACCAGAAATTATGTATCGGCAGGCGGTAAGCCTGGCTGGCGGCGCGTCCTGGATCAACACAGATTTCCTGACCTAATCCGAAAAAAATGAAACTGAGCATATCAAAATGGCTGTGAAACCCGCGATACGGGGCAAATGAAAGCACGGCGGCCAGCCGTTTGGGCCCGTTTGAACGTAGTATTGCATGACCTGCATCCTTGAACACGGCGCTGTTCAGCACGGGTGGCGCAATATTTCCAGGCTCCAGCGGATTGCGGCCGTACTGGATACTTTCCCAGCTTGCATATCCTGGAAGAATGGAGTCCATATCCGGATCATGCAAGGCCGCCCGGGCGGGTTCTCCGACAGCGCTTTGCAGGACGGGACGGCTGTTAACGCTGTCCGCGAATCGCGGCAGCGTACCGTCCGGCATGGCATACAGGGCAGGTATTTTCAGCATTTTGACCAGTTGCGGCGTATGCCACAGGTCGATTCCGGCGGCTGTCGCGCTTTGCGCGGTCAGCGCCAGCGCGGAAAGAGTGTAATAGTGATACGACATGCTGCCTTCATACCAGAGCCCGTCATCCGTAACCGATGTTTTCATCTGGTAATAAAAGCCGTTCTGCGGGTCATTCAACGCCTTGTCGATCCACGCCGGCAATTCAAACGCCACCCCCAGCGAGACCATGGCGGCATTATGCCAGGACTGCCAGTTATTTTTCCCGGCTTTGTTAAGTTCCAGGTTGCGCAGCAGCGGCAGAATGAGTTCATTTTTTATTTTCTGCCGGTCGTCGGAAGTAAGCGCCTCGTAATTTCTGATCATGTCATATGCCGGAGCAATAGTTGTTGCCGCCTCCGATGCCTCGTTCAGCGTCTGCTCGTAGATATGCGCGCCGGACCTGGACGTTGAACCGGATTTGCCCCCGCTGGAATTATCATGATGAGGATATTTTTCATAGCGTTCCGCATAGCCGAGCAGAACACTTTTAGCATATTCCGCATATTTTTTATCCCCGGTCGCCAGATACGCCCTGGCGCAAGTCAGCATGTTGCTGAAATTCGCGCCGTGTTTTTTGGCGTAAATACAATCGTCGTAGGGATATCCGGTGTATATTTTTTTGCAGACTGGACACTGATGCTGCGCCGGAGACAGGGTTTTCAGGGCGCATTCGCATTTTGAACATTGATACCATTGATTGTGCTGTCCTCCGCGCGGCGGAAAAACTACCGGATTTTTAATGACATCATCAGCTTTTTTGACTATCTTTTCCAGCAGCTGATAATCCGGTCCGGTTTTGCTCTGCCAGGCGGCCTGGATGCGTGTTACTTCGTCTTTAGACATCAGCTTTAATTCCCCGATGTTTTCCGCAGTGACCGTTTGGGCACCGCAGACTATTAACGCCAGGGCAATACATTGGCCGATGATATGCATTCTTTTTCCTTAAATTCTTGGTTCAGACTCGGCGTGTCCGGCTTCTTTATACAGGGGAACTTCTTCCGGCTCTTCCGGAGGAGCTTCCGGGGCAAGATCCTCCGGTTTTCCGGTGTCGTTGTAGTGTTTTAAGGCTCTTTTGAACGCGATCACGAAAACCATTGCCATCAGACACATCACCAGGATGGAGAGGGTGACCAGCAGATATTTACCTTTCGGCAGATAATTTTGAGTGACATTCAGATACCCGGCGCAAAAGGTTACAATCACCAGGAAAAAAGCCGGGACCGCCGTAATCCAGACATACTTCCGCTTACCCATCGCCAGCAGCATTACGGAAACGATGAACAACGCACAGGCAGCCAGCAGTTGATTGCTCATGCCGAGCAGCGGCCAGATCGTGGCGATATTGCCGGTATATACCAGGTAGCCCCAGGAGAAAGTGAATACCGCCCCGGTTACAATAATACCCGGGGTCCAGTACGGATTTAAAAAACGGCGGTCAAACTTGCCGAAGAGTTCCTGCAGCAGAAAACGCCCCGCCCGAGTGCCTGCGTCAACTGCGGTCAGCACGAACAAGGCCTCAAACATGATCGCGTAATGGTACCAGTAAGACATTAATTTATCCATATACGGCAGCGACGAGAAGATGTAGGCCATACCGACGGCCAGCGAAACTCCCCCGCCGGTTCTACCTTGCAGATTTTCCTGAACTCCAGCCGAAAGCGCGTCGAGGTTTACCGTGGCCATGCCCAGTTTGGCGAAAGCCTCCGGTGCGGCATTAATCGCGAAATAATCCGCCGGCACCAGTACACATGCCGAAATCAGGGCCATAAGCGCCACCATTCCTTCCATTAACATGGCACCGTAACCGACAAACGGAATATCCGCTTCAGTGGCGATCATCTTGGACGACGTGCCCGTACCGATGATGGCATGAAAACCGGAAATAGCGCCGCACGCGATCGTGATGAACAGAAATGGAAACAATGTGCCGGGAATAACCGGGCCGCCGCCGTTGGAAAATTTCATGACCGGTGCCATTTTCAATTCAGGCAGCACCAACAGGATGCCGACCGCCAGCAGTCCGATCGTACCGATCTTTAGATAAGATGAAAGGTAGTCGCGCGGACAGAGGATCATCCAGACCGGCAGAACCGAAGCGATAAATCCGTAAAGCGGGATCGCGATTGCAATCTGATTCTTACTCAGCAGAAAAATTTTTGCCAGCGCCGGTACCGATGCGATATAATGCCCGAAAAAGACCGAAGCCAGCAGCAGAACCACCCCGATTAT
>TBL_comb47_HYPODRAFT_10004586_pt1 | contig 15823 bp, 19 predicted proteins | sample TroBogypolimnion_40_FD_10682 | JGI IMG/M metagenome (IMG submission 10682)
TGTCACTATTCAGCCATGCCGCTGATATTGGTTAATTAAATACTAGAAACATGAGTTATTGGATGTAGGTCGGGTTAGCGACAGCGTAACCCGACATTGTGTCGTAGTGTGTCGGGTTACGGCTAGCGCCTAACCCGACGCAATTGTTAAGTTGGTAGCCCAACAAACCGAACTAAGGAGTTAATGAATGCCACTATCTAATTTATCAACAGCGCTGCTTTTAGCTATTTTAATAGTGGCTGCTGTTATTGATATTAAGCAGCACCGTCTTCCTAATATTCTTACCGTCAGCACGGCGGTACTGGGCATCAGCCTGCAATATGCCCTACATGGCTGGGCTGGCGTATTGGATGGTGTAGCCGGTTTTTTCACAGGGCTGCTAATGTTTCTGCCTTTTTATGCCATACGCTGGATGGGCGCTGGCGACGTAAAGATGATGGCAGCCATAGGTACCTTCCTAGGCTGGCCAGAAACCGCACTCGCCATGGGCTTAAGTATGGGCGCAGGATCAGTGACAGCCTTTGTCATATTGGCCCTTAAAGGCGGCTTGCTTGATTATCTACGCCGCTATGGACTGATGTTGGAATGTCTATTGTTCACTGGCCGATGTGCTTATGTGGCGCCCAATGAGGGAGACGCGTCCATATCCACTTTTCCTTTTGGCTTGGCCATCGCCTTAGGCAGCCTAGCCACGCTGAGCTGGCACGGGCACTTGAAACCTTTCTTAGCTATTTTAAAGGCTGCTTGCTGTGGATAAAGGTCATTAGATGCTAAACGACAAAGACCTTAGCCAAATCGCAGCGCGCCCTCGTAGCATTGCCGAAACCGGATTAGGGCAAGATTTTCTTTGCGATCTTCTAGCCAAGCATCTTTATTGGGGCGGCGAACTCAATCAACAACAATTGGTTGAACGACTGGCTCTAACATGGCTAGTCTTAGAAAGCTTGATTAACTTTATGCGTGCATCTAGTTATATAGATGTACGTAGCCCTAATGAAAACTCTAGTTTACTGCGTTATTCACTAACAGAACGAGGGCGAAATCTGGCCTTAGATGCGCTATTAAAAAGCGGTTACGTAGGCTACGCACCGGTACCACTAGCCCTATATCAACGCGTTGTTGAAGCACAATCTATACATCGCACTGTCGTGACCCGAGAAGACATGGCTAGAGTTTTCAAAGACATTGTCATTAAAAAATCGCTCTTAGCTCAACTGGGGCCTGCCATGCACTCAGGTCGGCCTATTTTTTTATATGGTTTACCCGGTACAGGAAAGTCTTATATTGGAACGCGTTTGGTGCAACTACTGACTGACGCAGTACTCATACCCTACGCACTGGCGGTGGGTGATTATGTTGTGCAGTTTTTTGATCCGTCCCTACATCATCCTATGCCCGCTAACACCGAAGCTAGCCAGTTTATGCTCGACGTGGGTCATGATCCGCGCTTTGTGTATTGTCAACGTCCAGCGGTGATCACCGGCGGAGAGCTCACACTCGATATGCTAGAGTTGGCGCACGATCCACTAACCAAACAACATTTCGCACCCTTGCAACTGAAGGCGAACAATGGCATTTACATCGTCGACGACCTAGGTCGCCAACGCTTTAGAAGTGCAGACTTGCTTAACCGCTGGATTGTGCCCCTAGATCAAAAGTTAGATTATTTAACTGTAGGCTGCGGCACTCGGTTTCCCGTGCCCTTTGACATGGTGCTGATTTTTTCGACCAATTTAAATCCCTTAGAGCTTGCCGACGAAGCTTTTTTACGTCGACTCGGTTACAAGATACGCTTTGATGTGCTGAACAAGGCAGAATATGAAGCCATCTGGCGTCAGGTCTGCGAGCGTTATGCGCTAAAGTTCGACACCATTATCTTTAACCATATTATGGATCTTTACTATCAGGACAACAGGCCCTTACTGCCTTGCCATCCGCTGGATTTATTGAGTCTAGTCATGGATCAATGTCGTTATGAAGGCGTAAGCAATAGCATCAACAATGAATACCTAGATAAGGCATGGAACAGCTATTTCGTGCGACCACTGACCAGCCCTGTTTTTTCAGCTATGTCTGAACAGGAACACCACCACCGCCTTAGCGAATAGGCCATGAAAATTATTAATTGGGATATGGAGAACACACTATGTTGACTGGAAGAACGTTAATGCTACTCTTGATTTCACTGGCTTTAGCCAGCGGAGCCGTTTTTATTGCCAATAAGCTCATTACACCCAAAGGTGAAAGTGATACGTCACAGGTGGAATACACCACCGTGATAGTTGCAGCTTTAGACATCCCGCAGTGGAATACCGTCGATGAACTCGATCTCACTGAAAAGCCTTGGCCTAAAGACGCGGTCACTCAAGACATGTTTACCGATAAAGCTAAGGCAATCGGTAAAATCGCTATCGTTAACGTCTACAAAGATGAAACTTTAAATGCGCATCGTGTTGTTGATCCTAAGGGTGGTAATGTGTTTTCTCTAGGCTTTCCTGAAAACATGCGCGCCTTTACCTTGCGCATTAACGACGTAAGCGGTGTAGGTGGATTTTTAGCACCCGACAATCGCGTCGATGTGTTGGGATCAAAGAAACTACCCGGCTCTAATGATCAAACCATGACAGAAACGCTCATTCAGGATATTAAAGTCTTAGCCGTAGATCAAGAAGCTTCTAGCGATGCTAAAAAGCCAGTTGTGGTGCGTTCCGTCACCTTAGAGATGACGCCTCAACAGGCAGAAGCGGTCTTCAATGCCCAACAGCAAGGCACCATACAACTGGCCTTGCGCAACCCTACCGACAGGAATTTGCTCACTAAACCTGCACTGATGGCCAGCGTAGTGCCCTCATTACCGAGGCCAAAAATTGTGGGGGCTACGGGTAGGGTGTTCAATGTTATTAGGGGTATGACCCCCAGTAAAATTCAATGCCAAGGCTCGGTATGTTCGGAAACACCGTCTTAAGCTGGCTTGCAGATAATGGCTACACGACAAATATTTAAGAAATAACTAAGTAACATTCAGCTCTCACTTTGTAAAAGAGTGGAACCGAATAATTAGAGTTTTACCCGACATAACAATAATAACCGAGCACTAGGGTGTAGGTCGGGTTAGCGTCAGCGTAACCCGACAAAGCTACACGAGCCTGTGATTAAACGTTTTGTAGGGTGGATAAGCGCTAGCGCATCCACTTCATTATCGCGATTGCATTGAATATAAACGCGACGAGTGTTACGCATAACACTTATCCACCCTACAAAGCTACACGACAAACTATTTAAGGACTTGCAATGATCTACTTAAGAAAAACTATTGCCTGCACGCATAGGCACCACACCCTTAGCTATGCAGGGCTGATCATCGGCTTGGCTCTGCTAGCACTACCTTTCAAGCTTTTTGCTTCCGAGGGCACGTTTAAAGCCACCGTGGGCAAAACTAGCTTTTTACATTTATCCTCGTCAATAAAAGGCGTAACGGTGGGTGACTCTAGCGTAGCAGATGTCAATGTGTTAGATCCTAGCCATCTACATATTTTAGGTAAACGCTTGGGTAGCACCAATGTCATACTGTTATGTGAAAAAGGTCCCTGCGATACCATCGAAGTGGAAGTCACTCACGATCTAAACGGACTCAAGTCTAAGCTGCATGAACTGTTCCCAGAGGAACATCCTAAAGTGCTGTCTTCGCAAGGCTCTATCGTGCTGTCTGGCCAAGTCTCTAGTGTACAAAAAATGGATGCCATCCTTAAAATCGCCAACACCTTTGTATTGGCCGGCGAACAACAACCCTCGCAAATGCGCGCAAACTCCTCACAGGTTAGCAATAATTTTGGCGAAGCGGGCGGCAGTTCGACAGCACCTAGTCAACCCGGCTCTGCACCCGGTGCACCCAAAGGCCAAGAAACTGGCGTAATCAATCTAATGCAAGTCGGTGGTCCACAGCAAGTGATGTTAAGTGTGACGGTCGCAGAAATAAACCGTACCTTGGCGCGTAATTTACAAGTTAATTTCTCGGCTCTTGGTGCTGGTGGTGATTTTAGTAGTGGAGCTATTAGTGGGACGGGCGGCATTGATGCGCTAGGCAAGACTTTGGCGTCTATTGCTGGAAGTGTTGCTACCAACACCATTAGCCCTTATGGTCTATTTTTTAAGTTTATTGGCAGTAATGCCTCTGTTAATACGGTGATAAACGCCTCTAAGGCTAATGGCCTAGCTAAGATATTGGCAGAACCTAACCTTACCGTTATTTCGGGACAAGATGCAGATTTTCTATCGGGTGGTGAGTTCCCTGTGCCTGTACCCCAAAACAGCGGGGTAGGCGGTGCCAGCACTATTACCATACAGTTTAAGCCTTATGGTGTGATGTTGAAATTCTTACCAGTGGTACTCGATTCTGGACGTATCAACTTAAGACTTAATATCGATGTGAGTGAATTATCCACTTCTAATTCCGTTTTAATTCCTTCAGGCAATAGCAACTCAAGCTTTATTATCCCCTCGGTATTGAAACGTAGCGCCAACTCTTCACTAGAGCTAGATGACGGTCAATCTTTAGGGCTTGCAGGCCTTATTAGCGACAAAATGCATGAGAATATCTCGAAATTTCCCGGCCTAGGCGATTTACCGGTACTCGGACAGTTATTTACTAGTCAGACGTTTACGAACGATGAAACCGAATTAATGATCTTCATCACACCTCATCTGGTTAAGCCCCTTGCACCTGACAAAATTCTATTACCCACCGATAAGTTCGTTACTCCTAGCGACAAGGAATATTACTTAATGGGTAGAACAGAGGCTCAGTACACCAAGCCTAGAGGCCTAAGTACACAAAACTACACCGGTGGCCTACGTGGTCATTTCGGACAACAACCCTAAGCGGAGTAGACAGCTATGAAACGCATCAACTACACAGCATTAAAATACCTATTCACCATTAACCTACTACTGTTAACAGGTTGCGCTCAGTGGAACAGCGACCCTACGCGCTTGCAAGCCGATTATGGTCAGTCAGTACGCGCCATGATCAATAATCAGATATACAATCCTAAAAAGTCCGAAACGCCAGCCGCTTTAGCGCCGGATGGTATGGAGGCTAATAAGGCTGACACCATACTTAATGGCGGTGACACTTATGGTGGCACAGGCTATCGCACCGACATTGGTAAAGTGAGCAACGTCGGTCATTCGGCATTAGGTGCGCCAGGAACTTCAACTCAAGGCAGTGCAGGCTCTTCATCACGTTAGATACTGAAAAGAATCATGAACATAAGTTACGTATTGTCGGCAGATGATAACAGCACAAAAGCATTTATTTAGGCGGAGTAATCACAGTGTATAAAAAAGAAAGCGGCCAGGTCCTTATACTGACAACCCTAGCAAGTATAGCCTTACTAGGTTTTGTATCGTTTGTTACAGATATTGGGCTTGTTTTTTATGATAAAAAGATATTGCAAACCGTTGCAGATAGTGCTGCCCTGGGGGGGGCAGCGGAAATTCTATACGGAAATATTGCAACTGGGGCGACTACTGCTGCGACTTTAAATAATTTCATTAGTGGCACGAATGGAGCTACGCTGGCCGTAAATCATCCACCCACTAGCGGCCCGCACTTAGGTGATTCTAATTTCGTTGAGGCTATTGCCGCTAATGTTCAGCCCATGTATTTCGCAAAAATACTGGGTATAAATTCCACTAATGTCAGTGCTAGAGCCGTTGCAGTAGGCTTAGGTCCTCTCGCAGCAAGTAAAAATTGTATCTATGCCTTAGGTAACCCAGGTAACACTTCTACTAACTACATTACCATGAATGGTTCGCAAACATACACCGCCGGCTGCGGAGTTATCGATAATGGCGGACTTGCGATGAACGGTAGCGGCGCCATTAACGCCAGCTCGATTGGGCTTGCGGGTAGTTACAGCAACAATGGCTCTGGCGGTGCCAGCCCGACTCCTGTTACCGGCATGATGCAAGTGAACGATCCATTAGCTTATTTAACACCCCCAGCTACGACCAGTAGCCCAGTAATGGCTAATCCCAGTATTAATGGCTCTAATACTACAACATTAAATCCAGGTTATTACAGTAGCGGCATTTCAATTAATGGCTCCGGTACGGTGAACTTTAATCCTGGCACTTACACTATCGGCGGTAATGGCATTTCAATCAACGGCTCTAGTACTATACATTTTGGTTCAGGAATGTATATGTTCACAAGTGGTGATTTAACAGTCGGTGGCTCCCAGACTATCTCGGGGTCAGACGTCACTTTCTACTTCGGACCTAGTGCAGGAAGCGTTAATGGCAACGGCAGTCCAAACTTTCAACTTTCCGCACCGACAACAGGATCCTACGCAGGTATTCTTTTTTATCAGAACCCAGCTAACAGCAATGCGGCTACATTTAATGGCAGCAGTAATTCAGGCCTCACTGGGGCACTCTATTTTCCAAGTGCTAGCCTTAACTTGAACGGCTCCCAATCATCTTCCCTGTACTCTATCTTGGTTGCTCAGTCCATAAATAGCAATGGCTCCCAAAATGTAACGATGAGCGGCAATTACAGCTCACTCCCTAATGGCTCACCTATCCATAGCACTAAATTGGTTGAATAAGATCATGAATATAATGAGTAACTTAAAAACACTGCATGAAAGGAAGATAACATTGCCCACAAAACAACGTGGCATTGTTATTGAATCAAGTTCAGAAATCATCCCTTTATCGACTAATGAAAAGCAGGAATGTAGGCAAAGCAATGAAACTGGGTCAGCTATGGTAGAAATGGTGATAGTACTACCTTTTCTACTAATGTTATTGTTCATAGCGACAGAATTTGGTCAGTTTTCATATTTTAGTATCGAAGTTGCTAACGCTGCGCACGCCGGCGCACAATTTGGCGCAAGTTCACCAACTAACGCTGCAAATATTTCAGGAATGCAGCAGGCAGCACTCAATGATGCGAGTGACGTTTCGGGGCTAAGTAGCACAGCCAGTAGTTTTTGCCGATGTTCCAGCGGCGGGGGGAATGTCGCTTGTTTGCTGACTAGTTGTAGCGGCTCATCGAGATTAATTCAATACGTCAANGTTAATACCAAAGCAACCCTTATACCTTGGTTTTCTTATCCGCCTATATCTACAGCGTTTGCACCTTTAGTTTCGCCTAATTCATTTAACGCAACGGCTATTATGAGAGTCTCACAATAATATGAATAGCCATTGGATCAGTAAAAACTGGAAGCAAAGTATGAAAGCACCTATTTTAAAAATCAAATATCAGCCAAATAAGAAAAGCTTTTACCCCAAGGTTGCATCTAGGCAGCGAGGCATCACCTTGGTTGAGTTTGCTCTGGTTTCCTCGCTGTTTTTTCTTGTGTTATTTGCCATCTTTAATGTATGCCTATTATTTTCTACCTACCACTCCGTCTCCTATGCCGCGCGAGAAGCTACTCGCTGGGCTAGCGTCCGAGGTTCAACCTGTGCTCCGACTTGGCCTAGCGCTTGTCCAGCCTCTACAACTGATATAAGCAATTACGCGAAAAATTTAAATATTTGGCTCAATCCATCTGCATTAACCGTAACTACACAGTGGATTCCGAACAACCAACCAGGCAGTCAAGTCAATGTAAAAATTCAATACGGATATAATTTTTCGTCTCCGTTTTTGACGACCCAGTTAATAACTATGAGTGCCCATTCGCAAATGGTGATTTCGCAATAAATCACTATAAAACCAGAGACATTTAAGCATTGGCGCACGATAAATGATGGTGCGGGTTTAATCTTAATAACAATAACTTTCAAGCTTGATGATAGAGAAAAAGGCTGGTATTAAATCACTACTGCTTTCAAATAACAAAGGCAAAAATCGACCATTATCATTTACTTAGATAGGAATTTTTACATTAAAGCGGCTTAATATAGGTACTATTACTAATATCTTTTACTCTAATCTTAATATGTAATAGCCACGGCATTACATAGTGCCTTTATCGCTTATAAATCGTTATCAATAAAAAACCTTCATCCGCACATTAAGTTAGGTCGTGTGTTGATGAGTAAACCTATCCAGACCTGACATTATTAGTGAGAATATTATGAAAACTTTAAACAAAACATTACTCGCCTTTTGGCAAGAAGAATCAGGCCTTACTATAGTCGAGTATGCACTGGCCGGAACGTTAGTTGCTATAGCGGCAGTATCAGCCTTAACAACTCTTGGTACTACCGTTGCGACCAAGATTGGTGCTATTACTACCGCTTTATAAATTAGACTAGGTAGACCGTCTTATACTAGGGCATTGCAAGTTTTACTACGTTGCCACTTTAGGTAAAACACGAAGTTAAGAGCATCGACTTTATGAAACTTATGGTGGCAACGTTTTTATGAGCTTAGTTAGCCTTATAACGGTAGCTATAGATTTTTAGTTACGCTAGGGTATTTATAAGTAAAACAAATCTAATTATTAATATAGAGGTCATTATGAAAAATTTAAATACAGTATTACTTGCCTTTTGGCAAGAAGAATCAGGATTAACGATAGTCGAGTACGCACTGGCCGGAACGTTAGTTGCTATAGCGGCAGTCACCGCCCTAACAGCTCTTGGTACTGGAGTTGCGACCAAGATTGGTGCTATTACAACAGCTCTATAAATTAGACCCAATAGACCGTCTTATACAATAGTATTGTAAGTTCTACTACGCTGCCACTTTAGGTAAAACATGAAGTTAATGGCATCGACTTTATGAAACCTATCGTGGCGACGTTTTTACTAGCTTATTTAGCCTTATAACGGTACCTATAGATTATTAGCTGCTGCTGAGTATTTGTAAGTAAAACAATCTAACTATTAATATAGAGGTCAATATGGAAACTTTAAATAAAATATTACTTGCCTTTTGGCAAGAAGAATCAGGATTAACGATAGTCGAGTACGCTTTGGCTGGAATTCTGGTTGCTATAGCGGCAGTCAGAGCCTTAATAACTCTTGATACTACCGTTGCGACCAAGATTGGTGCTATTGCTACAGCCCTATAAATTAGACCCTATAGACCATCTTATACAATAGTATTGTAAGTTCTACCACGCTGCGACTTTAGGTAAAACATGAAGTTAATTACATCGACTTTATGAAACGTATTGTTGCGACGTTTTTATTAGCTTATTTAGCCTTATAACTGTACTGATAGATTTTTAGTTACGGTAGGGTATTTATAAGTAAAACAATTTAACGATTAATATAGAGGTCATTATGGAAACTTTAAATAAAGTATTACTTGCCTTTTGGCAAGAAGAATCAGGATTAACTATAATCGAGTACGCACTGGCCGGAACGTTGGTTTCCATAGCCGCAGTCACAGCCTTAACAGCTCTTGGCACTAAAGTGTCGACCAAGATCGGTAACATTACTGCAGGCCTATAAATAAACTAAACAGTCTCATTAGGTCGGATTAGCCGTAACCCGACAAAAACAACCCACTAGACATTGACATCGAAACCTTACTCTTAACCCATTGCTAATTCTATGAGTCAAACTATCCATATATTAATGAGCGGCCACGGTGAAACCAACATGGATACTATCCAAAGTTTGGCCAGCTTGCTTCCTGATGTTAAAGTCAAGAAACAGTTGTTGAATGGTGGCGATTATGATTTTTTAGGTAGATCAGACTTCAAAGCGGATGTGTTAATACATTTTTTAGGTCCTAAACCGGTAATGGAACTAGAAGCCTTAGCGGCACAGAGTCGCCTAGGTAAATTGGCCCGCTTAGCTGTGCTCATTGTTTATGATCAAGACACGGCTGGCTCTCAACTTATGCGGCTTGCCATGCAAGCCGGAGCCTGTGATTTTATTATGGGGCCGAAGCTCGTCGATGACACTTTGACGGCACTGCGCACTATACTCAAAAAAAGTTTTTATGATCATACTGCAAACGGACGCGTGCTGACCGCCGTTATTAATTCCCAAGGCGGAGGTGGAGCCTCTACCATCGCCTGCGCTTTAGCCCATGCTTTCACCACCCGCCATGACCTTAAAACGCTGTTACTGGATCTGGATCTACAGTTCGGTACACAATGTTTAAGACTGGGCATAGAATCTTCGAAAGGACTGATTGATGCCATAGCCTCAATTGAGAGCCTAGATGAAATCGCCCTCATGGCTTATGTAGCAAAACATAATAGCGGCTTGCATATTTTGCATAGTTCTATCAGCGAAATCATACTGCCCGGAGAAATTGATGTACCAAAACTTAAGCGCCTCATTGAGCTGGCTCATAACGGTTATGAACACATAGTAGTCGACTTGCCTCGTTTGATTGATCCCGTCTTTAACATGGTTTTGGAACAAGCCGACCATGTGCTGGTGGTGATGCAACAAGATATTTCTAGCCTTAGAGCCGCTCAGCGTATGATCCAAATTATGACCCAAGACTTAGGCATACCCTTAGAACGCATCATGCCTGTGCTTAACCGCTATGATCGCCATAACAGCATCGGTCTAGCGGAGGTAGAGCAGGTTTTGGCCTTAGAAGCTATCACAGTGATACCCAATGACTTCAAAAACCTGTGCATGGCGTTCAATCTGGGCATTCCTATTGCCGAACACGCCCCTAAATCACCGGCCGGACTGGCGATCCTGAGCTTGGCTAATACCCTGAGTGGTAAGCAACAACCGGCCAAGTTAGGGTTGTTTAGACAGCTATTGTCACCCCTATTATCTGGAGCCTAATGATGAGTTTGAAAAGCCGAATAAGTGAACGTTTTAGTAGCGAAGATAATCCCTTGGTGTCGTCTACGTCCATCAATGATGCGAATATTCGAGAGCGCAAGCAGGCAAAGGTCATTCCACCGTTGCAAGTGAGAGCGCTTAACGACTCAGAAATGGACTGGTTTAAGAAGATCCATCAAAAACTGATGAGCATGATCGATCTGTCTCTGTTGAGTCACCTAGATGATAAAAAAGCCCGTAACCAAATCAGTGAAGTGGCCGAACGCATCATGGACGAACAATCCGTGCCGTTCAACGTAGCGACTCGGCAATTTATGGCTAAGTGCATAGAAAATGAAATTCTGGGCCTAGGTCCTATCGAGCCGCTACTGGCCGAGCCTAGTATCGCCGACATCTTAGTGAATGGTTGCGACAAAGTCTACGTGGAGCGCTATGGTAAGTTAGAGCTCACGCCTTTACGTTTTCAGAGTGATGCCCATTTACTGAACATTATTGACCGTATCGTTTCTTCTATGGGCAGACGCATTGATGAATCTTCGCCGATGGTCGATTCACGCCTTAAGGATGGCTCGCGGGTTAATGCGATTATTCCGCCCTTGGCCATTGATGGCCCTAGCTTATCGATACGACGATTTACTTTAGATCGCTTGCACATGGAGGATCTTATCGAATTAGATACCTGTACTCGGGCTATGGCAGATATGCTGATAGGTATCGTTAAGGCACGCTTAAATGTGTTGATTTCCGGCGGCACTGGATCGGGCAAAACCACCGTGCTCAATGTGTTAACGGGCTACATTGCTGAAGACGAACGTATTATTACTATTGAAGATTCGGCCGAACTGCAGTTGCAACAACCGCACGTCGTTCGGTTAGAAACGAGACCGCCTAATATCGAAGGCAAAGGCGAAGTACGTCAGCGCGATTTGGTACGTAATAGTCTACGCATGCGACCTGACCGTATTGTTATAGGTGAGGTACGCAGTGACGAAGCTTTCGATATGCTACAGGCCATGAATACTGGGCATGATGGTTCATTAACCACGGTACATGCCAATACCCCGCGTGATGCCTTGGCGCGTATTGAAAACATGGTGGCTATGACTGGACTCGACCTACCGGCCAGAATGGTGCGAGCACAAATCGCCTCGGCCATTAATGTTGTATTGCAATTAGCGCGTATGGAAGATGGCAGACGAAAGCTGATCAGTATTCAAGAAATTCAAGGTATGGAAGGTGACATCATTACCATGTCTGAAATCTTCAGCTTTCAGAGAAAAGGCATAGATGAATACGGAAATGTATTGGGCTCGTTTAGAGCCACAGGCGTGGTGCCCAAGTTTCAGGAGAAACTGCAAAAACGAGGCATACAGCTTTCTTTTGATCTATTTGATCCTAACCATGGCGGATAACCCTAATGGATAAAGACACCTTATTAATTTTTCTAGCTCTGGTCTTCGGAGCGGTTTTTTTGCTGACTCAATCTATCGCCGTACCCACTTTTGGCACAGGGCGGCAAGAAAGTCGAAAACTTAAACAACGACTGGGTAACCTTGCCGATGAACACTTATCTATACAACAAGCCTCTCTGGTTCGAGAAAAATATCTAAAGCACTTATCACCGTTGGAAATGTGGCTAGAATCCCTACCGGGCATGATGCGTTTAGATATCTTTATAGAACGTTCTGGACATAAGTTACCTGCTTATAGACTGGTCTTACTCAGTCTTTTACTAGGGCTATTGGGCGGAGGACTCACCTGGCTGTTCAATCGTCATGAGTTAATTATCCTAGCTGCGGCTGTCATCCCAGCCGTTCTACCGACTTTGAAATTGAAACGCGATCTTAGTAAGCGCTTTGCCAAATTTGAAGAGCAATTGCCAGAAGCCTTGGACGTCATGACGCGAGCTTTACGCGCAGGCTATCCTTTTAATGAAACGCTAAACTTAGTCGCCACAGATATGGAAAACCCTATCGCTGGTGAGTTTCGCATCGTGTTCGAAGAAGTCAATTTTGGCGTCGATATGCGCTGGGCGCTACTTAATCTAGTTGATCGTATCCCCAGTATGTCTTTAATGGCTATTGTGACCACCATTTTGGTGCAAAGGGAAACTGGCGGCAATTTGGCAGAAACGTTTGAGAACATCAGTAAACTCATTCGAGAGCGCTTTAAATTCCAACGCAGAGTGTTGACACTCACTGCCGAGGCAAGATTATCAGCATTAGTATTATCTATGATCCCCTTCGCCTTGTTTGCCATGCTGTCATTTTCCAATCCGGATTATATAGCAGACTTAACTCATGATCCTATGGGAAAAAAGCTGCTTTCTTATGGGATCGGCTTATTTATAGTCGGTAACTTATGGATACGCAAACAAATTGCGATGGAAATTTAACCGCTATGAATACCTTGATTGAAACTTTATTGAACTTAATAAGCAATGCGGATATTAATAGAAGCGTTGCCGTCGTTCTGCTGGCAGCGGCTATTTTCTTAATCGGCATGGCGGGATTGTTGATACTCACACATTACTTCGACCCTTTAAAAAAACGCTTGGACACCATAAAACCATTAGCAAAACCCTCAACATCAGTTACCAAGCGCTTTGTAGAGCAGCTAGACAACTACTCTCATACCTTTCTTCCTGGGGATCAGGATCTGAGAAAAAGCACCACAGATCGCCTGAACCATGGCGGCTACCGATCGCCTAATCGGCTAGTGATTTATTATTTTACCCGATCATTATTGATGATTGCATTACCCATAATCGTGCTACTCGTGTATCCCTTATTTCCCAAAATCGAACCGCAAAAAGTTTTTTGGTATGCATCAATAGCCAGTGTGGTCGGATTAATATTACCTAGTTATTATTTGGATAAAAAAATCGCCCGACGTCAAGGCTTGCTTCGTAATGGCTTACCAGATGCCATCGATCTGCTGGTGGTGTGTACTGAGGCAGGCTTAGGTCTTAACACGGCCATGCTACGTGTGGCCGAAGTGATCGTCGATATACACCCCGCGTTAGCTGAAGAATTTCTTTCCGTTGGCGCTGAGATGCGTGCCGGTGTGGAACGAACTAAAGCCATGGAAAATATGGCGTTACGTACCGGTTTGGAAGATATTAAGAGTCTGTTTACGATTTTGGATCAGAGTATGCGCTTTGGCACTAGTATTGCTCAAACCCTAAGGGTTTATTCCGAAGAGTTCAGAGATAAGCGTATGCAAAAAGCGGATGAAGAAGCCGCTAAACTCTCCACCAAAATGCTATTTCCGCTCATCTTATGTATATTCCCAGGCTTTTTTATTGTTGCATTGGGACCCGCTGTTATGAGATTTATTTCTGCCTTCTCAAATATGTAAGTAGGCATCAATGTAACATTAAAACACGATGGGCACGGCGCTGTTTTTGCCCATCCAACCCTACCCGCTGGAGACTATCATGTTAAAAAACATCTTATATGCCGTTGGAAATTTAACGGGCATACTGCTATTCACTTTGTTGTGTGTTATTACCTTTCAACATTACCAACAAACGCATGAGTTTTTGACTTTCAACCTTATTATTGTCGACGGACTGATACTGGTGCTTTATTTTATTCGCCACGAACCCAAGGCACTGATTGAATTTCCCTTTGCTTGGTTTATTAGTATAGTCGCTACGTTGCTACCTTTTTTATATCGACCTAGTGATCAAGTTGCCTTACCGGAGCTTTTAAGCCTAGGATATACTTTACAGGTGTTTGGCATGGTGGCAATAATAGGCTCACTCTTGTCACTCAGAGGCAGTATGGGCATCGTGCCCGCCAATAGAGGCATTAAAAGTGGTGGTTTTTATCGCTACGTTCGACATCCTCTTTATACCTCAGAGCTGATATTTTTTACGGGCTATATTTTATCCAACCAAAGCATTGCTAATGGTTGCTTATTATTACTGCTATGTGTGCTGCAATATTGTAGAAGCAAAATTGAGGAGAATTTTTTACTCAATGATCAGAGCTATCATCTTTATATGTCTTGTACGCCTTATCGCTTTATTCCAGGAGTACTTTAATGATTTCCCATAAACATTGTTTAATACTCGCCTTACTACTGAGTAACACGCTATTGGTCGCGTGCAGCCCTAACACCATCCAGTTAAAGCCTAGGCCTATAGCATCTAATCTATACAACGATCAAAAAACCCTCATTCATGATATGGCAGAAAATCCTCCTGATGCGGCATCAAACATTAAACGCGCCGATGGATTTTATGAGCAAGGTAATATGGACGATGCCCTGTATTATTATGTTAAGTCGCTGGAGTTAGATGACAAGAATAAGGAGGTGCTGGAGAGGATAGGCCAAATTCATGTCAAGAAAGGCAATTACGATCTAGCAGAAGCCGCTTACAACTTAGCACTCAGACTGGATAAAAATAATGCCCATGCCCTAGAAGGCTTAGGGATAATTCAATTAAATACGGGTAAACAGGCCGAAGCAGATAAATCATTGCGAGCGGCGGTCGCCATCGATCCTAAGTTATGGCAGGCCAATAATGGACTGGGATTAATAGCCGATAAACGAGGTGACTATGTGAGTGCCTCACAACACTACGAAGAGGCCTTAAAAACCAAACCTAATATGCCCATGTTGCTCAATAATTTGGGTTATTCAAAGTATCTTTCTGGTAATTATTTGGCCGCCATACAGTTGTTCGATACAGCGTCTAAAGTCGATGCTAAATATGAATCATCTTGGTTAAATCTAGGTTTGGTATACGCACGCCAAGGCAATGACACGGCAGCACTGGAGGCTTTCATGCATGTGCTTGATGAAGCAGATGCTTATAATAATCTGGGCTACATAGACATGATCAACGGCAAAACCAATGCCGCGAATGAATATTTCCAAAAAGCGATTTCATCGTCACCCAGTTATCATATCTTGGCCAACGAAAACCTTAAAAGACTACGTACTGCGGAGAAGTTGTTGTAGATACTCTGTTCAAAGTCAAAGGTATTTACGTTCATTTTTCACTATACGGCCGAGACCGGAATTTTATAGAAACGCGTATTATCGAAAGGTTCGTCATTTTTCAACATCCCGTGAATTGCGT
>TBL_comb47_HYPODRAFT_10004587_pt1 | contig 15819 bp, 12 predicted proteins | sample TroBogypolimnion_40_FD_10682 | JGI IMG/M metagenome (IMG submission 10682)
AGCTCTGGTAAAACAAACGTTTCGCGGTGCCGGGTCCACCCGGTCGGAGTCCTGGAACATCCTCCACCAGGTTTGTCCGGGTGCCTGGCCGGTCACTTCCCGGAAGGGTGGCGATCGTGGGCCGACAAAGAAAAAGAGCCGGGATCAACCCGGCTCCTTGTGCTGCATTGACTGGAGGCGACGATCGGAATCGAACCGATGAATGGCAGATTTGCAGTCTGCGGCCTTACCACTTGGCTACGTCGCCCAGTTTTCAAACAACTTGGGCCCCTCTCAGGGCCCAAGATCAAGTGGAGCGGGTGAAGGGATTTGAACCCTCGACTTCAACCTTGGCAAGGTCATAAAAGTCGAATATTCCACGAAAACTTGGTGAATTTGTGAGATTGTCAAGAGGTTTAAGTGCTTTGAATTCAGTTGAACTTGCTGTCAGAGTCTACCAGAGTTTTCGCCCTGCTGGGTGCTCTTTGTGACACGTACGTGACACGAAAGGCCTATTATGGGGGCATGAGTGACCTGGATTCAAAGACCAAAAGAAAATCCTTGGAACCCGGAAAGCGGCACCAAGAACCCCTGGCTGAGGGCCGATATCTAGTTTACCGGAAAGCGCCCAGTGTGCAAACCGGCATCTGGTCCGTGAAGTACTGGGACGCCGTGGCCAAGAAAAGCCCCTTGGCCAAGCTGGCGATGGCTGATGATGTCCTCGCTGCCAACGGAACCGACATCCTCACCTATGATCAGGCCGTCAAGGCTGCAGATGGAAAGCTCAAGGCGATGCTGCGCGAGGCTGATCTCATTGCTGGCGGGGAGGAAGTCTTCACCGGCTCCTACACCGTTGACCAAGCGTGGGCCGATTACATCACTGACGCCAAGCGGAGGGGAGTGACTGGGATCTATAACATGCAGACCGGTTTTGACGCACAGATACACCCTGCCCTGGGCCACATCGAGGTCAGAAGGCTCACGGAAAAGCGGATACGCTTGTGGCACCAAGACCTCGCGGAGATGGGGAAGCGCAAGACAGGAAAGACCCGTGAGAAGCCGGAATTCATGGATGTCGCAAAGGACGATGAGGACATCCGCAGGCGGCGGGATACCGCCAACAGGATTCTCACCAACCTCAAGGCCGCACTGAACTTTGCCTACCGCGCACACAAGGTCGAAGAGGATCCCTGGCGGCGTGTCAAACCCTTTGCCAATGTGGGTTCCAACCGGGTCCGCTTCCTCACCAAGGAAGAGCAGCAGAAGTTGGTAGCCGGTGCCACGGATGACCTCAAGCCTTTGCTGCTAGGGGGACTCTATACAGGCGCACGGTGCAAGGAACTGCGGCCCGTCCAGGTCAGGGACTTCGATCCCATCCACGGGACTCTTTTCCTAGCGCGGGGCAAAGGCAAAGGTGGTTCAAAGTCCCGCACCGTGATGCTTACGGATGAGGGAATCGCGTATTTCAAGGAATACGTCCAGGGCAAGAAGCCCGGTGACCTTATGTTTCAGCACATTTCCATCAAGCGCCGGAAGGCCTATGCAAACCCCCTGGCATGGGCCGAGAATGATCAGATCCATGCCATGGAAGCGGCCTGTGCGGCGTCTGGCGTTGAGCCTGTGACGTTCCATGAATTGCGGCACACTTACGCTTCCACCATGTTGACGGCAGGATTTTCTGCGACCTATCTGGCGGAACAGTTTGGCCATGAGGATCAGCGGATGATCGAGCGGTACTATGGCCATATCACCAAGGTAGACATGAAGGCTGCGGTCAGGCGTGTCCCGTCCCTGGGATTGACCAGTTCTGTTGGCGAGGTTCAACCCGTCCTGGAGGATTTTCCACTGTGATCTGCTCCACCGGGACCTGTTCCAACCACCCCGGCCTAGTCGCATCCGGGAGTGTACAAGAGTTCTTCACATCTCTAATTCTTTTAGATATTTCTGTTGACAAACGTCTTCCATTGACGTCTCCTTCCTGATGGAATTGAAGCACCAAGCCTATCTAAATCCTTCAGTTACCTCCCCCATTGACCGAGGCAATCATGATCAAGATCGATATCGCCGCCACCTTGATGCAGACCCTGCCCGTGTCCAAGGCCACGGCCTTGCAGGTAGTTGGTCTGCTTACAGACCGTATGAAGCAGGCCCTCCTGGACGGACATCGCATCGAGATCCGTGGGTTTGGTGTCTTCGAACCACGGCCACGCAAGAGCGGCATGGGCCGGAACATCAAGACGGGAGCCAGCGTGGACATCCCCAAGGGCCAGAGCGTCCGCTTCAAGCCCGGCAAGGAACTGAGGGGCATCGAGGTGATGTGAGAGTTCCCCACCCTCGGCGGTCCTAACGGAGAACGGGTTGGTGGTGCGGGAAGATTCGCTTTGCCTGGTAGCAGAAAATCCATTGAGACAGATCAACGCCAGATCATCCCGCAACGGAATCAGTTGATTTCGGTGGGTGCATCGATGTCCTCAAGATCTTCAAGGTGGTGGACGAGCGTGGAGAGTTTGCCCTGCAGCCCATCCTGGAAACCGGGGTCATCTGCGTGGCCAGGATCTTGAAGGTTCCCCTCCCGGTGGAGGAACCCTTCCAGGTAATGCTCCATATACACTCGCCCCTGGGCCGAACTGATGGCGAGATGCTCGAACAGGACTTCCAACAGTCGGACGGTTGACTTGTCGAGCATGAGCCACCTCCTGGGGTCTGGAGATTGTAGTCTTCGCGACCGTGGAGAGAAGGAATATCAGGGAAGTGAGGGTTTCTCTACCCGGCCCCGGGAACAAAGGTTACCCAAGCACCCGGCCGAGGGGTGTTCGATTGGCTCCCGAACATGGGGAAGGCCGAAAGCAGGGAACANTGCTGGAGCAGAAGGCCCCCTGAACATGGAGGCTTCCTTTGTCCAGGGTTGGCNCCTCCTCATCCAGTCCTCAGGTGAAACCGAGGTTATTTGNGGGGTTGCGCAAATTNGGCAAAAAAACGTTACCATTATTGTAACATATCGAAATAAAACAAAATAAGTAGTGGCCGATGCTAGTCATCATGATTATTTTTTATGATGAGATCAACATTCCCTAAACCAGCAATCTGGAGGCCCCATGAACACTAAAGAACTCGAATCCCTCGCCTTGTCCAAGAATGCGGTTGTTCAACCCCCGGCCACCACCCAGGACCTCATCCGGGCCATCCAGGTCGCCGAAGGAAATGGCCCGTGCTACCAGTCCGAGATAGCCCCTGTCTGCGGAATCGAGGATTGTCTCTGGCGCGACCAGGGTTGCGTCTCTGGAGAACTGCCCCAATAAACGCGTTCTGTTCCGCCTCTACAATGTCCAGGGGACCCGCTCCAACCAACCCAGGCCCCCCACTCTTCGGACGGGGCACCGGGGCCTCACAGTCTCTCTCTATTCGGCACTCTATGAGGGGCGGTTCCATATGTCTCCAAGTCTGGGTTGTAAAAAGTGGTTGAAGCACTTAGCCTAGCGGAGGCGAGATGGGCCTCTCGACCGTATAATATAGGGGTAATTTTGCCTTCCCGGCTGTTTGTCTGCATTGCTGAACCCAAAAGCAAGCTGCCCATCAGTTGAAAGGAGAGAGATAATGAATACATCAAATGTTGAGGTTGATGCGTTCGCTTCTCCTTTAACCTTTGGAGATCGCGTCAAAGCAGTTCGCCGCTCCTGGGGATGGTCACAAGAAAAATTGGCTAAGGCAGTCATGGTGGACCAAGCTTCCATCTCCTTCTGGGAGCGGAACAAGATCAGACCCTCCGGTACCGGGTTAGTGGTCTTGGCCTCCCTCTTCCGTACTTCCGTGCCGGCGTTGGAGGAAGGAATGGGGTTCACTACTCCTGACCCTCCCGCCACGCAGGAGTCCACCTTGGCTGCCATCAAGAAGTTAAAGTGCGTAAGCCTTCCTGTGGGCGAAAAGGACAAGATCATGGTGGTGGACATGGTAGATGGTTCATCCAGGGACAACTCACTCGATGAAACAATTATGCGGCTTATCGAGGGGGTGGAGGCCCACCGCAGCGCCTGGATTGTCCTCGAATAATTGAACGAGGAAGTTCAAGAAGAACCCGGCCTCATCTTTTCTCCCCGAAGTCCACATGTCTTGTGGAAAGCGCCAACGACATGCTGAAGGGAGGCCCAATCTTCATCACCTTTCTCAACTGCTGGAAGAAATATGCATCCACCTCTTGGTCAGGTCCCGGGATAGTCCAGCGGTCAATTGACGATCCGATAAGAATAATTCAAACATTCTTATCGCCCCTGGAGTGATCTGCTGAACCCGTTGGCACTCAGGCCTCAGCATCCCGTTCCTGGGGACTCTGGGCCTCTATGCTGGAACTCGAAAGCCTGGTTGGGGAATTGGCACTACCGGACCGGGGACGCTTCGAAGACCAGGGCAACGGGGCGCTCACCGGGGACAACCTCAGCCAGGACACCGGGACCGGTTACGTCAACTGGCCTCCCGAAAACCAAAGTGTTAGGGTGAGGGGAAAGATTCTGGAGAACGATCACCATGGAACGGATATGTGCTTGGTGCAACCAATTGTTGCCAGGTGATCCAGGTGGAGATGCTCTCGTCACTCATGGGATCTGCTCTCCCTGCGCTGATACGGTATTCTCTGACCAGCCACTGTCTCTCCAGAACATCATCGATCGACTACCGTTCCCTGTGATGGTTGTGGACAGTGATGTGACGGTATCAACTTTGAATCATCAAGCCCAAGAGGTCCTGGGACTTTCTTCTGAGCAGGCTGCGGGTCATAGGGGGGGTGAGTTGTTCAGTTGTGTAAATTCTCACAACCCTGGGGGGTGTGGGCGTTCAATCCATTGCGCATCCTGCACCCTGCGCAGTGCGGTCACCACTGCCTATGAAACGGGTATCCCGCAGTTATCTGTGCCAGCAACCTTGAAGAGATCCGATCCCGATGCTCCCTCCGCCATCTCCCTCACCATCACCACCGTCTTGATGGATAAGTTGGTCATGGTCAAGATTGACCAGGTGGGGTGATCAATGCTGCGGGACCCAGAAGGGCCGTCATCTGCAACAAGCTTTTGCGCACAGCCTACATGCCCAGGTTTGGTGTCAGAACTGGCCAATTCGGGCATCGCTCTGTATCCTTTCACCAGGAGTTGCCGTGCCCGTTCTTCCGCCGTTTTCCGGAAGAGTAGAGTGTTGTAAACTTTAAAAAATAAGTACTTGACATTTTCATCATAAATTATATATTTGCATTATGGTTTGAATGTACACGTTACCCAAAGTGTTGGGTTGAACGGGTGCAGAATTCGAATCATGATATTTTCACCTTCACCAAGGTGCTACAAATGGCAAATTCATCTGAAGTTGGCTTGACGCTTTCGACCATCGGTATGCTCATTGTGGCCGCAAGGAGATCCATCCGGCAGTTGATCGCCGCCAAGGTGGTGCCCCTGGACATCACCCCCCACCATTACTGGATGCTGATGATCATCTCCAAGGGTGCGCCCATGTCTCTGGGAGAACTGGCCAGGGCCATGTGGATGGATGCCCCCACGGTGTCGCGCATGGTCCAGCAGATGGGACTGCGGGGCTACCTCTCGGTGGGGCCTGACCCTGCCCATGGAAGGCGGGTCCGCATCAGGCTGACCGAAGAAGGGTTGGTTCTGTGTGAGAAATTGGTCAAAATCGGGGGAGACTTCCAGGAGAACTCCCAGAAGGGCATGACTCCTGAGGAATTGGTTACCCTACGCGAAGGTTTGTGCAAATTCGTCCGCAACCTGGATGTGATGGTCGCATCTGAGTTGCCTGGAACGCCCATCCGGCCTCAGCGTCATCACGAACCGGCCGAAGACCAGAGCCAGGAATCGGGGACTTGATTCTGAAGTAACTTTCTTTATCCCTTTCGTGCCCAGTCTATAAACATTAGGCGTGGTCCACTGTAAACTTCCCCATCTCCTGTGGAATACATGATGGGGTTGCGCCTATTTCGAGGATTGACCCCAAGGTAGACCACAAGGACGTGATTCCACATGCTCACCATTTCCCCTGGGTGGACTTCAGCCCCGTCCGGTAAAATCAAAGGGCACTGAATGTAACCATCTCTTCCAAGTGGACCCATTACTCTGACCTTGAAGGGGAGCTTCGCAATATCAATTCGGCCAAGCACACTCTCTACTTGATCTGGGCGACAAACATGTTTCTTACCGCTATCTGGGTTCATAAGGTTGAGAACATTTTTGGAACGGCGATGTTCTTCAATACCAATTAATACATAGATTTTCCCCATAACATTAACAAGATTTTCACCCTGAGTGAAAGCTGAGATGATTTCTTGTAGATCCATCGCCCTATTTCCATGAAGATGGGGATTCCCCAGTTCGTAGCTATTTTACCTTTCCCAGGTTAAAAAATAATCGCCGAGATGATTCAGTCGCCAAGGCGTCCAGTCACTTCAGTGTTTTAGTATTGGTGCCAGATTCTCCTGTTAAAGAATCTGAGGTATTGAAAAATAATCCAAAGTATAAATGTGAAAGTCGTGTCACTTAAATATAATTTCAATACCCATCCAGTCAATTCCCTCAGCTATCTTGAGAAGGTTTCTCTCCTTCGACCTCAGCTTCCTTCAGCAACGCTTCGATGATGCTGGCTTGGAGATCCCTGCGAAGGTCGGACATCTCTTTGTCTGATGCGAACTCCACGCTGGAGGAAAATACATCAGCGCAACGCCTAGCGGCGGTTTCAATTGCCTGCTGGATGCCGGGGATGGTGATCTCCTCTGGGAAGGCGGATCGGTATCCTCTCAGAGCCATGCGGAAGGACTTGTTGGTCTTTGTCCGTGCCCCCCTGATGCTTTTGCCCACTTCATGGTCATCGACCAGCCCATGAAAAGCACAAAGGCCAGCGTGGGCCTCTATCATCAGTTGCCAGGCGTTCTCTTCCGCCACCGTTTCTTCGGGATATTCAGCAGTGAAGAGAATATTTAGCGCTGCCACCTGGGCCTGAATTCCAAGGCGTTGAACACGCTCTCCACAGGGGCCTACTGCCTGCATGGCAATGGAAGCCTGGCGATCATCCCCCAGGATTCGGTAAAGGCGGAGCAAATAGCCGCTGGTCATGACGGCCTGGGCAGTCCAGTGATCGACTGTTGCAGTGAGAGAGGATGGGGGCATTGGAGTAGGAGTCATTATGACGAATTCCTATTGCCCTTGGCTGGATTCATTGACGAACAGAGCCAGCTTGCTCTGGATCTCCCCCATAGTGAAGGGCTTGGAGATGACTCCAACCTTGGGCGCTTTGAAACAATCCCATGATTCGATATCAGGCTGCCCGGATGATATGAGGATCGGCATTTCTGGATGCAGACAACGGATCCGCTCCATCGTCTGAGTCCCATTCATTCCAGGCATGTTCTGATCAAGAATGATGAGGTCGGGGAGTTCTTCAGAAGGCAGATTATCAAGAAGTTCTTCGCCGCCATCAAAGGTCTTCACCCGGCGCACCCCGGCCTTCTTGAGCATCCGTGTCATTAGGAATCTAACGTCTTCTTCGTCATCCACCAGGAAAATGTTCTGGATCGCCAGAGAGGGCACAGGTTGTGTAACGGATTCGACCTGAACCGGGGCAGGAATTCGAGGGAACCGGAGTTTCACGGAGGTTCCCTGACCCATCTGACTGGAAATATCAATGTCGCCGTTGTGAGCCTTAACCACCCCGTAGGTCATGCTCAGGCCCAGACCCGTGCCTTTGCCAACTTCCTTAGTGGTGTAAAAGGGTTCCATCACATGGGTGAGGACTTCCTGCGTCATGCCGGTGCCGTTATCCTCCACGGATACTTCCACCTGGTTCCCGTCCCGGAGGCTGGTCCGGAACGTCAGGACTCCCCCATCGGGCATGGCATCCAGCGAGTTGATGCCTAGATTTACCAGGATATGACTGATGTCTCCGGCGTTCCCATGGCTCCACAAAGGTTCTTCATATAACGCTTCAACGATCTTGATTCGATTCCTGGTGGTGCTTTCCAGCAAAGCGCACACCTCCTGGATCAGCGAGTTCAGTTCCAAGGGAGCCTGGTAAGAAAGGGTCGGCTGAGCGAAGTGGATGAGGGACTTCACCACATCCCTCCCTCTCATGCAGACCTTACCAATGCTTTGGTACGCTTCCTGGTCTGCCGGTTCAGAGGCAGCCTCTTCTCGCAAGGAAGCCATTCCCATGACTATGGCCAGAACGTTGTTGAGATTGTGGGCCACCCCGGCAACCAGAGTCCCCAGGCTCTCCATTTTCTGAGCCTGTTGAAGTTGGGCATTTAGCTCGTTCTTCTCCGCTTCGACTTGTTTCAGCTCGGTAATATCCAGAACCATGGAAATCAGTATTTCCCTGCCACCGATCTCAATCATGCTTCCGGAGAAAAGAATGGGGATGGTCTTTCCGGTCTTGGTGTGGATTGAGAATTCAATATTTTTTGGGGTTCCAGAAGCAGTCTCTATGGCATCAAGCATTTTCCCTCTGTCCTCAGGCGTGAGAATTCTTAGGCTGAGCGTGGTGTTGCCGAGAAGTTCCCCCCGGGTGTAGCCCAGGACCTCGCAGTACTGGTCGTTCACTTCAATGAGTCGGCCATCGGCAAGGTCAGTCAATGAAACCAGGAGTGGTGCAGAACTGAAGGTTTTGGAAAATTTCTTTTCCGAAGCCAGCAACTCAGCTTCAGCCTCCTTGCGTTCAGTGATGTCTATAAATGTACATACCACTTGCCTTACCGTTCCATCCCCATTCAACTGAGGTTCTGCATCTACAGACAACCAGTTGCGGTATTTTCCCAAAGGGTGATACACACCCATTATGGTGTTCCGAACAGAACGCTTAGAGGCAATAGCCTGGGGCACTGGGTGTGTAGGGCCAGGAAAGGGAGAGCCATCTTCATGAATGACATTCCACTCCGGATCAAAGGATGTTTTGCCCAGAAGTTGGTCCTCGCTGATCCCTAGCAATTCCAATGCTTTATGGTTGCACATTAATATTTCGCTTTGTGGACCTTGCAGAAGCACACCCACTTGCATGTCCTCCACAAGTCGCCGGTATTCCTCTTCGCTCTCTCGCAGGGCCTCCTCCGCCGCCTTGCGTTTCGTAATGTCCTGCCCCTGGGCGATGGTCGCCAATGGGGTTTTACCGTCTGGCGCAAAGAGCGTTGCTGAGTTCCAAAGTACCGTCTTGACCGTCCCGTCCAGGTTCAGGATCTTGATCTCCACCGTCTCCCATCGCTCACCGGTCTGGGTTCTCTGGATCAGGTCCATCGAACTTGCAGCGAATTCCGAGGGGAAGAGGATCTCCAGGGACTTGCCCAGTACCTTGGATTCAGTTCGACCAGTCAAAGACTCAAACGCATGGTTGAACCGCGTGATCTTGAATTCCGGATCCCAGACGATAATGGGCGCATTGGCGCAGTTGATCAGGTTCTCCAGGTAGGCGTTGGTCTCCTGCAAGGAGATCTCGGCCTGCTTGCGCTCCGTAATGTCCTCAAATACAGTGGCGAACTGGCCGTGCCTGGGCGAAATGACTGAAATACGAAAGTGCTTTCCTAATGGCAAGAAAAAAGTTTCGAATGAGTATGGAACGCCATCAAGTGCAACCTTGCTGTATTCCTCCAAGTAGGGCGGCACTGGAATGCCATACAGTTCCGTGGCCAACCGCCCCCGAGCAAAGGCTGGGTCGAGACCGGTGTTCAGGTGAAAGGCTGGATTTACATCGAGAATGCGGTAATCCTGTACCCGTCCGTTTTCATCCCTCACAAGCTCATGAAGGGCCACCCCTTCAGTCAAGCTTCCGAAGATGGCTCGAAATTTTTGTTCGCTTTCCAGGAGATCAATCTCTGCCTTTTTGCGCTCTGTGATGTCCCTACAGATGGTCTGGTTGTATTGTTCCCCATTGATTTCCTGCAGGGAGGATGAGAGGAGGCCGGTAAAGATGCTTCCATCTTTGCGGCGCAGGAGTGTTTCAAACTCAAGATCCTCAACATGCTCCTTCATTCTGGCAATGTGCCGATCCCGATCCTCCTGGTTGACCCAGATGCCCAAATCTCCCGGTAGCGTGGAATGGCCAATGAGTTCCTCACGGGTATAACCGAACATTCTCAGATAGCTTTGGTTAGCTTCCACCTGGACGCCGGTTTCCAGGTGGGTGAGGTCGATGGCGTCCGGACTCAAGTTATAAATCCTGGTGAACTTTTCATTTGAAATACGCAGGGCTTCTTCGGCCTCCTTGCGGTTGGTGATGTCCCTGACCATCCCGATCACTCCGATGATCTCACCTTTCTGATCACGTAATGGGCTATTTATGTCCGATGCCCAGCCCGAACGTCCGGTGGACGGCACATCGAAGGGAAAATCACGGGGGCCAACTAATTGTCCCGCCAGAACCTTTTCAAGTTGCTCAATGACACCAACGTCCTTCAGGAATGGAAATAACTCCAGTGGGTGCTTACCCAATGCCTCACTTGCAGGAACTCCTGATAATTCTTCCATGAAGGTATTCCAAATCAGGTAACGCAGATCGGAGCCATAGACGATGACCCCTTCTTGGGTATTTTTAATTATTTGTTCATTGAATCGATAAGCCTCGCGTAGTCTTTCCTCCATATCCTTGCGCTCGGTGATATCACTCATCACCAACCGGCACATGGGCGCTCCACCGGCATCCTGTGAGATCCCGGCCTGCATGTGCACCCAGAAGAGCGTTTTGTTCTTGCGAACCATGCGCAGTTCCCAGGCTTTCCGTTCGCCGGTTTCAAAGAGCAGTTTGCAGTGCCGGTAGTGGCGATCACGGTCTTCCATGAGAATGAACTGGGAAACCGGTTGATCGATCAGCGAACCTCGGGTTTCCCCTAGCATCCCTGCGGCGGTGAGGTTGGCGTGGAGAATCAACCCATGTTCACTGACCGTGACATAGCCCACTGGGGCCTGATCGTAGAGTTCCGTGTAGCGCAACCGCGTGGCCTCCACCTGCTCCAAAGCCCTGCGCAGTTCTTCGTTCTGCAGTTCCAACTCAATTTGGCTGACGGACACCTCATGAAGCTCCCCTGAGCCTTCTTCTGTCGGCAAGGAGGTCCCCCTGGTCGGCGACCTGGCGATTCTCTCTCGCAAGACATCTTCGGCGCGGCGGCGCAGGTAAGGGAGATGCTGCAACTCCTCATGATGGTTTCGCAAAATCGCTCCAGTTCCATTGCATCAAGTTCATGCCGAAAGCCGAGACCGTCAATGAAAAACTCAACATTATTTCCGTGGCGCGGAGATGAAAGACCTCGCCAAAATTGAACCCAATCAAGGGTTTCAATTGAGATTCATTCTTGCCGCCAAAACGAGTAATTAATCCATCCAGACGCCTGGTTCAGAGCGTCCGAGTACATCGATTTCTATGGCTGTAGATTGTGCAACCAGTTATTGGCCGTGATTGTGTTCATGGGCAAACTGAGCCAACTTGACCTTGATCTCCTCCATGGTGAAGGGCTTCGAAATGACGCCAACCTTGGGCTGCCTGAAACAATCCCAATCTTCGATGTCCGGTTGCCCGGATGAAACAAGAATTGGCATCTCTGGAAAAAGGCTCCGGATCAACTCCATAGTCTGGACTCCATTCATCCCAGGCATGTTCTGATCCAGGATGATGAGGTTTGGGATTTCTCCAGAACGAAGGCTCTCAAGCGCTTCTTCACCTCCGGAAACGGACTTTACCTCATGCATTCCAGCCTTCTTGAGCATCCGTCCCATTAGGGTTCTCACGTCCTCGTCATCGTCCACCAGCAGCACATTCATGGGTTCCACGGAAGGCACAGGAACATAGATGGTTTCAGTCTGGGTGGGAGCAGGGATCCGTGGGAATCGAAGTTTCACGGAGGTTCCCTGACCGGGTTGGCTGGAAATGTCGATGGTGCCACCGTGAGCCTTGACCACGCCATAGGTCATACTCAAGCCTAGTCCAGTCCCTTTGCCCACCTCCTTGGTGGTATAGAAAGGCTCCAGCACATGTCCCAGGACTTCCGGAGTCATGCCGCTGCCGCTGTCCTCAATGGATACCTCCACCCAACCAGCTTCAGGAGTGGCCGTCTGGAAGGCCAGGTTCCCCCCGTTGGGCATGGCATCCAGAGAGTTGACTGCCAAGTTCATGAGTACATGGTTGATGCTCCCGAGGTCACCGTTTATCCACAAAGGCTCCCCGGCAAACACTTCCGTGATCTTGACCCGGTTTCTGGTGGTGTTGCCAAGAAAAATGCAAACCTCGCCGATGAGCAGGTGCAGGTCAATAGGAGCTTGGGTCAGGAGGGTGGGCTTGGCGAATTGCAGCAAGGTTTTCAAAACGCTCCTGCCCTGCTTGCAGGCCCTGCCGATGGTCTGATAGGCCTCCAGGTCTGAGGGCGCAGGTTCATGTTCTTCCCGCCAAGAAGCAGTGCCCATGATGATGGCCAGAACGTTATTGATGTTGTGAGCAATGCCTGCCACCAGGACCCCCAGTGCTTCAAGGGCCTGGACACGGTCCATCCGTGCTATGGATCTTTTTCGTTCCTCCTCAGCAAGCTTGATGGCGGTGACATCTCGCACGATGGAGACCACCGTTTCGACATCTCGGGAAATTACCCTGGCCTCGAAATGTTTTTCCTGACCGCCCACGGGCAAAGAGTATTCCAACGTTTGTAAAACCTTCGAATCAACGGCACCCGCAATGGCCTGCGAGAATTTTTCGGCGATGGGCTTGGGAAGAACCTCGTCAATCTTCCGATGGAGGATGTCTTCTGGGAATACCTGGAGCAAACTGGGATCGGACGCATGAACATCAAGAAATTCACCATCTAGTCGATTCATGAAAATGAGATCCGGGGTAGCGCTGATGATGGCTTGGTTCTGTGCCTCAACCTCCCTCAATTGCGCCAGGGCCTCTTTCCTCGCAGTTATGTCCACAAACGTGCAGATCACCTGGTGCAGACTCTGGTCCGGATACAACTGCGGATCTGCATTCACCAAAAGCCAGACGCGGTCCTTGCTAACAGGGCGATAGACACCCATAACAGCGTTGCGGACGGGTTGATGGGTGGCGATGGCTTGAGGCACAGGATGGGTCGGGCCAGGATAGGGTGTCCCGTCTTCGTGAATGACGTTCCATTCCGGGCTGAAGGAGGATTTGCCTATCAGTTGCTCTTCGGAGAGGCCCAGAAGTTCCAAAGCCTTCGGGTTGCTCAGCAGAATTTCAGAATTCTCCGATTGAATCAACACTCCCACCTGAAGGTCTGCAATCAAGGTGCGGAATCTTTCCTCACTATTTCGCATCAGTTCCTGGGCTTGGTGAGCCTCCGTTATATCCTCGACCAAGCTGATGTGCCGGGGAGAGTCACCCGGAGTGGATGGCATCCGGACCATTCTTAGGCGTCCCCATACAACTTTGCCCGACCGGTGCAGGTAGCGTTTCTCTTTCTGTATTTCCAGGACGGTCCCCAATACCAATTCCTGAACTGAACCCATGTCTTCCGGCAAATGGTCGGGGTGGGTGATTTCCTGGAAGGTGGAGTCTAGAAGTTCCTCAGGCGAGTAACCAAGGATTTCTGCCAACCGGGAGTTTACAGAGAGGAACCGGCCTGAGGTCGAATCCATGATGGACATGCCCAGGGGGGCGTTCTCAAACAACAGGCGGAATTGGGCTTCGCTCATTTTCAGTTGCTGGGTTCGCTCTTCCACCCGCCGCTCCAGGTCCTCGGCTAAACGGTAGATCTTCTCCTGGGCGTTCTTATGTTCAGATATGTCATGGTTTAAACCGATCATCCGCATAGGCTTTCCATTTTCATCACGCAAAACCAGGCCATTTGCCTTGATCCATAAGACCGCCCCGTCTCGGCGCTGAACGCGGAACTCAGTATCGAAAGGAACTTCGCCCCGGACTGCGGCATTGCATTCTGCTACGGCCCGGTCCAGATCCTCGGGGTGGAGGAATTCCTTCCAGTCCTGCACGGTGCCGTGAAACTCATCTCTGGTGCATCCATAGAGTTCGAACATCCGATCATTCCAAGTCATGGAACCTGACAGGAGGTTCCAGTCCCACACCCCCATGTCGGCCGAGGTGGTGGCCAACTCTAGGCGGTTCAATGTGTTCTGGAGAAGTTCTTCTTTCTTCTTGTAATCGGTGATAACCACAAATACGGTAGCGAACTGGCCGATCTTGGGAGAGATGACGGAGATGCGGAAGTGCTTTTGCAATGGGGGGAAGAATGTCTCGAAGACGCAAGGTTCGCCTGTCAATGCAACCTTGCTGTAGACCTCAAAGTAGGGTGCCCCTGGGATGCCAAACAGTTCAGAACCCAGCTGCCCGATGACTCTGGCCGGTTCAACCCCAGTATGCGTCCGGAAGGCGGGGTTCGCAGCGAGGATGCGGTAGTCCAGAATTTCACCGCGTTCATCCCTCACAAGTTCATGAACGGCCACACCTTCCGTCATGCTTTCGAAGAGGGTGGAGAACTTCCTCTCGGATGCGCGGAGAGAAACCTCACCTTCCTTGCGCTCAGTGATGTCCACCAAAGTAGTGAACACCTGGAAAGGGAAAGGGTCTCCTGCACGGAAAACCGGAACGGCACTGGCTTCGATCCAATTGATCTGTTCCAGTTTCGGGTTAAATATTCCCAGGACGACCTTCTCAACGGGCTTACCAGTCCGCAAGGCCTCCATGGATGGATATGCATCACGCTGAAAGGGTGATCCATCCTCATGGATGGAGGCCCACCTTGGATCAATGGATGCATGCCCGTTCAACTGTTCCAGGGACAGGCCTAGGAATCTTTCAGCGGCAGGATTGGCGCTTAGGAATGTCCCCTCAGCGTTCTGGATGAAAATTCCCAAAGGGGCAGTCTGGAACAGGATCCGGTCCATCTCCAGCGATTCAGTAGCAGCATCCATAGAATTTCTTGATATTTCAGCGCGGTTCAGAGTTTCCATCTGACCAACTCCAGGCGGTGTTCAAATACACAGTTTTTCCATTCTCCACAGGGTGGGTCATAAAATTATAATGAAAAATACAAAATATTCCAGTGTGTAATGCTTTGTGGCGGCCAGAATTTAATTCCGCTGGGGTTGGTTTTTAGCAGGGGTTTCCATGCGGAGTAAACAAATTTAACATATTATATTTATATAAATAGAATCAACTTAGCCGAAATGGGAGGAGAGCCTGATCCCAGGATGACTGTCTGGCTTAGGATTCAACCGACTCTGAAAGAGTGAAGAAGAAGGTCGCCCCTTCCCCAGGCTTCGCTTCCGCCCAGATTCGTCCTCCATGCCGGTGGATGATGCGCTGGACGATGGCGAGGCCGATGCCGGTGCCTTCGAAGTCACTGGTCGCATGGAGCCGTTGGAAGGCAGTGAAAAGCTTGTCAGCGTGAGCCATGTCGAAGCCTGCGCCGTTGTCACGAATGAAGAACGTTCTTTCTCCTTTGGGGGAAACGATCTCGCCAACCTCAACCCTGGGATGCTCTGTTTTGGACGTGTACTTCCAAGCATTGCCCAGGAGGTTCTCTAGCACCACCTGCATCAGGTGGTGGTCAGCCTGCACCAACATTCCCGGCTGAATGGATACCTCGACCGTGCGCTCTGCGTTGAGATCGGGTAGGTTGCCTGCAACCCGACTACAGAGCTTGGACAGATCACAATCCGACAAAGTCAGTTCGCTGCGGCTGGTTTTCGACAACTTCAGCAAGTCATCGATGAGAATACCCATGCGCTGAACCCCGCCTCGAATGCGGGAAAGGTATTTTTTCGCACCCTCGTCCAGTTTGTCCTGGTAGTCCTCCAACAAGACTTCACTGAATCCGTTAACAATCTGGAGCGGAGAGCGCAGGTCATG
>TBL_comb47_HYPODRAFT_10004593_pt1 | contig 15806 bp, 14 predicted proteins | sample TroBogypolimnion_40_FD_10682 | JGI IMG/M metagenome (IMG submission 10682)
TTATAAGTTTTATTTCTTATGTAAATAATTTTTATCATCCTTTGCGTCAGCTTGCTGCTTTGTGGGCAAACTTTCAGGTTGCAATGGCAGGTTGGGATAGGATTTCGCATATATTATCTTTAGAAAGCAATTTAAAAGTTATTGAGGATGTAAAATGTGAAGAAAGCACTGCATATCTTTCTTTTCGTAATGTTTCTTTTAAATATCCTAACGGAAAAGAAGTATTGCATAAAGTGAGTTTTGATTTAGAAAAAGGAAAAACCTATGCTTTTGTTGGCCCTACCGGAGGTGGCAAAACTACTACTGCTTCTTTAATTGCTCGTTTGTATGATGCAAATAAAGGGACAATTTTGTTAGATAATAAAGATATACGTTCATATGATCATGAAGAGCGTAGTAGGAAAATAGGTTTTATTCTTCAGGAACCATTCTTGTTTTCGGGTACTGTTCGTGATAATATTTTATATGGGAACAACGAATATAAAGACTATACCAATGCTCAATTAACTGAAATTATAAGCAATGCAGGTTTAAATAATATCTTAAAACGTTTCGACCAGGGATTGGAAACTCCTATTCAAAGTACGGGAGATGGAATTAGTTTAGGGCAAAAGCAATTGATAGCCTTTATGCGAGCAGTACTTCGCAAGCCAGAGTTACTTATTTTAGACGAAGCTACAGCTAATATCGATACACTTACCGAGCAATTATTGGAAGAAGTATTGCAAAAGTTAGCTAAATCAACCACGCTTGTGATTATAGCGCATAGATTAAATACTATTGAGAATGCTGATGAGATTTTCTTTGTTAATACCAAACAAATTATTCGAGCGGGTTCTTTAAATGATGCTATTAATCTCTTGCTTCATGATAAGAATGAAAGCTAAAATATAAGAACATAAGAAATACATTAACTTCCCATAAAAATATACTTTGATTTCAAGTAGCAGAACTTAATAATCGAAAGGAACTCATTTTTCTTTCAAAATTACTCATTATATTTTGCATTGATTTAAATTATAGCCATTCGCAGGAAGCTCTAAGCCTCTTAGAGGAAGTTCTAAATCGTTTTGAGCTATCTCTAAACTCTTCGGAGGTATCTCTAAACCACTTAGAGGTATCTCCAAGAGGCTTAATTTTGCTATTTTTACCCTAAATCGAATAAAAGGCTAAGGTTGCTGATGAATTTTAATGTTGTAATACGCTGTTTTATTGCAATTAAACACATTTTGATGCCGATAAATCAAAAATGAAGCTTTAGAGTCTAAAGCTTAAAAACAGTCCACTATTTTTGTTTTATTATTACCTAGAAACTCTATTTGATAATGAAAATAAGGTTCATTAAATTAATTATTCTTTATATTTATTTATTAGTGTAAACTTTTAAAAGCAGAATATTTATAGTATTTGATAAATATACTTGAAATCGTATTCCCTTTAAATCGAATTTACATAATTAACATTCACTTGCTATTTCAACTAAATCAGGATTCCATGCTCCACATTCATTAGTTACAAAATAGCTTTCTTCTTTATTTTCTTTATCTATAACATTCATCCCGTTCATAGGTGGTGCATAAAAATGAATAGAAACAGCAAAATCCTTGTTATTATTTTCAATTGCATGATATATACCTTTTGGCACTTCGGCAATAGTATTATTAACAAGCGGAATACTTGCAATCTGTTCCAAATTATTGTTGTATAAAATATTATTAGCATTTCCTGTTACCGAATATACACATCCAAAAGAATTGCCATGATCATGTATATTGCTGCTTTGCATTGGCTTCCAATTCATAACTATTATTTCGAAATTATTGGAACGATACGCACATTTTCTACCATAAGGTAGGTTTTCGGGAAACAAAAGATGTTCTTCAACATCATTTATATCAAAAGTAAATTGTTCAAGTATAGCTTTGAAATCAGCAGGTTCTATAATTTTATCTTTAGCAGCATTAAAAAGCTGTTCAATTTGAGCGACTTTTTCTTTAAATTTCATATTTCTTAAAATATTAATTAATTTTTATATTTGAATGTTTGGATTAATAATTTTTTATAACTAGCCTTAAATAATAGTTTGCAAAATTAAGTCATCTCTGTGTTGTAATTGTTATAATTTATGTGGGATATAATATCTAATAAGATGATAGAATTCATCTAAAAAAGTGAAATATTACATTTTTTATAATGAAATAATAGAGTAATTTTGTACGCAAATGATAAGCACAGACGAAAACCTAATAAATTCTGATAAGAATTTATTAAAATTAATAAGTAGTCAGTATATAACTGAAGAAGAATTTGAACAATTGTATGATAATTCAGTAATTTTACAGTTTAATAAAGGAGAAGTTTTACTGAAACAGGGGATGAAAACCACTCATTTAGTTTTTATAACTAAAGGAATGGTAAAGTTCAATTATCAGGATGGCAGTGGAAAGAATTTGATATTAACCATTGCTAAAGCTCCCTCTATATTGGGCGGTGCTAATATCTTTTATGATAATACAAATATCTTTTCGATAACTGCTATCGAAGATTGTGAAGGTTATTTTATAGATGTTGAAAAGCTTAAAACCATAGCTCTCAATAATAGTAATTTTACTATGAAAGTTTTAGAACTGGTTTCGGGAATGTTTAAAACATCAGTCTTTAATTTTATAAGTTTAGCTCATAAACAAGTAAATGGTCGCATAGCTGAGATATTATTATATCTTTCACGTACTATTTATGAAAGCGAAACCTTTACTTTAAACTTATCTCGTCAGGAATTTGCAGAGTTTGTAGGTTGTTCAAAAGAAAATGTTATAAATACATTACGAAAGTTTCATAATGAAGGTATAATTGAAGTTGCAGGTAAACATATTATTATTATAGATTCTGAGAAATTGAATAAAATTAGTAAAGTTGGGTAATTAAATTTATAGGTTATTCATTATATTTTAATTTCTTTTCATATTTAACCTATCTTTGTAAAAAATCTAATCATGGACTATAAGGATGTTTGTATAAAGGTTACAGCTATTTGCAAAACTGTAGGTGACTTTATTATTAATGAAAATCATAAGATCACTAATGATAATATTGAAACAAAAGGTAAGCACGACTTTGTTACTTATGTTGATAAGGTATCTGAAAGGATGCTTATAGTTGAATTATCTAAACTAATTCCCAGTGCAGGTTTTATTGCTGAAGAAGGTACTTCAACGAAAGTTGGTGAAGAGTTTAACTGGATAATTGATCCTTTGGATGGCACCACAAATTTCATTCATAGTATTCCGCTTTATGCGATTAGTATTGCATTAAAGCAGAATGATGAGATTGTAGTTGGAGTTGTGTATGAGATAAATCTCAAAGAATGCTTCTATGCTTGGAAAGGGGGAGCTGCTTTTCTAAATGAATCTATTATTAAGGTGTCAGAAACTGCTGATATCAATGATAGTTTAATAGCAACAGGTTTTCCATATTACGATTATTCTCGTTTGGGTGATTACATGAATATATTTACTTATCTATTGCAAAACTCTAGAGGCTTACGTCGATTAGGTTCCGCTGCTGTTGATTTGGCTTATGTTGCTTGTGGCAGATTCGAAGCTTTTTATGAATATGGATTACGTCCATGGGATGTAGCGGCAGGTGCTTTTATTGTTCAGCAAGCCGGTGGTATTAACACTGATTTCTCAGGTGGAGATAATTATATCTTTGGAAAGGAAATTATAAGTTGTAATAAGAATATGAACGATGCTTTTACTGAACTTATAAAGAGTAATTTTAATTGATAGTTGCAACAATCTTATCCGAAATATAATTATCATAACTCAAACATACATCTGTAGCAAATGCTATTCCCGTTTCAATAATCTTATCCCATAAGGGAATATCTATATTATTAACATCTAAATTAGTTATAGACAGTTTATTTATTGCATAAATTAGCCCTGCATTAAACGAATCCCCCGCTCCTATAGTGCTTACAGGATTGATTTCGGGGACATCATAATGTTTAATAATATTCTTAGTAAATAAACGAACACCCTTTTTATTCTCAGTAATGATAAGATTTTTGCATCCGGCTTTCTTAATTATATTGTAAGCTTCCGTCATATTAGTGATGCCAAATATATTTTCAATATCTTCATCAGATGCCTTAACTATAGAAGCATAACTTATATTTTCATCAATAAAATCTTCAACTTCATTCAGCTCATTTAAATGATTCTTTCTAAAGTTAGGATCATAAATAATAATTGTTTGGGCTTGTTTTGCAGCACTTAAAATCTCAACAATAGTATTTCTTAATTCCTTAGTGATCGCATAAATAGAACCAAATAAAAGAATATCATTCTCATTAAATTCAGGAATATTTAGAAATCTTTCATTGGGATTGTCTTTATAAAAAGAATAACTCGCATTGTTGTTGTTATCTAAGAAAGCAAGAGCCAAAGTAGTTTTAATGTGATTATAACTTGTGATATTTGTAGTTTTAACATTATTAATTTGTAAAAACTCATCAATAAGATTACCTGCTTCATCTTTTCCTATTTCAGTTATATGCGAAACATCCATATTTAATCTACCTAGTGAAATTGCAGAGTTCAACATCGAACCTCCTGCTTTAGCAGTAATTGGTTGCTTATTCTTAAAAATAATATCTAATAAACTTTCACCAATAGTATATATTTTACTCATAATTTTATTTTATAAATATGACTTTGCAAATTTATAATTTATTATTGTTAATTCATTAATATAATTAGTACATTTGCCAAAAATTAAATTTAATGGCTGACCTTACTGTAGGGAATGAACGTAAACTGATACTTAGATTTGCATTACCAATGTTGTTTGGCAATGTTTTTCAGCAATTATACAGTATTGTAAACAGTATTATTGTTGGCAATTATCTGGGACCAAAAGCGCTTGCTGCTGTTGGTGCTTCCTTTCCTATTATTTTCTTGCTTATTTCTTTGATAGTTGGTATTGGTATAGGCTCTTCGGTTATCATTTCGCAATACTATGGAGCTAAAGATATTGATAAAGTAAGGAAGACTATTGATACGATGTATATTTTCCTCTTTGGAGCAGCTATTATTATTTCGTTTTTGGGCATTACTTTTAGTGAATATATCCTTCGTTTAATTCATTTGCCTGAAGAAATTATCCCGATGGCTAAATCTTATCTTAACATATACCTTTTAGGCTTGATTTTCTTCTTTGGTTTTAATGGAACAAGTTCTGCTTTACGTGGTATTGGTGATTCCAAAACCCCTTTATATTTCTTGATAATTGCTAATCTTACTAACATTGTTTTTGATTTGTTATTTATTAGAGTCTTTAAATTTGGTGTTGAAGGAGCGGCACTTTCTACAATTATTTCTCAAGGTGGAGCCTTTCTAACAATGATTATCTATGTTAATAAATACGATGAAATAGTTAAACTTAGGATTCGTAAACTTCAGTTCGACAAAGATATCTTTAAGAAAAGCCTTAAGATTGGCTTACCTACAGGTTTGCAACAAACATTTGTTTCCCTGGGTATGCTTGCATTAAATCGGATTGTCAATCCTTTTGGGGTCGAAACTATTGCTGCTTTTACAGTTGCCGGTCGTATTGATTCGTTTGCATCCTTGCCTGCTATGAACTTTGCAGGAGCTCTTTCCTCATTTGTTGGTCAAAATTTGGGTGCCAATAAACCCGATAGAGTTAAGAAAGGGTTTATTGCTACTTTAATAATGACTTCAATCCTTTCGATAGCTGTAACTATTATTGTTGTTCTTTTTGGTAAAAGTATTATGCATGCATTTACACCTGATATTAATGTAATTAATATTGGTTATAATTATTTAGTTATTGTATGTACCTTTTATGTTTTATTCACTGCCATGTTTGTAACCGGAGGAGTTATGCGTGGTGCCGGCGACACCTTGATTCCTATGTTTATTACGTTGTTAGCCTTATGGTTTGTTCGTATTCCTGTAGCATATTTCCTTTCTCGTGGCATAGGTGTTAATGGCATCTGGTGGGCTATCCCTATTGGCTGGGCTGTAGGTTTAGTTTTGTCGTACACTTATTATAGAACAGGTAGATGGAAGAAAAAAGTTGTTGTAAAATATCAACCCAAAGAAGAAGATATTGCAATTATAGAAAGCGAAACTACATAAAACAATTACGAATTATGAATTATGAATTATGAATGAAAACATTTTTTCTATTTGTAATTTTATCAAAACAAATATTTTCTTTCCTAAATTTAATTAATATAAAATTAATATATTTTATTTAACAATATAATTCAAAATAGATTACATCAATTTATTTGCCATTCATTCATAATTCATAATTTTCTTATCATAATTTTCTTATCATAATTCATAATTATTTCGTATCTTTGTTATGTTTCTTTTTAACCAATTTATATGAAGACTTTAATTTTATACATTACAAAACATGGTTGTACTGAGAAGATTGCAAACATGTTGAAAGCAAGGATAGGAGAAGATGTTTATATTCGTAATCTAAAAAACGATTATTCTATTGATCTTAATCTTTACGACAACGTCATTATTGGTAGTTCTATTCACATGGGCAAAATACCAAGACGCATGAAAAAGTTCTGCAAAGAGAATGCCGGTATGCTATTAAATAAGCGTTTAGGTTTGTATATCAGTTGTATGTTCGAAGGCGATGTAGCCTCAAAACAATTAGCTGATGCTTATCCACAAATTTTAAAAGATGCTTCAATAGCTTTTGATTTCTTAGGTGGTGAATTTAATTTCAAAAAAATGAATTTTATTGATAAACTGATGGTAAAAAAGGTTGCAAATGTAACCGAAAGCGTCTGTCGTATCGATAATGAAAAGGTAATTCAGTTTGCCGAAAAGTTTTGTTAATATCTTATTTAGAAAGAAATCATTGTTTATTTTCAGAAATAGTTAAAAATATACCTAAAAATAGTCTCTGTTTTTCAAAATTACATACTTATGCTTATATTATATATTGTATGAAATCAGAGATAGGAATATTGGCTTGTATATATCATATCCGGTTTTTTAAAATAGCTTTCTATTTAAATAAATACCTATTCTTAAAAACAGAATAAGCTTCCGATTGAATGAAAATAGATAGTTGAAAAACCTAGATGGGTTCCTTTAAAAAGATATTAGGTTTATGAAATCTCAACTATGGCTTTGCAATTTGTAAATGCCATGGTCGAAATTTCAAGTAGGGCTTTGCAACGTGTAAACATCGTAGTTCGAATTTCAACTAGGACATTTACTCGTGTAAATATCGTAGTTCAAATTTCAACTAGGGCTTTTACTCGTGTAAACATCGTAGTTCAAATCTCAACTAGGGCTTTTACTCGTGTAAACATCGTAGTTCAAATCTCAACTAGGGCTTTTACTCGTGTAAACATCGTAGTTCAAATTTCAACTAGGGCTTTGCAACGTGTAAAAGCCTTAGTTCATTTTTCGACTAGGGCTTTGCAGATTTGAGAAATCCATTTTTGCTTCACAACTAGCTATTATTGCTACTGTTATAAAATCATCAAAAAATCAACTTTGGCACGCCGTTTGTTATGAAGAGGCTTTTTTATTGCCAAAAAACAATCAAAAACGAAGAATTATGATCAAAAAATCAAAAAATAAGAATTTTTAAATCGTAATTCGTAATTCGTAATTCGTAATTTATTTTTCTGGCAAAATTTAACTACTTTTGCAGAACTGTATATATATAATATTGTATGCAGATAATATATTTAAAATGAAAATGAATAATAGCAGTAATACTAAAAATACTTTGCTTAAAGCAGCAGGTATAAGTACGTTGGCACTTAATGCAACGCTGGCTTTTAGTCAGAATACCAATCAGGCAAAGCCGAATGTTGTAATCATTTTTTGTGATGACATGGGATATAATGACGTTGCCTGTTATGGAGGCAAAGGCGTAAACACTCCAAACATTGATAGCTTATGTGCACAAGGTGTTAAGTTTACAAGTTTTTATGCTTCGCAAGGTGTAAGTAGTGCTTCAAGAGCTGCTTTGCTTACAGGCTGTTATTCCGAACGTGTTAGTATTCTCGGTGCTTTGATGCCGAGCGCTACCATAGGCATTAGCGATGAGGAGTTAACGATTCCTAAAATGCTTAAAACTGTTGGCTATGCTACCGGTGCTTTTGGTAAATGGCATTTAGGACATCATAAAGAGTTTTTGCCATTGCAAAGAGGTTTTGATGAGTATCTCGGCTTGCCTTATTCCAATGATATGTGGCCTGTTGATTTCGACGGCAAACCAATTACCGACGGCAATAAATCTTTTTATCCTCCATTGAAATTAATTGATGGGAATGAACCTGTAAGAGAGATTAAAAACCTTGATGATCAGGGTACGCTTACTACTACATATACAGAAAGAGCTGTTCAGTTTATTGAGAAAAATAAGAACCATCCTTTCTTTTTATATTTTGCTCACAATATGCCCCATGTGCCACTAGGAGTGTCAGATAAATATAAAGGCAAAAGTCCGATAGGCACTTACGGCGATGTTGTAATGGAAATAGATTGGTCGGTAGGGGAAGTGATGAAAGAACTGAAAAAGGCTGGAATTGATGATAATACAATTGTTATCTTTACTAGTGATAATGGTCCTTGGCTAAGCTTTGGCAAACATGGTGGTTCGGCATATCCTTTGCGGGAAGGTAAAGGCACTAATTTTGAAGGTGGTTTAAGAGAACCATGTATCATTCGCTGGCCTAATCATTTCCCTCGAGGAATTGTAACCAATAAACTAGCTTCGACTATCGATATTCTGCCAACATTAGCAGCAATTACAGGTGCTAAATTGCCTACTAAAAAGATAGATGGTGTTAATATTCTTCCATTATTGAATAATGAAAAAAATGCTAACCCCCGTAACGAGTTTTATTACTATTACGGAGGGCAATTACAGGGTGTGCGACAGGGTAAATGGAAATTGCATTTTCCACATAGTTATACTTCTTTCAAAGGAGTAGCACCAAATAAAGAGAGATGGCCTGCAATAGGAATACCTTCTAAAATAGGTTTGGAATTATTTGATTTGGAAGGTGATGTTAGCGAAACTACAAACGTAGCTGATAAATATCCTGAGATAGTTACTAAATTACAAAAGCTGGGAGATCAAGCTCGAGAAGACTTAGGTGATGGCTTAACAAAAATAAAAGGAAAGAATAATCGTGAACCGGGACGCATAAAAGGGACTTGGAATCCGAATGTGAAAAATCTGGCTATTGGTAAAAAAATAACCTTAACTAATCCACCAAGTTCTACATATCCAGCTTCAGGTAACAATGCTTTGATTGACGGAAAGCGTGGTACTTATGATTATAATGATGGCATTTGGCAAGGTTGGGAAGGTGATGATATGGAAGCCATAATTGATTTGGGTGAAGCTATTGATATAACTAAAGTAAGTTGTTCTTTCTTCGAAAATACAGGAGCTTGGATTTACAAACCTCAATATGTTGAAGTATTTACATCAAATGATAATTTAAATTATAATAAGATAGTAAAGATTTCGGTTAAGGATGTTAGAAATGATAAAAGTTTAGGTGTCTATGAGTTTTTTACTAATGAAAGTAAAATTGGGAAGGTTCGATATATAAAACTTAAAGCTAAAAATATAGGAATTGTTCCTAAAGGACATCCCGGAGCAGGCGGAAAAGCATGGCTTTTTGCTGATGAAATCATCATTGAATAAAATATTTTTAATAATTTTGCAGCGCAAATAATACATTTAAAAATTAAAATAAATAAAAGAAAAATGAAAAGCGAAATAGATTATGCCGTTTACTTTAAAGAGAATATATATTTTTGGCTCAAAGTTTTGTTCAGCGTCCTGCTATATCCAACTATAGTATTAATTTTAATAGGACTATTTGATTCAGAAGATGTAGGCAAAGTTGCTTACAGTTTAACATTCTGCACTTATCTTTTTATTATCTTCGTTTTTATATTTATAAAACATGGTATATTAATTGGCTATATCAAAGGCAATGCCGTAAAAGTCAGCCACACTCAATTCCCTGATATATTTGAAATAGTCGAACATCAATCTAAATCTTTAGGTTTGAAAACAGCACCTAAAGTATTTATACTCCAATCAGGAGGTGTGTTGAATGCATTTGCAACAAGTTTTATGTTTAAAAAATATGTTGTATTGTATTCTGATATTGTTGATGCTGCTTATGAGAATGATACTGATGTATTAGAATTTATTATAGGTCATGAATTAGGGCATATAAAAAGGAATCATATTTTGAAAAGGATGCTTCTGTTTCCTTCAGCTATTATTCCTTTTCTGGAGTTTGCGTATTACCGTGCCTGCGAATATACTTGTGATGATATAGGTAATTCATTAAACCCCAAAGGTACTGTTAATGGTTTGTTGATATTAGCTGCTGGTAGAAATTTATATAAACATGTAAATACAAAAGAGTTTGTATATCAGGATAAGTCAGAATATAGTTTTTGGAAATGGTTTGCCGAAAAAGTAACTTCACATCCCACACTTTCAAAAAGGATAGGCATGTTCAAAGATTCATTATCACAACCCAAGCCTGTTTATGAACAAAAAGTTTATGAAACACCGGTAGATGAGCATTCAAAGTATATGCCTAAGTTCTAAACTTAAGAACCCAATATAAAAGAAGAGAGCTCCAATTATTGAAGCTCTCTTCTTTTTATGTGGATGTGGGCTGTACGGGACTCGAACCTGTGACTTCTACCCTGTCAAGGTAACACTCTAAACCAACTGAGTTAACAGCCCTTTTTATTATTGCAAAAGTAATAAAATTTTACGAATTTACAATGTTTCCTTTTAATTTATAATCTATACTTGTAGGATTCTGAAATATCTGTAGTTCAAATTGAGGAATAACAGCTAATATATGATCAAATATATCTGCAATCAAATCTTCATAAGCTTCAAATTCTAAGACTTTACTGAATGCATAGATTTCAATAGGCAAACCTTTTTCAGTAGGTTGCAATTGTCGTACAATTAAAGTATCATCGTTAGAAAGACTAGAGTTATTACTTAAGTAAGATTGAACATACATTCTAAACACACCCAGATTCGTTTGCCTGCGTCCATTAACCATAATACTGTCATTGATGTTATTAGTTTTGTTATATGCTTCTAATTCTGCTTGTTTGGCTACAATATATTCATGTATCAAATGTATATTGTTAAACTTAGCTAACATCTCTGGAGTACAGAAATTAACACTATGCATATCAATACTAATAGAACGCTTTATCCTACGTACACCCGATTCTTCCATTCCTCTCCAGTTCTGAAAGGCATCTGAGATCAATGAATAAGTAGGGATTGTAGTGATAGTATTATCAAAATTCTCAATTTTAACAGTAGTAAGATTAATATCTTTAACAACACCATCAGCACCAAACTTACTCATCGTAATCCAGTCTCCGGGACGAAGCATATCATTACTCGACAATTGAATACTTGCAACAAAACCTAACAAAGTATCTTTAAAAATCAACATTAATACTGCTGATAAAGCACCCAAGCCACCTAATAAATACAAAGGGGATTGCCCTATCAAAATTGATATAATTATAATAGCACTAATAATATATATAATGATCTTTGATATCTGCTAGCACATAACCTTTTACAGGTTTAAATTTAGACATTTCAAAATCCTGGTATATGTCTATTATAGTATTAAAGAAAGCATCCAGAACTATGATTACAATAAAGACCATATATATCTTCAGAGCTGCTTGCAAAATGCTTGTCCATATATGATATTCAGCAAGCATAGTGGGCAGTAGTGCATGAATAAGTAATGCAGGAGTGATATATGCAATTCTATGAAACACTCTTCTTTCAACCATGATGTCATCCCAGGTTGTTTCAGTACGCTTGGCAATCTCTTTAAATAATTTTACAACTACTTTTTGAGTAATTTTAAAAACAATATAACTAAGGATTAATAACCCTAAAACAATTATCATTCCTTTAATTAAAACAGCGTTATTGTGTTTTAAACCAAGATCAATAAGCCAATCGTAGATGTTGTTTCCTAATGTTTTTTCCATGTTAACAAGTATATGATTTTATTAAATATAATATTCAGCAAACCTAAGAAGAATTTTTGAAATAATAATAATAAATCTAAATTAAATGATATAAAAAAACCCTGCCAGATTTTAAAATGACAGGGTTTTGTATTTTGAAAACAAAGACTACATTCTTTTTTCTTTTATTCTTGCTTTCTTTCCTCTTAATCCTCTTAAATAGAAGATTCTTGCTCTTCTAACAACACCTTTTTTATTGATTTCAATTTGATCAATGAAAGGAGAAGCAATTGGGAATATTCTTTCAACACCTGTATTACCGGATATTTTTCTAACTGTAAAGGTTTCTGTATTACCACTACCGTTTCTTTGTAATACAACACCCTGAAATAGCTGGATACGTTCTTTTGTACCTTCTTTAATTTTATAAGATACAGTAATAGTATCACCTGCTTTGAAGTTTGGAAAATCTCTTTTCGTAGTCAGGTCTTCAACATATTGCATTAATTCTGGTTTACTCATGACTATATAATTTTTTAATTGTTTATTTTGGGAGTTTAAGTATACTTTTCTTAAAATTTAGATAAACTCCATTAAATTATTATTATGTGCAACTGTTATTTCTTAAGTTACATTATTAAAACAGTATATTTTAGCTTTTAACTAATTCAACCACGGCTTTAAAAGCTTCTGGGTTGTTCATAGCTAAATCAGCTAAAACTTTTCTGTTTAAAGTGATGTTCTTTTTATGAAGTCCACCGATAAATACTGAATATGATAAACCAAATGGTCTAACACCAGCATTAATACGGGTAACCCATAAGTTTCTGAAACTACGTTTTTTGTTTCTTCTATCTCTGTAAGCATATAATAAACCTTTTTCTAAGGCATTTTTTGCTACAGTCCAAACATTCTTCCTGCGACCAAATTGACCTTTCGTCAATTTCAGGAGTTTCTTTCTTTTAGCTCTTGAAGCTACTACATTTACTGATCTTGGCATCGTTTTTTGTTTTTTTGTTTAAGCGTTCATCAATTGTATTATGAAACTTTTGTGCTATAAACAAGGTTATTAAATAAAAATTACTATCTTGAAAGCATATCTCTTACTCTTTTCTCATCTGCTGTATCTACCGTTGTAGTGTAAGTTAAATTACGTTTACGCTTTGTAGACTTTTTTGTTAAGATGTGACTTTTGTAAGCATGCTTTCTTTTGATTTTACCAGTTCCTGTAAGGGTAAACCTTTTCTTTGCACTGGATTTGCTTTTAATTTTCGGCATCGCTTTATATATATTAAATTAATTGTTCTAATTTATTTTTTTAGGTGCAATAATCATCATCATTCGCTTTCCTTCCAATCTTGGCATCATTTCAGGTTTTCCCACTTCAAATAATGCTTCAGCAAATTTTAATAACATTTTTTCACCTTGTTCTTTGTAGATAATTGTTCTCCCCTTGAAAAACACATCAACTTTAACTTTTGCTCCATCTTGAAGAAACTTCATTGCATGTGTTAGTTTGAAATTGAAATCATGTTCATCCGTTTGAGGACCTAATCTGATTTCTTTTACAACTATCTTAGCTGATTTTGCTTTAATTTCTTTTTGCTTACGTTTTTGTTCATAAAGAAATTTTCTATAGTCAATTACTTTACAAACCGGTGGATTAGCTGTTGGAGAAATTTCCACTAAATCTAAATCAAGACTACTTGCAATTTTAAGAGCATCTTTTATATTGTATATCCCTTGTTCAATATTCTCTCCAACAACGCGAACTACAGGAGTTTCTATTCTCTCATTTATTTTGTGTAGTTCTTCTACTTTCCTTTCGGGTGGTCTTTGACCTCTATATCTGTTGTTGTAAAATGGTGTTGCTATAACGTATCCTCCTATATTAATTTATAACTTATGTTAACTGCCAATTATTCGCCTATTAATTGTTTTATTTCTTTGTTTATTAAATTAGCGAATTCTTCAGCAGTAAAACTTCCTAAATCGCCATCTCCTTGCTTTCTTACTGATACTGTTTCGCTATTTTCTTCTTTCTCACCAACTATAATCATATACGGAATTCGTTGCATTTCAGCATCTCGAATCTTTTTACCCGTCTTTTCATTACGCTCGTCAATGAGGCCGCGAAGTTCGTAATTTTTTAGCACATTTAAAAGTTTTTTTGCATAATCTACATACTTTTCGCTAATAGGTAGAATAATAAACTGTTCTGGAGTTAACCATAGAGGGAATTTACCTGCTGTATGTTCAATTAATACTGCTACAAATCTCTCCATTGATCCAAAAGGTGCTCTATGAATCATTACAGGACGATGCTTTTGATTATCACTGCCTACATATTCTAATTCAAAACGTTCCGGAAGATTATAATCAACTTGTATAGTGCCTAGTTGCCACTTTCTTCCAATAGCATCCTTAACCATGAAGTCAAGCTTTGGACCATAGAATGCAGCTTCACCATATTCTATAACAGTGTTTAAACCTTTTTCAGCAGCAGCTTCAATAATAGCATTTTCAGCTTTCTCCCAATTTTCATCACTGCCAATATATTTTTCTCTATTTGTTTTATCTCTTAATGATATCTGAGCAGTATAATCTTTAAAATCTAATGTCTTGAAGATATATAAAACGATATCAATAACAGCTATAAATTCTTGTTTCAATTGATCAGGGCGACAAAATAAATGCGCATCATCCTGTGTAAAACCTCTTACTCTTGTCAGTCCATGTAATTCACCACTTTGTTCATATCTATAAACAGTACCAAATTCTGCTAATCTTATTGGAAGATCTTTGTATGAACGAGGTTTGTATTTATAAATCTCACAGTGATGAGGGCAATTCATTGGTTTTAGGAAGAACTCTTCTCCTTCAACCGGAGTTGTAATAGGTCTGAATGAGTCTGCTCCATATTTCTGATAATGTCCTGATGTTTTATATAATTCAACATTACCAATATGAGGACAAATTACTTGTTCGTAACCTGCATTCTTTTGTATTTTTCTTAAAAAGTTTTCTAATCTTTCTCTAAGTGCAGCTCCTTTAGGTAACCATATTGGCAACCCCATTCCAACCTTCGCTGAAAATGTAAAGAGTTCAAGTTCCTTTCCAAGTTTGCGATGATCTCTTTTCTTAGCTTCTTCTAATAGTACAAGATATTCAGTTAATTCCTTTTGTTTTGGAAAAGTTATTCCATAAATTCTAGTTAATTGCTTACGTTTTTCATCTCCACGCCAGTAAGCACCTGCTGTAGCTAAAAGTTTTACAGCTTTTATTGAACTAGTGTCAGGGATATGTGGTCCGCGACAAAGGTCTGTGAAAATTCCTGATTCATAAAATGAAATAGTTCCATCTTGCAAATCATTTATAAGTTCTAATTTATATTCATCACCTTTAGTTGTGAAATAATTAAGAGCTTCCGCTTTAGTTACATCTTTACGGATAAATTCTTGTTTTTGACTAGCAAATTCCATCATCTTATCTTCAATCTTTTTAAAGTCATCTGATGAAATGCTGTATTCTCCAAAGTCTATATCATAATAAAAACCGTTTTCTATATCCGGTCCTATTCCAAACTTAACTCCAGGGTATAAAGTTTCCACAGCTTCAGCCATTAAATGTGCAGAAGAATGCCACATTGCAGCTTTACCTTCTGTATCATTCCATGTGAGAAGTTTTATTGATGAATCTTTAAATATTTTACGGTTT
>TBL_comb47_HYPODRAFT_10004594_pt1 | contig 15803 bp, 20 predicted proteins | sample TroBogypolimnion_40_FD_10682 | JGI IMG/M metagenome (IMG submission 10682)
CGTGACCGATTTGCTCGGCCAGATTGAAAGTCCTTTTGATGCATTCATCGGTGATGGCGCTTACGACACAGATGCGGTATCTCAAGCAGTCTTGGCCAAGCAATGCTCTGCCAAAATTATCGTTCCACCGCACAAGACCGCCGTGCTCTCCATTGCAGATGGCACCCAACGCGATGGTCATATTCGAGAGATCAAAGCGCACGGCCGAATCGCCTGGCAACGCAAGAACGGGGGGTGCGCGCACATGCCGAGCTGGCAATGCAGCGCTATAAGCGCATCATCGGATCTGCGATGAAGGCGCGCAAACTGTCACAGCCAAAAAGCGGAAGCATGGATCAGTGCATGTGCGCTGAACACCATGTCCAATCTTGGCATGCCAGTGTCGGTCAAGATATGAAATGGGCTGGGAATCCGAAGAGCATCGACCCAATTCGGATTTATGCAACAACGCATTGGAAACAAGTGCGCTTGAAGATGTCGACCATGTGTCTGGCATCATGAAGTCCTGCAGGGTGATGGGAGTGACTTTTGCGCTGGCCGATTTTGGTACCGGCTACTCGTCGCTCACCTACCTCAAACGGTTACCAGTAGACTTGCTCAAGATTGATCAAAGCTTTGTGCGCGAAATGCTCGATGATCCCGATGACGTTGCCATTCTGCAAGGTGTGATCGGTCTGGCGGAAGCATTCAGGCGCGAAGTCATTGCCGAGGGCGTAAAATTCGTGGCGCATGGAGCCGCTCTTCTGAACCTTGGCTGGGTGTTGGCGCAGGGGTAAGGGATCGCCCGACCGATGCCCGCCGAACAGTTACATACTTGGGCGGATACTTGGCCCAACTCTGCTTGGTGCGAACTGCCCTCTCAAAGTTCAAACGAAATGCATACTAATCTGAAAGATCGACTTTGCTTGCCCATGAGCGCGACCGCATCATCAGCCTTGCTGCGTTTGGGTTCTGGCACATAAGCCGTGTGCGGCCCGGCAGGCCCCGATTTGGCTTTGCGCGGACCCTGAGCTAGGTACCTGGCTTAAGGCGCGTGACTTACTGGCCTGCACCGGGCAGCCTGATGACCTCACTGCAAGCACTTGCCGCCAAGCCTTGGCGTCATCCGGATACCGGACTGGATATTCGCTTCAGCGCCGCCACGCTGGAACGCTGGTACTACGCAGCCCGCCGCGGCACTGATCCGGTCGCAGTTCTGAGGGACCGCAAGCGCGACAACGTGGGGCAGTTCCCCAGCCTGAACCTTGGCGTCGCTCGCGCAAAAGGACACAACCCAGGCAACCGTCGTACGCAAACTAAGCAGCTACGCCAGGCAAAACAACACCAAAAAGGCCTTGTGGGAGTTGGACAACATCCTTCGCACCATCTACATACTGGACTTCATTGACGATGTCGAGTTGCGTCAGAGCGTACAAAAGGCGCTCAACCGGGGCGAGGCCTATCACCGGTTCCGCCGGGCGGTCTCTTTCATCAATGGCGGCAAGTTCAAGGTTCAGACGGAAACCGAGCAGCAAGTCTGGAACGATTGCGCCAGGCTGATTGCCAATGCGGTCAGCTACTACAACACGGCCTTGCTGTCCAAAGTGTACGAACAGAAGGTGGCGGCGGGAGACCTGGACGCCATCGCTTTCATTCAGGGCATGTCGCCGGTGGCGTGGCAGCACGTGAACATGTTTGGGTCGTTCGAATTCAGCGATGAAGATCCCGACATTGACATGGATGCTTTGGCAGCCCAGTATGCGGACTCAGTGTTTTGGAGCAATGCCACGCATCCCGGCCAGGGGGACCTTTTCGACTGAGCCTTTGTACGACCATCAAAATGGTGGCCATACTCCGATAATTTGGCGTGCCTGCAGGGTGTGAATATTGCATTAGGTATCACCTGGTGCTACACTATGCCATGTCATCCAATGCGTCAAACCGCGCCTTCAAGACCGCCAGATTCACCAAGGATGCAAAAAGGCCAAGATTAAGGACGTTGAGCTTTGTTTGGCCATACAGCAGGTTCTGTTGGGGCAGGTAGATGACTTGGGTGGCGGTGTTTTTAAGAAGAGACTCAATAACAACCTGCACCGGTCAATCATTTTGGCTAAAGGCGGCAAGTATTGGGTCTACGAGTACCTGTTCGCCAAGAAGGACCGCGCAAACATTGAGAACGATGAATTGCTTGCATTCCGCCTGCTGGCCAACAGCTATGCGGGGTTGACGGAGCTGCAGGTTAGCCAGTTGCTTGTTAACGGAGACTTTGTGGAGATTTGCCATGACGACAAAACAGAAATTCAAAAGTGATGCCTTTGCAGCAATTCATGCCTCTGCTGCTGCGTTGCAAAAGGTCGGCGCCATTGACCAAACCACGATGCGCCAGTTTGATGAGACCTGCCTGGCTGTGCCTACAACTCTGGCCCCAACCCAGATCAAAAATATTCGTGAACAGGCACATGTCAGCCAACCCGTTTTTGCACGCTATCTCAATACCAGCGAATCCACTGTGCAAAAGTGGGAGTCCGGCAGCAAACAACCCAGTGGCATGGCGCTCAAGTTATTGGCGGTAGTTCAGAAACACGGACTGGGTGTACTTGCCTGAATTTTGTATGGCAGCAGTGCCGCGTTAGCGGGTATAGGACTTGAACCCGCGAATGACTCCTCCCGCTGGGGCAGCCGTCGTTCAGTCGCCGAACCAGTAGGGCTACACAAGGCTGTAAGCGGAAATTGGGATACCAGCATTGGTCGCTCCAAACCGGTCATTCTTTTAGTCAGTACTGACTTCAAAATAACTCTTCTGCTACGGCGGCAGAAGATCGTCTGTATGCGTACATCGATGCTTAAGCACATATAGTGCTTAAAGCGTGGTTTTATAGTTCGAGCAATTCTTGAAGCAATTTCTCAGCGATGGCAACGTCCTTCTGTAATTCTGCCAAGGCTTCAGTTCCGCCCTGAATTTCGAAGTTCCAGTCAGCCGGGTAGTTGAGGTTAGCCAAATATCCGAGTTGCTTCAGAAGATAAAATTTATCTACATGATTTAATATCGTGGTTACATACCAACCATTGACTAATGGTGCAAAGTGGCCCGGATTTCCTACACTTTCAGAGCCCGCTGGAAAAAGATTTTTGGGAGATTTAGCAAGTCTAAAACCACTTGATTTGTGCTTTATTCGAAATTCCTGGTATTCGGTATACAGCGTATTCTTATGCAATCCGAATTGATCCACAAGCCAGATAAAACCGTCCTTTCCTGAGTAAAAATTTTGGACTTTCCCTTTGAATGTAACCTTGCTCGGCGTTGCACCTCCACCTCTTCGTGTTCTCACTGAAAAGAGTTCTTCAAGTAGATTGTGTGCAATTTGCGCAAAGTTTCTATTGCCTGCAGATAGCGCATTCCTCTTTAGTTGTTCGAGGTCTTGGCGTGTAGAGCACTTTCTTGCTCGAATTTCAAATTGCTCTGGTGTCATTGGTATATTCTGAAATAATGAGTAATATGTGAACTATTGAAGTTTACAACTATTTTTTATGTCTATCAGTCAAAATATTAACAACAAATGCAACAACAAGAATTCCAACTACTATTTTTCCACCAAGAAATACTTGCAATAGATCGCAAAACTTAGTAATTATCCATAATGCAATAACGCCGAACGTAAACATTCCAAGTGCATGAATAAATTGATCCCAAGCAGTGGGTTTTGGTGATTCAAACGTCTCCATGTCCCCATCTTTAGTGGAGTTTTTGCTCAAGGTCTTGGCCAGTTCATCTTCATAGTCCATTTGAGTCGTCCCGTTACTAATAGGAGGTTTCACGATTTTTGACTTGTAGATAGCTCTCCTGATGTGCGGTTTCAATCGCATTGGGCCTAGCTTTGCGAATACGCGCAATTGCGGCTATCGGATTTGCACCGCGCTCCACGAGTAAGAGACCGGCCACCAACCCAGCACGTCCTATCCCACCTCTGCAGTGAATCAATATTCGCTCACCTGCATCCAGCCGCGCGTGCAGTTTTGGACCCTTAGTAACCCACCCATTCTCAAATCGATTATCTGGAATGCTCACATCCACTATTGGCAAATGTATCCATTCCATGCCAAGGACGCCAACGGCATGGCCCAGGGCTTCAACATGCAGCATCGCGAACTCGTGGTCCTCAATCAAAGTCACGACTGTCGTTGCCCCCCATGTCTTGATAGCCTGCAGGTCTATGTTTAGATCACGGTCCCAGTGTCGCCCAAGGTCCTTCTTGCCTGGACACAAGGTTAGGCCAAGGAATCCCTGGCCGGTATTCACCTGCAGTTCTCCAATTTGAAGCGGGCAGTTTTGGCTGGTCTTGATGTTCATGATGGGTACTCTCCGCTTCTTTGTGCCAATTCCGTTCCGGGAATAACGCATAGGTCAATGCGCTTCAATTTGTTGCCATCAACCTCAGCGAGAACCACCAATTCAGGCTGATCTTTGTCGCCATGCGCAAGGATGACGCATGGGCGGATGTTCCCGCTTCTGTCTTCTGCCTGGACCGCAGCCGCTGACTCTGCGGCTTCAACTGTTGGGCTGCACATGATGGAAGTGGAGCACCAGACTCTCCCCATTTCCGCATACGCAGTGACGCCAGAGTCCCTTATCGCCTGATGGACTGAGTGCATGAATTCCAAAAAATCTTCCTTGGATCCGATGTCATCGAAATTGCGCTGTGATGCGTAACCAAAGTCATCCGCCAACAGCGGCTCAAGCCCCTCAATACTCAACGTGTTCACCGCGACCGCGTACGCGCGCAGTCCAGCGGTTTCGGTGAGGGTGCGCAACCCCAGTGCCTGCGGCCCGATTGCAGTTGCCGCTATTTCGGCTGCAGTCCAATCGCGCAAGGTTAAATCGTCAGCAATAGGCGAAATGACAGTTACGAGTTCGAGGGGTTCCACCCAGCTCGCAGGTATGGCTTCATGCCCATGAATGGCGCCCAGCAGTTGCCCGGCCATGGAGCCGGTGGAGTCACTGTCACCGCTGTGGTTCACCGCCAGCTCCACTCCTGCTCGAAAGTCAGCCGCTGACAGGGCGCAATACAGAGAGATTGCGAGCGCCTCGTCGGCTACCCAGCCTTCGCCGAGCAGATGCAATGCATCGGAATCGCTCGGTCTGACTGCTGCCAATCTGCGCGCAGTTTCAATGGCCTTCACGGTTTCTTCGCAAGATACCCGTCCGCTTAACAGCGACAACGCTGCGTCAATGGCCTCTGGGAGCTCCTTGCCGCACAACAACTCCATGATGATCGCGGAAAAAGCACCGGACGACAGTTGGCCGGTCGGGTGCCCATGGGTAACCGCTGCCGCCTGACAACCCAACTCAAAGGCAATCACGTAGAAACTCTGGTTGCTGATCTTCGTGATGGCGACACAGGGATGCAAAGTACATGCCGATGGGGGCCACCCGCATGACACCACCACAGCCTTTGCTGTGATTGCTGGCAAGGTCGGATGGTGCGCGCATGCCCTGCAAACCAGACAAGCAGGTGTTACCCGGCGCCCGTCTAGAGAACAATTCCTCATGCTCCATCAACCAGCCATTGCAGATACCTGCATGTAGCTCATGCTTGTAGCCTTGAGTGTGTAGCCAGCGGTGGTACGCCTTGGCGACATAGACCCGCAACTCGGGAAGGGTAGGCTTGAACTTTGAAAATCGGCTTCGAAGCAGCCCTTCCGCTGTAAACAGCGTCATCTGGGTGTCATCCGTGATGGCGCCGAGCTTGCCGAATGCGGGGACGAACTCCTGAATTCCAACTGGGCCAAACCGATGCCGAATGGAGGCTGCACTCATGAACTCAACAGGGGCACCCAATGCGTCACCGACTGCGCCCCCAAGCAGGCAGCCGATGTACTTTTGCTGCACCCAAGCCGGAAGTGCCATCACAGGGTTTGGTTCGGCGTCGTTTTCATACGCTGCGAAAACGTCCATTTCATTGTCGGTTGCCATGCATCTTCTCCTTTGAATTGTTCAGGGCGGGGGTGCCGCTACCGTCTTTAAGGTTGTATTGAACAACCTTTTATAAGTTGCATAATACAACCTACTTCACAAAAGTCAAATCGGTTTGGAAATTCGAATGAAACGCCCATCTCACGCTCAAAGCCCAGGCCTTCTGGAGTTCCCAAGGCCACTGACCACCGTTGACGTTGTGATCTTCACCGTGCTGGATGATCAGCTTCAGGTGCTGCTGATAAAGCGTCCCCATGACCCGGTGGAACCCTTTCCCAACGCATGGGCGCTACCCGGAGGCTTCGTAGACGTACAAAAAGACCGCTCATTGGAGGGTTGTGCACGGCGCAAACTTCTGGAAAAGACTGGCGTCAAGTCGCCCTATCTTGAACAACTGGGCAGCTGGGGCGATGCAAAGCGTGACCCCAGGGGATGGTCAGCAACCCATGCATGGTTTGCCCTGATACCGTCCGACTCAATCAAGTTACGCCAAGGCGGAAACGCGCAGGGTGTGCATTGGCATCCAGTCGAATTGCTGCCTAAAACCACGAACATCGCCTTCGACCATCGAACCATTCTGCAAAGTGCGATTGAGCGGCTGAGGTCGAAGGTCGAGTACACATCGTTGCCGGCATTCATGTTGCAAGAACCATTTACCCTGCCGCAGCTGCAACACGTTTATGAGGTGGTTCTAGGTCGGGCGCTGGATAAGAGTGGGTTCCGTACACGGGCGCTCGCGGCCAACTTTTTAGTGGAAACGGGATATATGGATGTTGCTGCACCAAGACAGGCCATGGGCTACCGGCTAAATGATCGGGAGGTTCCGACATTTTTTCCCAGAACATTCAGCGGCAGGGGTTAGTCCTCGGTCAAGTTTTCTTCAATTTCCCATTGCTCTCCTGTAGGTGAGTGCAGTCCTTCGAGGTCTGTAAAAATGTATCCCCCGTTAGGAAAGTGAATGGTGATTTGATCCGAATCTCTTTCACACATGAGCGTATACGGACCATCGTTACGAGTAATGTTGGTCACCGTGCAGTCAAATTCGCCATCTTCTACATCGGTCAGATCATTTGATGTGTATTCATTGGAGTCCGAACTTCTTTGGTGAGCTGGACTATATGGAGCGGGCTCATATGAAGATTGAAACGGTTGTGACTCGCGTGTCGAGCTGTCGCTGGCTTTTGATCGATCCTGATCACCGCATCCAGAAATTGCAATGATAAAGGCTGATAGAACGAGCATTCGAGCAATTGTCGCCATGTCACCAGTCTCCGTTATTATGAATTGCTGATGTTAGCTACCTAATCGCAACACCCCATTTCAGCCATAGGTGAACGACCGCTCCCGCTGCGAGCCTGACCTAATGAAGTACCGAGCGTATGACAGGAAAGGGAGCTTGACCGGACCTTGGCCAGAAACTGGCGACCGACTCCTACCAACAGCCCATTGCCGACCTAAAACGGCACATCCCCATTATCAATATTTGCTGGCAGGGTTGACGTTGTGACGGTGCGATCCCGGCGCGCAGCCTGCTGAATCTTCCTCGCGTAGCCGTCCACAACCAGATCCCTCAGATCGTCCAGAACCTCAAACATCGCCAGAGCCTGGGCAGCCGTCCAATGCGTTGGCAACTCCCACATGGTGGAACTATTGCCTTCTTCCTGTGATCGTTGTCCCATGACCAGTTTGCGCCGCGTCATACCTTCTTCCCCCTGCCAGGTGCAGCGGCACGGGTTGCCGCCTTCTTCTCTGAACGCGCCTTGGCCTCCTTGAGCCGATATGACTCACCCTCAATGGCCACGATCTCGCAGCGGTGCACCAACCGGTCAATCAGCGACACCACACAAGCGGCATTGGGAAACACCTCGTGCCATTCCTTAAACGCCCGATTGGTGGTGATGACGGTGCTCTTGTGCTCGTAACGCCGACTGATCAACTCGAACAGTAAATCGGCGTGGCGATTGGAATAGGACAAGTACCCCACCTCGTCGATCAGCAGCAAATCCGGTGCTGCGTAATGCTTGAGGCGACGGCGCAAAGCGGCGTCACTGTCCAGTGCCGCCAGCTCACCCAGCAATTGCCCGGCAGTGATGAACAGCACCGTGTGGCCCTGAATCAAGGCCTGATGGCCCAGATTGCATGCCAGCATGGACTTGCCAACTCCATTGGGCCCCACCAGCATCACGTTGCTGGCGTCCAGCATGAACGATAGCGTCATCAGTTCCTGGATGGCCTGACGGTCACAGCGCCTGGGCCAATCCCATTCAAAGTCTGCCAATGGCTTGAACTTGCCGATATGGGATGCGCGCAAGCGACGCTCCAAACTGCGCTGGTCACGCTCAGTTTCCTCCCACCCCAGCAATTCAGTGACCCAAGCCATTCGGGCAGGATCACAGACCAGCGTGTCCCAGTGGGCCAGCAGCCCGGCCAGTCGCAGTTCCTTGGCTCGGGCTTGAAGTTGCGCCATGTTGGCGCTGTCTGGTGTGCTGTTCTTCGGTGTGCTGATCTTCATTGGGTGTCCTCTTCAACATCGGTGTCAGGGGTGGGTGCTTGTAAATCGTCATAAGCGTCCAGGCGGTGCGGCTGAACCGTCACATCCATGCGCTGGGCTCGCTCGGAGAGTTGCGGCACGATGAGTGGGGCATCCTGTCGTTCCTGGCGCGCACGCTCCAGAGCATGGCGTACCGCGTTGTAGTGAGGAACATCCCGGCGCAAGGCTTCGAGCACCGCCTCTTGCATGGCCGGTGCACCGTAGTGATCCAGCATTTGACCCAGCACCCGCGTCATGGAGGCCAGGTGATGGCCTTTGGCGGCGGCGCTGGTCAACAGATCCGCCATGGCCGGTACCGATTGGGTCAGTCGGCTCATTCCCCGGTGCTGGCGGGCACTGCGTTTTTGCTGCACCAGGTCCTCCACATGGGCTGCAACCTCTACCTGCATACCTTTGTCATACGAGCGCGCATGGTCAGCCAAGATGGTGGCACCATCAAGCACGCGGACCCGATCCGCGCTGGCCAACACCGTCACGGTTCGCTGTACATGGGTGTGCGGAATGGAATAGTCGTTGAGATCAAAACGCACATAAGGCGTCTTGGCCACCGATACCTCAAGGCGCGCATCCACTGGGTAGGCATCCATGGGCAGTGCCATCAGTTTGGGCTGCTCGGTCTCAAACGCCTGGGCCACGGTTAACTGCACACCTTCTGGCCATGGCCGGGTCGACGCAGGCCCGTCCGTCCACGCTTTGGCCTGGGCGTTGAGGTCCGCCACGTCAGTGAAGACACGGGCGGCAAAGAAGTTGTCGCGGATGTAGCGGATTGAGCGCTCCACGCGTCCCTTCTCGTTACCGCGTGCCACCGCCACCGGGCGCGGTTCAAACCGGTAGTGGGCCGCAAAGGCCAAGTATTGCGGATTGAACCGGATGGCATCGCCCATGCGCTCCAGTACGGCGCTCTTGAGGTTGTCCGAGAGAATGACTCTGGGAACACCGCCCCAAGTCTCAAATGCCAGAACGTGGCCACGCAGGAAGCTGTCCATCTGGGCATTCAGGCTGAAGTGCAAGAAGATGCGCCGGGAATACGACAGCACCATCACAAAGGCCATCAAGGGCCGCTTGGCTTTGCCGACCATCACATAGCCAAAGTGAGCCCAGTCCACTTGGGCCTGTTCACCTGCCAGGGTGCGAAGGCGCAAGTAGGCCTCGGCTGCAGGCCGGGGTCGTAGTGGTGCCACCAGATGGCGGAAATGTGAACTGCCGCCCCCATAACCACGCTCTTGGACCATGGCGTACAGGCGACTGGCCGCCAGCGTGGGGAACTTGGCCAGCGTCTCCTGAATGAAGGGCATGAAGGGGTCAATCAAGCGCAGCGGCACGGCGGCAGGTACACGCAGCACACTGGAGACGGCCAAGACACGCCCCACGGTGTCGCGGTGAAGCTGCAATTGGCGGGCGATGGTGCCGACTCGCCATTGGTCGGCCAGGTACAGACGCAGGATCTGGGCGTGCAGTTCAGGGGTGACAACCATTACGCACCCACCTGCTGTGGCGAAGAAAGCCTTGGCGCACCAGCGCTGGACAGGGTGATTGGCACCAGTGGCAGTGCCAGAGCGGTGCAACTATGACGCTGTGGGTGGTGGCGACCACAATTGACTCGGATGTTGACGATGTACATAGCGATAGGGACTGTGAATCGGGCGGGAGTGCCGGGGTTGATTCGTTGACCGGCAGTACAGCATCGGTAGGGGTGTTCTGGGAACCGTGATGCGTCACTATCTTTGCTGAGGCGGCGCGACGTTGGCGCCATTGGTGCATGCGCGCTGCGTGTTTGTGACGCCCGGTGCGACTTTGCTGGTAGCGATTACTGGCCTCGCGTTGGCGGCTTCGACGGGTGATATTTGCACAGCCATTGGCGCAGTAGCGATGGCCACGGTCACATTGGCTGCAAACCAGGACTTGGGCCTGGCAACGTGCGCATAGGAAGAGTCTGCCGGTCTGTTCGTGCAAGACACCTCCGGCAGCACCCCAGTAATGGCCAGATTATGAAACGCGGCCATCCTGGTGGCCCTCGGGCCACCAGGATGAAATCAAGTGATGGATCGTCGAAGCGGGATCAATACCGCGCTCAAAAGCCAGAAAAGTGCGCTTCTGGACAGCCATTCACAGCTGTCTACAGTCCGTGGCGTTGCATGAAGACAAGGAAACCATGGACATGACGACACGCATCTTGATACTCGGTGCCAATGGGCAACTCGCACGCAATACGACGGCGTACTCGTTGAAACATTCCGACGCATACCTCACGCTGTACCTGCGCAAGGCCAGCCGATTGAAGAACCCGGACCCGACGCGGGCCAAGGTCATTGAGGGCGATGTTTTGGATAGCGCAGCCCTTGTCGCCGCCATGCAAGGTCAGGACGTGGTCTACGCAAACCTTTCTGGCGCCATGGCCAAGCAGGCTCAGACCATTGTGGCAGCCATGCATGTAGCAAAGCTCAAACGGCTGGTCTTTATCAGTTCAATGGGCATCTATGGCGAAGTGCCTGGCGAAAAGTACCGCAGCGTGCTGGACCCCTACCGTGATTCCGCAGCGGTGATCGAGGCATCGGATCTGGACTACACCATCTTGCGCCCCGGCTGGTTCACCCAAGAAGCGGCTGTGGCTTACACGACCACGCAAAAGGGCGAACCCTTCAGAGGCCACGACGTCTCCCTGAACAGCCTGTCGGATTTGATTTTGAAACTCGCGCTCTCACCCACGCTGGAAGTGGGCCGCAGCCTGGGCGTGAGTAGCGCCTGATGTCTTCGCGAACAACACATAGGGCCGCTATGAAAACCAAATTGGCAGTCGCCGTACTTGCCACCATGTTGACCCCGCTTTCTGCGCAGACGCTCAGCAGTAGTGCGCCCTTGTTCGACGCCCCCATTGGCATATCGCGAGCCGGCACGCTTCCACCCGCCTCTGGTTCAGCTGAGAACTTTACAGGCACCGTCAAGGTGGAATACCTATTCTCTGCAGAGGAAGCCAAGCGCGCCTCAGGCGCCTACGTCACATTTGCACCTGGCGCCCGAACCGCCTGGCATACCCATCCATTGGGTCAGACGCTAGTAGTGACGGCAGGAGTGGGCCGTGTTCAGCGTTGGGGCGGACCCATTGACGAAATCCGCCCTGGCGATGTGGTGCGTATACCACCGGGCGTGAAGCACTGGCACGGCGCAGCACCAACCAATTCCATGACGCATTTGGCAGTCCAAGAGCAGCAAGATGGCAAATCAGTCAACTGGCTTGAAAGGGTCAGCGATGAGCAATATCAGCCAGCAGCGATTGAGACGACTGTGTTGACCAGCCAAACGCCAAGTCCATCCCGCGCACAGCAGCTCTTTGGTGACGTGGCGCCGAAGTTGGCGGAACTGACTGACAACGTCCTTTACGGCGACATGTGGGCGCGCCCCGGTCTGTCGCAGCGGGACCGCAGTCTGGTGACGGTTAGCGCACTGATTGCAATGAACCGTCCTGACCAGCTGCGCTCGCACTTGACGCTCGCACGCCAGAACGGACTCAGCCAAGACGAGCTGATCGAAACCATCACCCACTTGGCTTTCTATGCCGGCTGGCCCAGCGCAGTGTCTGCGGCCACGGTAGCCAAAGAAGTGTTTGCCAAGCCCTGATCGACATTGAAGAAGGACAGCACTGAAATGACAAGCCATATTTCCTTTCAGCCTTTGGATCTCACTGGTCTGAAAGAAGCTGTGGCAGCTTTGTGCATTTGCCTAAAGCGGGAATCCACGGCAACACGCACTTTGCATTCTCGGACCTCAACAATGCAGATATTGCGGACCTGCTGTCGAACTTCCTGAAGACCAAGCACCTGGACTTACACCAAGTTTTTTGAAATTAGGCACAGCAATGAACAGTTCAATTCGCGCCGTATCCAACAGCTCCCCAAGCGAGGGCTCTCATCAAGAGGCCACGCACCAGACGGCAATTCTGGCCATCATCGTCACGAGTTACCTCATGCTGGTGGTGGACATCTCCATCGTCCTAACTGGCTTGCCCAACATCCAGGCGGAACTGGGGTTTTCTCACGCAGCGCTGTCCTGGGTTCAAAACGCTTACACGCTGGCCTTTGGCGGGCTCCTGTTGCTGGGCGCGCGTGCAGGTGACATCCTGGGGCGCAGGCGTATGTTCATAGCCGGGTTAGCGCTGTTTACGGTGGCTTCCATGGCCATCGGCTTTTCACCATCGCCGACCTGTCTGCTGGCTGGTCGTGCAATTCAGGGGGTTGGTGCTGCGATATTGGCCCCATACACCTTGGCATTGCTTTCGATTCACTTTGCAGAGGGACATGAACGCACCCGGGCAATGGCGCTGTACGCATCGGCTGCCGGAGTCGGTGCCAGCTTGGGTCTGGTCTTGGGGGGTCTGGTCGCACAGCTTATTTCCTGGCGAGTGGGGTTCTTCATCAACCTGCCAATTGGCATGGCGCTGATATGGGGCGCAAGACGCTACCTTGTGGAAACGCCCTTGAAGTCAGGCCAGCTCGATTTGGCAGGCGCTGTGAGCTCTACGCTGGGAATGGGGGCGCTGGTGTTTGGCATCGTCCGTTCCGCTGAATTCGGCTGGAGTGATGAGCTCACCAGTGCGTCACTGGTCATTGGATTGGTGTTGCTGGTGTTCTTTGTATGGCACGAGTCCCGTGCCCGGCAACCCATTCTGCCGTTGCACCTGTTTGCCAATCGCGAACGCAGTGGCGCATATGCGGCACGCATGATGTTTTTGGGTGGCATGGTGGGCTTTTGGTTCTTCACCACGCAGTTTCTCCAGGCCGTGCTGATGTACATGCCTTTGCAAGCGGGCCTTGCATTTCTGCCCGTCACGGTTCCCAACTTTGCAGCGGCGATGCTTGTCCCAAGATTGTCCCGCAAATGGGGCAACGCACGAGTGCTTGCCGTTGGCTTGCTTATTTGCGTTGTGGGCATGGCCTGGATGGCCCAGTTGTCAGCGCTGTCTGCCTACTTCACCGGTATTGCATTGCCCATGGTCCTGCTCGGTATCGGCCAAGGCCTTGTTTTGGCACCTCTCACTGTTTCAGCAGTTCAAGGTGTTGCAAGTGATGACGCCGGTGCTGCGTCAGGTCTCGTCAATGTTGCTCACCAGTTGGGCGGATCGCTGGGACTCAGCATCCTGGTAGTGGTATTTGCAGCAGGCGGCACTGCTGCTCTGGGTGATGCGACTGCATTGGCCCATCACATTGCAAATACGTTCGTAGCGAGCGCTGTCATGTTGGCAATCGCATTGTCAGTAGTGCTCACATTCATCCGTCGCCCCCGCAAGCAACTTCTTCCCCAGTGAGGGGATACCTACAAAAGGAAACGCATCATGTTGAAAAGAAAACTCGGAACTGCTGGACTGGAGGTCTCGGCAATGGGCTTGGGCTGTATGGGCCTGGGTGCCATTTATGGCACAGAACTGGACAAAGGCGCGGCAATTTCCCTGATCCGATCCGCCTTTGATGAGGGTGTGACATTTTTTGATACAGCCGAAGCCTATGGCCCCTTCGCCAACGAGATCATCGTCGGTGAAGCCTTGGCCCCCATTCGGGACAAGGTGGTGATTGCTACCAAGTTTGGCTTTGACATTGACCCGCAGACCGGTGCACGCAGTGGCGAGGTCAACAGCCACCCGGAGCACATCAAGGCGGTGGCCGAGGCCTCACTCAAGCGTCTGGGTGTAGAGTCAATTGATCTCTTCTACCAACACCGGGTGGACCCCGCCGTACCGATTGAGGACGTGGCCGGTGCGGTAAAGGATCTGATCCAAGCGGGCAAGGTCAAATACTTCGGTCTCTCGGAGGCGGCCGCGCCGACGATACGCCGCGCGCATGCGGTTCAGCCAGTTTCTGCAGTTCAAAGCGAGTATTCGCTGTGGTGGCGCGGGCCCGAGGCAGAGCTACTCCGGACACTGGAAGAACTTGGAATCGGTTTTGTCCCGTTCAGCCCCTTGGGGGCAGGTTTTCTGACTGGCAAGATTGATGAGAAAACCGCCTTCGACAGCACCGACTTCCGCAACAAAGTTCCGCGCTTTGCACCGGACGCCTTAAAGGCCAATATGGCCCTGGTCGATATGGTGCGCGCCTTTGCTGCGCGCAAGGGTGCAACACCTGCACAGATCGCATTGGCCTGGCTGTTGGCCCAGAAGCCATGGATTGTTCCTATTCCCGGCACGACCAAACTGCATCGCTTGAAAGAAAATTTGGGTGCTATACGTTTTGAACTCACGACCGCAGATCTGGTCGAAATGAACGCTCAGGTTTCACAGATCACGCTGCAAGGCGCGCGTCTTCCAGAGAATGTTTTGAAAATGACCGGGCTCTGAACCGGCCATTCTTGTACCGATCCACACCTCGAAGTGCAAACGGTCAACGCCATATTCCTCACAATTTAAAGGTGCCCCAGCATGAAAATTACCCGCAATGGAACCAAGCCATCCGTCAAAGGGCCTCCATCGTATTTCACCGGATCAGTACGGATTGACAGTCCGTTTCAAGCCGAAGAGGATGGACGATCCGGTGGAGCTATTGTCACCTTCGAGCCCGGCGCACGAACCCACTGGCACACCCATCCGGCAGGTCAGACCTTGGTCGTGTTGTCAGGCGTCGGCTGGACGCAGTGTGAGGGCGGCTCGCGCACGGAAATTCGCGCGGGCGACGTTGTATGGTGTCCATGCCGCAAACGGCACTGGCATGGCGCCACTCTGACCATCGCGATGTCGCATGTGGCAATCACGGAGATGATTGACGGCAAAAACGTAGATTGGATGGAAGCGGTAACCGACGTGCAATATCTGGACGGTTCACTTCTGACAGACTGAAGTCGGCATGGACGCCCATCAGCCAAATCCCATGGACAGAAAGCTGCCGTTAAGTTACGTCTGCTGTTGGTCGGGTCTTGTCCAAGTACTAGCAGCCGCCAATGACCGCTGAAGAGAAAGTCATCGCACCAAGGCGAAAAATTTTGAATTGCCGGCGAACGTCCGCTGTCCGGAATTCAGGCTCTGGCTATGACTGCAATGGAGAAGAAAGATTACTGAGCAGTCTGCGCCTTCAATTTTGAAAACCAGGGGCTGGTGGAAGTCGGCTATCGCGGCTGAACCGAGATTGCCAGAGCTCTATTGGAGTCATTCGTTTTTGAAAATTGCTAGCCGATGAGGTTAGCGGGCAGGATCGGGCTGTTGAACTAAACCGCTACGCGGTGATTGGTCCTCACAGGGCTAGATCGCAGCCTTGATGGTGGTGGCACTTGCGCGCAGGGGTATTGAGGTGAAGCCTTGGAGGCGGGGAATTCCCCCCACTTCCA
>TBL_comb47_HYPODRAFT_10004597_pt1 | contig 15794 bp, 10 predicted proteins | sample TroBogypolimnion_40_FD_10682 | JGI IMG/M metagenome (IMG submission 10682)
TCACTGAATGTTCTACAAGTGGCGAACTTCCTCCTATTAAAGAGCCAAAGCTTGCTGCTTTCTCCATGGACGAAGACGTTGTGATGCCGGACGCTGATGAAGAAAATTTACCCGACCTTTCTCCTATTAAAGAGCCAAAGCTTGCTGCTTTCTCCATGGACGAAGACGTTACGATGGACGTAGATGTTAAGATGCCGGACGCTGATGAAGAACATTTACCAGGCCCAGGGGTATCCGAAATGGAAATCGATGATCCAGGGCAAGACGTTCAGCGCAATAGAACGGGTTTGAATCAAATTGTGCTGTCGGGTCTTACGCCTGAAGATGAATCTGTCCTCGCTGCGCTTCATATAGCCCTTCAAAGAAACATAGAGTGCAAGGAAGGCATCAGTTCTCTGGGTGGTTTGCTGGAAACATTTTCGTCAAAACCCTCAATTGATACAGCCTTTCCGTATTTACATCTGTTTTTGGCGCGGACGTCCCTGGATCCTAATCTGGGACACGTTCACCGTGAGCACCTTGCTCTCATGGCTGCTGACAGGCTCAATGAGATCAAGAATACAAGGCAGCTTCTTGCCCCGCGACTTGGCAGCACAAGGCTTCTCGCCAGTTCCAGGGGCAGCACTGCAAATGTTTTGAAGGTGGTTTGGGACAAGGGATGGCTGTGGAAACCTTACGCAGAGGAGCCTGTATTCTTTCCAGGGCCCGATAATCCGGACGCGTTGGATGAGATTCCTGCGCCCCTCCGTCGTGTGGTGCACCAGATTAGAGCGCAGCTCATAAGTCGTGACGATAAAGATCGAATCATGAAGGTGTTCTACCGCGAGATAAGACCGGGCGCCGTGCTCTGCACCTGTGGTGCTTGTAACATCAGGAGATATTCAAACGTTTCTCACGACGGCAGGAGAAATCTGCCGGATCCGCCGTCTGCGCAGATGCTTGCAGATCGGAAATATTATGCAGACAGTGTTCAAGAGCTGCGTGAGGTGCTGACTGAAATGAGTCTTTACCATGGAGAGAGGTATCACCTGATGCCGCTCGCGGAACTGGATATATTGAGGCTCGATGAAAGCACCCTGGCGTACTATGAAAGCCTGCCTGAAATCTATCAACCGGCGCTCTCGACGCACCTCGAGGATGGGGTCAGATACCACCTTCACAGCCAGTTTATTCAGAAGGATGAAACGGGCGCCAGCGCGACGTGGATCTGCGACCGATGCCATTCAGACATTACAAACGAAAAGGTTCCCGAAATATCGTTGGCCGGCGGGCGGGACTTTGGACGACCGGACAGAATTAAATATGTCGATAGGAATGGGCTCACTGTCATGGGGCTTCCTGACCTGACTATTTTGGAAATTTTGGTTCTCTCGTCTGTGAGAGCGTTTGCTGTCCTGATTTCCCTGACCACTGGCGCTGGCAAAGCTAGCTTGAAAGCATTGGTCGGTCACTGCATATTTTTTCCAATCAGTGCTTTCATAGAGGCCTTCAAAATGTTAGTGCCAGGTGATGAGCGTAAGAAGAGGAAAAAGGTCCGTTTTGTTCTTCCAAATCTGGATGGCGTGCCTGAGATCCTGCGAGTCACGTTCCTGGGTCCTGCGGCCACATTCAAGGAGAGAAATTTATCGCCAATGACCGGATTTATACATGTTGTGAGCGTGTGCGCCAATAAGATCAGCCACTGGTGCCGAGCGATCAAGGCGTTGGCCCCCGATCCGGACGCAGTCGAATTAGATGAGACAAATATGCAGGCGCGGTTAGATGCTGTGAGGCAAGAAATTTTGGATCAGACACACATCGGTGAGCATGATGATGACAAGGCGCTCTATCACGCTGTCGAATCGGATGTTGCTGCGCATCCTCTTTCGTTGGATTCCGATTTCACAGTGATGCCCGGCTCCGGTGAGGATCAGGGCAAAATTTTATTTGGTGACGGCAGGTATATGGTGGACAGGCGTGATGCAGCCGCTGACTCGCTGAAAAACATCTTTGCTGGGCTGAAAAAAATTATTCCCAACAAGGCCACTGCTGATAAAGACGACAAACACTCAGACAGCGACTCCGATGATGAAGCCATGGCAGATACAGATTCTAAGACGGACAAGGCCCGTGTGTCAAAACGGAATAAGCAGCAATCAGACTCTGATGACATGAACATTGTCAGCAGTGATGATGAGACACAGTCTGGAGCCCATGGCGGGTCAAAAACAGATAAATCTGCACGCAAAAATAAGAANGGTGAGAATGACAGTCCGAAGGACGACAGTTCCAAAAAGATTGGTGATTTTATTTGGGATGATAGGCCCGCATCCCCAGATTTGCCGCCAAATTTGCCTGATGATTCGGCGGGATCAGATACGCGTGATATCAATGTTGTCACAGGAAATTTGCCTCTGTGCATGTTCACAGAATGCCGCTCTTTGTACTATGGGGCGTTTCCCACCAGGTTTTTACTGGGAAGAGGGCTCAGAGGCAATGGCAACCCCAAGGGAAATGATGAACAAGATGCGCTGACAAAAAACAAGTACGACGGCCCGTTGAAGAAGGTGGAGCTGGACCATCTCTTTTATCAGTCTGATAACCGCTTTTCGAATGATCCATTCTTCCTCTGGGCAGCATATGATCAGCAACATATCTCCATAATCCTTTCGCAATCGGCCGCACGTGTCAGGCACGACCCCGGAAGCATAAAGGCCATTCTTGAGTTGGTCAACGCGGATGACTTTGAGGAGCTGATAAAACGATGCGAAGACAATCCAACTTCGGAGGAGGCAAAACAGTTTTTTGCCTTGGTGACCAGGCATATGGTTATGGCTGGGAGCAGGGCTCCATTCAGCGCAATGCAGAGGGAGCAGATGAAAAATTTCTTCATTCATATGAGCAAATGCTTTGGGCCTATGTCGACTTTCGACACGTGCTCTGCTGTGCAGGACCAAACCTCTCTTACATACCGACTGACCCAACCGTCGCACGACAATTTGACGTTCCCAGCCACAACACATCTCCACCAGAATCCAGCTCCAGGAGGCGTCAAGGGGTCTGAATCTTCTTCCTACCTCAAACTTCATGACGCACTCTTGGATGGATCGGCCAAAAAAACAATGCTGGTGAACCACGCCGATGGCAGCACGCGCACGTTCAACATCCATCCGATAGACCTGCACGAGGCAGCATCTCAAAATCCAATCGCTGCTGTCACCGCCTATCGCTTGAAGCAGGAGGCAGCTGCAAAGCATATATTCGGCGCAACAGGATTCTCCTACAGAAAAACGACTGTGCCTTTGTCTGCCAGGACAAAGGGGATTCATGGGGTTTGCACAGCTGCAGGCGATGTTCTTGAGGTACAGGCGCGGGGTTGGTTGCATATGCATCGGGCTCAGCGATCTGGGCTTACACCAAATGTTATGCAATATATCTCAGAGTGCCCTGCACTTGTTGGCATTGCCAAACCAGTATTGGATTCTGCCTACACCGCTGAATTGCCAAGATATGTGCATTTGGAAACAATCAAGCGCAAGGCGTTGGGTGAACGGAGCGGATATACTTCCATTACCATGTCGCCGCCTTATGTTAGCGTTTCCGTCAAAGAAAACCTGCGTAAATGTGCTGAAAGGGCACAGGTGGCTGCGCTACGTGTGAAAATTCTGGAACAGGAAGCCTCTGGCGCCTTGTTATGGGGAATGATCCCCTTCCTGTGCACTGTCTCCGGAATAGACCATCCGGATGCCGCCATTCTAGAGACGGCATTTGTGGCAGACGCTAAGGATCCCATCGTGTCCCCAGATGACATAGACAATCACAGTTGGAAACAGCTTGCAGACAACATGAGGGCAAGCCAAGGTCAGGAGGAGACAGCCATGCTTCTTGCCCTTCGCAGCGAGCTCCTTTCAGACATGATGGACCTGCCATCTGGGTTATATGCCTCATCACTCCAGCTGTTTCACAGGGTCCTATCTGCTGTAAAGGCGCGTCTGCAAAAGTATGCAAGTCTCACACTTGTGTACGGCTACAATAAAAAGTTTGGGTTCCGATGCCGCGTGATGCATACTGCTGCGGGTGGAAACATGCACGACCATGCTCCTACCTGTCATACAAAGCCTGCAGGCGAGTTCCACTGCAGGATGGGCATCCCAAACGGACTAATCGTCAGCACGGCACCGGTACAGCTGCTCTTCAATGACAAACGCCAAACGCCTGAACTGCAGCAAGATTGGAAGTACATACCGGGATACGATCCCACTCATCCCAATAGGCATCGAGCTGTTCTCAAGGCGCCTAAATTGCCTTCTTTACAAGCGCCCGAATTTTTCGGCAATCCTATAGCTGATAGTGACGCTCGCATAATATACTATGAAAATCTGCGACCCAAATTAGATCCGCTCTCTGAGGAGGAACTGGCTCAGATCAAAGCTGAGCTTACAGCACAAAAAAAATCGATCTCTCAGCGGTCGTCGCAGGAGCAGTCCGAAAAAAACAGCAGGCCTTCCAAGCATGAGCTGAATATATTGAAGCACGTGCAAGAGTGGGAGCATAGGAATGGATCGCTGGTGTGCTTCAACGACGTATACATGGCATTGATGCCCGGCAATCAGAGTATCAACATGCTCGGCTCTAGGGTGCAATCTCAGATTGTGACCTTCTATCTGACATCCTATCTATCCAAGGATCGTGTTGCTCTGGCTGCCATCCTTCCTGTGATATCCTCTGCCTACCGCAGGAGCAAACAATATCCCAGCAAGGCCTCTGATGCTGGTTCTGAGCGCAGAAACACCTTGTATTTTATCCAAAAATGTACACTTGGGTGGGCAAAGCAGTGTGAAATTTCTGCCCAACAGGCCGCCGGCGCTGTTTCTGGATTGGCTTCAGACTCGTACAGCGAGAAGGGAGTCCATGTGCATATGGGTGCAGCGATAACCCATGTCGCTGCGCGTGTAATCAAGAGTGGCTCCAGTGTTGATGAGTACGTCGACTCGAAAAATCAGTATGTCCTGTACAACTCTGATTATGGCCCAAAGCATCTTGATGATGGCCTCGGTGCAGATATGCCTGCCTTACCGGATAATTCTGATCCTCCACCATCTGTTAAAATCGAATCCGCTAATGGCAAGGCCATCCTGCTATTGCATCATGAGATGCACGCGCACAGAGGGCCGCATCTGGAGCTCATGCCCTTCATGATGTACCCTTGTATTATTCAGGCCGTAAAGATTGGAAAGGTGAAAGCAGATGACGGCCTCGCGGTGCACGGGAGACCAGCAAATCTACAGTTTGCATTTGATGATAAGTATGAGCATCATGGAACCCATGTTCAGGAGATTATGTCGCTGCAGGGGTTTCCCATGCCGATACCTTTCTCTCCAAGTCATCCTCTGCCAATGCCGCAACTATTGAACGCTGCATGGCGCAAGGTCGCATCCAACTGGGCTGAGTTCTACATGACTGGCTTCTCTCATTGGAATCTGGACAGCGGGCTTCCTGCCTTCCTGAGCTACGACAGCTGCGTCCAATTTTTAAGGTACCTCACAGAATCTAGCAGCATTATTGATAGGACGTATCTTGAAGTGATGCGCTCGATGTCAGCATCTGTCACAATCGATAAAGAAACGAAGAGGGCCCACCAGTCATACCATCATCGAAATTCTACCGTATGGTCTGAGGAGGAACGCGCCAAGTACACTAAAGAGGTTGATGAGAAAACAGAGGCGAATTTGAGCAGTGCAGAGCTGGCCAAACTGATTCAAACATTGAGGGATATTGCGCATCTAGACGAAAAAGGTGCCAGGCGTCAAGAGGAATCGGCTGCGTATATTGAAAAAATGAGGAATATTATGAACGAATTGTTCGATGCCCGTGATGATAAGCTGCCTTCGCCTGTTGTCCCGCAAATATTCGATAAAAGATCTGCTGCTGCTAAGCGAGCGGCAACAAGGCGGTATGTCCACAGCATATCATGCGATATCCCTGGCAGTGAAACTAAAAAAATATATCAAGCTATGTGCTCGAAGGAAATCAATGATCCATTACAGCAACAACGACTGTCAAGAGAGGCTTACCAGCAGCGATACGAAAGGCTTAAATCCGATGCAAGCAAACAGCCGAACTCAGAGCAGCAGGCCGTCATTGACAAATTCATTGTGTATTTCGAAGCACTAGAAACTTTTAATGCCCTGAAAGCATCGGCTACAGCGCAGCTGCCTGCATCGAACTCACGTCCTCCTCCGACACCACCTTTGATATTCATACACGCCGCAGGAGGCGTTGGGAAATCCTTTATAGCCTCGCATCTTCAACATGCTGCCGATGCGTTTGGGTTTGGACATATCACCACCGCTGTTATGGGTGTTGCATGCAATCAGATTGGACAGGGGGCCGTAACAATCGACTCTATACTGAGACAGAGACGCCCCAAGACTATGAAAAAAAAAGGAACAGAAGGATTCAACAGGCTATGCCAATGCTTGGCTGCCAAAATTGGGCGATGGCCCGTTGATTCTCAAAAGGATGGAGGAGCAGATGAGTACCCAATTGCTAATTTTTGATGAAATATCCACGTCAACGCCAAATCAGCTCGCGCTCTTAAATCAACACCTTCAGGATATGAAGCAGGATAGCAGGCCTTTTGGAGGCATGGCGGTCCTGCTGATTGCTGATTTCTTCCAGCTAGGAGCATTATTTGGCGAAGGCTTCGTCTCTGTCATGATTCGCAACTATATCACCAATGCAGAGGGACGCACAGACACGGCTTTGCCTCAGCATCTCGGCTGCGAACTTTTGCGGCTCTTTACATATACTGTCCTGCATAACCAGAACCGCTGCAAGGAGCAGTCTAGGACGGCTTGCATTAACTGGATGCGAGACCCGTCAAACAAACCGCCCATCAACAACAAGGTTATAGACACGCTCAAGATTCTCACTAGACAGGACATCCTTCAGAGCCCTGGTCGCAGATTTGCTGCGTTCCTTAGCCCGGGCAACCTGGAACGGTGCATCTGGACCTGGGCTCAATCCCAGCGATTTTCCTTGGCTGCAGGGAAAGTAATCATCAGATGGAAAAATCCTATCCAGGGGGCGACGGCGCTCTCTCATCCTACACTATTTGACCCCCTGTATCGAGATCCGGATACAGAGTTGTGGTTTGTATTCATCGAGTCCGCTCCAGGCTACACCCTTTACAACTACTCTGTACCGCGAGGCGTCTCCAATGGCCCCGGGTGTTTTATGCATTCTTTTAGTTTCGGTCCTGACTGGAGCACAGAGGAGAAGAAAGCTGCCGAAAGGGAGATAGCCGCAGCAAAGCCCGGCGGCGTTGTCTCTCTGATCAAGCCGCCGTATGCAGTGAACATCTATAAAGAGATATCAGATGACCAAGCTCACCTGTGGTCTGTAGACAACACTTTGGAGCGGGACCTCAGGCCGACCACTAAGAAGAAATGGATTGTGATACCTCTTCTGCAAGGCCCGTATAATGTTCCGTATATTGTCAAGAAGGAGTTGACAATTCACTACAAATCGATCCGCGTTACCCTCGGTTTCTGCAAAACTTTCCATAAATCTCAATCCCTGACGGAGGAGATGGTAACCTTCGATGTCAATCAAAGGCCTCCTGGTATTTTACCGCTGTCGTTGAAAGGATTCTTTGTCGCTTACACAAGAGTGCGATCCAACGCGGACATGCGCGTGCTACCCCCAGTCAACGGAGACCTCCGATTTTCACATCTGGCTAAATTAACCCATGATCCTATTCTGATTCACTGGCTGGCTGGGTTCAAGCAAGGAGAGGTGTGGGATGTCCAGGCAGCCAGGGACCATTATAACAAATTTGCCTGCGCTGTCTCCAAGAAAAAGTCTGTTCCGCGCAGCGCCCGCAATCCAATTGGCACAAAGCCTGCTACCGGTACTAAACAATCGCTCACGTCATCTGTGTCTGCTGCATTACTCAGACAGACCAGAGAAGCTGTCAGCATGAAAACTAGACGGCATAATTCTATTCAGACTTTCCAGAAAACAGGAAGCGTGCTCCAAATTTTCACATTCGATCCCGACTCAAATGACAAGCTGGCTTCAAAACCTCCAACTTCAAAGCCTAAAAATTCCAATTTCAACTGGGAAAATGAAATTGATGGACTGAAATCACAACCTCTAGATCAGAAACAGAAAGGGATCCAGGACGCTGCCACTCTTGTCGCAGCAGCAGCATCAGCAGCAGCAGCTGCTGCTGCTGCTGCTGCGTTGGCATCATCGGCTGCATCAAAAAACAAAAAGAAAGCGGCTGCTGCATCTGCTGCAGCCGCTGCAGAAGCGGCTCTAGCAGCAGCAGGACAAACACAGATGTATCCAAAAACTCTTAGAAATCTGGGTAACACGTGCTTCGCCTCACCTCCCTTGCAAGTGTTTGCGTCTATACCTGAAGCAGTGACAGCCATTAGAAATTTAAGATTCAGTAATACTGATCACAGCTTCCAATCTATAATGGGGCTCCGCCTCCAGCAGCTTATTCCAGCTATCAGCAACAGAACAATTCAAAAATCACAGCCTATCAACTCTGCCTTGCTTCCACTCTACAGGGCATTCATCAATCAGGCTGCACAGCACAAGGATCCGAACTGGGTCGAACTTGCGTTTTGTGACGCTGCAGACATCTTCAGGTCGATAATCGAAACAGTGCCATCCATCCAAGAGCTCTTCTCCTTTAAGATGCAGGAGACACAATCGTGTCAATGTCAGTCAGATGATAAATTGAAAAATCGAGTGTATATATACGAATCCACACCTCATGTATCTATACACAGTGATGGAGATGCAGCCCAAAATTTGCTTATCCACACTCAAAATCAAAGGAAAGATGACCAGGAATATCAATTAAATAGAACAGAGACTCTCCGACGACAAAGAAATCCCGCTGGTCAGCTATGTCTTAGATGCATGCCTGGACAGCAAAGTGCTAATGCAGATTATTTTCTTGGTGATATTTGTCCTCATCACGGACCAACAACAAAAAAGATAAATTGGCCAAAGTTTGCGGAATACTATCCCAAACCAAAGTGCTTTCCTGTTCACGAAATTTGGCAACATTTGCCTGATAGGGATGATGACTCCACTCTTTCTCATCATATAATTACCCAACTATCAGACATTGAAAACTTGGAAGATAAGACCAACGTCTGTTCCTTCTGTGGACAAACTGGTAAATTACAAAACAGGATATTAATATGCGAGGCTCCTCCCATATATCTGATGGTGACATTTGTACAATCTCCTGGGAGTCCTGGAACCGTCCCCAACCCTGCACATTTGCCTCTGGTGCAGTATGAGCATCTGAATCTGGGTGCTTTATTCTCTGGCCAGCATATACCTATGGCACTGTATACGTTGCATTCTGCTGTGATATACAATCATAGGCATTACACAGTATATCTTCATGATAAAACAGATAGCAGAAAGTGCATGTACATCGACGACGTCAACTGCATGCCCACCACTCCAGCCATTATGAAACTGGTGAGAGAAAATTCAAGAGTGCTGATTTATTCAAGGGACCCTGTGATCCATCCTATTCCTCAACCAATAGTGCAGCAAGCAGCTGTAAACCCTATTGGCATCATTCCAGTCCCTGATGCAGGCCCATCTGTTGTTGCTGTGCCTATAATGACAGTGACATCTGCTTTCAGGGATGAGGTTTTGAGAATTGAAAATATCATAAAAACAAAAACCTTGCGTCATGCTCTGCTTGATTTGTTTGGTGAACAAAATGACAACACAGAGTACTGGGCTGCTCATATCCATCCTGGCAGAGATGAATTATTTCGTTTATTCAATCGCTATATATGTGCAGATCAATTCCGCAAAATGAGGAATGTCCCTCCTGCCTTGGACGGAACAAAAGACTTCATGCTGGACAGCGATATGATTGATATTGTGCATGGCATTTCACTTATTGCAAAGGGAGCCAAGCTTGACTTTGACGCTATGAAACTCCAGCATGAAGTGAACACTTTTGATAATACAACCAAGATCAGGGTGTTTTCATGTGATTTTGCAAAGAATATCATGACATCTTCACCATCAGAGCATAACCTATCCAGAATGAAGAGATGGTTTCATAATGATAAGATATTAGAGGATGAAGAATTATGGTGCCCAGCGCATATGGCATCCAATGTAAAGTCTACTGAAGGAGGCCAAGGCAATCATTTTGTAATAACTCATTGCTCTCTTGGCTCTCATCGAATCGCTGCCTCAGACAGTCTGAGTGCTGGGGGAGGTTACAGCACCACAATAAAGTGGTTAGCAAAGAGGATGTGTGGGTTTTTCAATTACTACCTAGGCAGCAACACTCCATGGAAAACCACCCCAGCCCTTGCCACACAAGTTCAGCAAGCAAATAATTGTGACTGTGCACTGCATCTTTCAAGTAATCTCAATGCATTATTGTTTGGCATCCCAGATTCAGTTTCCTCTGTGTGCAGGCTGAGACAAAAGTTGCCTGTGTTTGTGATTGCTGTCTGCAGAGTCCTCTGTCCGGCCCAAAACTTTAATCTTCAAGTTGGTCCACATCCAGCAACTGTGCAACCCATTGTGGATATTTCGGTAGCGGACCTTGATCCTGAAGTTCCACCGCCTCCTATCTCCAGGTACATAATTTTATTCATGCCACCTCACTGACCCACACCTGACCTTTCCTGCACCCAGCACACCAAAAAAGAAATCCAAGACTCAAGCCACCAGAGACAAAAAGGAAAAGATTTCCTTGAGCGAATATGAGGAAGCCAGACTCGCCAATATCAAAGAAAATGAGCATATGCTTGAAGCAGTCGGCCTAGGTGCAAATCCAATTCAGCAAAAGTCAGTAACCTCCAGGCCAGTTCCTTGATTATTAAACTATATTTCTATTCCTCCATGTGTTTTTCAACTCAAATGTTTATACTGATCCTTGCATCTAACCATGCAGTGCCATTCCTATACTCCCAGCACTGCACTTCATTTCCAAAAACCCATTATGTGCAGTTGAGAGCTTTAATGCCACTATGCTTTCACAGAGTTCCTTTTTTATTGACATCCTCAATAGAACTAAGATATTTGAAATTTCAGTCCATAAGCTCCCTGAGCCATTGCCAATGGTCTTATTCCGTGGCTCCGCATCTGTGAGGGATTCTGGCTTCTTCTTTAATATTGAGGCCTCCCTGCACTCCCCTATAGGGCCATTCAGGACAGCCAAAGCAATTATTCAAGCAGCACTTCAATACATAGCTTCCCATTCCATTACCTGCCCATCACATGAAAGAGAATATGTTGATCTTACACTTGAAGATATGCAACTGAATAGAAGTATTCGGTTGACTGAACACTTTACACAATTACAAAAAGATGCAAAAATGAAGCGCCCACATTTTGACTGGACAGCTTATAAGCCTCATTCCCAACCTTGGAACGGCCTAGGGTTAGACTTGTCTAAATTAGAGCAGCATGTCCGAAAAGCACGCAATGATATTTATCTCTTTCCTATTTCAATGGCATCTGAATCAAGCATAATATGGATTGACTCAGTTGGTAATCAGCCTGGATGGAGAACTCATCTGTACAATCATAACACTAGGAAAACACCTTGCGGCCCAATTATCTCCACAGAAATACGTGATTTATTCTATAGACTATAACTTCCACATTGACCTTCAAAACTAGCCTTAAAAAAATAGCCTGAAAATCATACATCATATCTATCATTCATCACATTTCAATTCAATGACACACTCATCAACATACATTGTGCAATCCTTCACAACACCCTGCCCTGCACTTCAAGCCACTTAACTCCAGTCTTAGTTAAATCTCTCTGAATATCAAGGCGTGCACTCTCAGTTGCTTTGTCAGCTCAACTTTCACAGTATAAATTAAGCAGTTCCTCAATCAAAATTGGACCATCAAGATCAGACAATTTCGAACAAATAACTCTTGCTTCTGTCAGGTTCATACCCTCTGCCCTTAGCATCATATATGCCTTGCGTAAAGTTGTGCAGATTCACTTTCCTCACGTCTTGTGGCAGGATTGATTTCAAAATTGTGCAAATCTCAACTTTTTGGTGAAGTCACTACTACAGTAAATCAAATCTTTGAATGCTAAACTTAATCCATGACTATCTTCCAAGTCCCTGTCTATCATCAGCTTACTTCTCTTAGTCTTCTCATTAATTTTTATATCTTTTTCATCATGTATCTATGTCATTTGTTGCTAAATCTATCAACAGATTCAATTTTGCAAGTATATTCACTAGCATCCTGCATATCAGTGTGCGACATACAAAAAACTGTGGTAGTGTTGCAAAAATATCAACCATTCGCTTCTTGTCGATCAGGTAGCCACCATTGAAACTATGAATCTATGATTTGGGTGAAGTGAGCAGCAGTAGAAGTGTTGTACATAATGATAGCAAATGGTCTCCAGCATCAGACCAGCAAAACCAGTCCTTGTTTTATGCAAATTGAACGCAAGTGCCCTTGAATCCTGAATTTCAAAACACTAAATCATCAATTTTGTCATTCACTACATAATATATTATATCTTCAATATACCTCACTCAATCATCCCATTGAAGACCTGAGCGACCTTTCCCTGCCTCTGCACCTTGTTTTCCGACGTATTCACCTTTTTCAAAATGTCCCATCAAGTTTATCAGCCCCTCGATGGTCATTTCTGTCTTCTTGTTGATCTCCTTATATTGAGCCTTCAATTCAGTAATTTTGCTCCTTGATCTGTACATACCAGGAAACGGAACATCTGATATCTTCTCCATGAGCCCTGAAGCATCAATCATCTCCGAATGATCTTTCAGATTGGTTAGCAGAATTCCTTGCGTATTCACCTGCAGAAAATTTCTTGTCATCAGCTTATTTGTTTTCAAACTTTTATTCATACAGCGACAGCATAACTTACAACCACGATAGCAGGAATCATTTTCGCTTCTGGTGGCAAGAATCTGCCTGACTTGGCAGCCAACACCTTATCCCTCACAGCCGGAGTCATCTCATCTAGCATCTCTTCGAATACGTCCCTGATCTTCATCGACATAGCTGCAGGATCTGAAGCTTCCTCTCGAATGATGCCAAAGGTTTTGATAAAATGATCAAAGGGCATTCCAAAATACTCTTTCTCCCGAAGCGTCTCAGGCTGACTTGCCCATCCGGTATATCCTGGAAAGTGAATGCAAGCCCCTAACATTGCAAACAAACCCTTTACTTTTGACCTCATGTTCGAATTTGTCGTAATAACCACCTGCAATATGAACTCTAATGATCTGCGATATAAGCTCATGAAATACAAATTGAAGATATCATGCTTGTAAATTTTAATTTAGACTGGCTGCATTACCATTTTTGCACCGTTTGCAGTCATTACATCTTGCTTCAATGCCTCCAATGTTTCCATGCCAAATGCAAAATCACCACTCGATGGAAGATACTTCCTTGGTTTTGACCCTGAACTTCCACCACCAGATCCTGAGCCGCCTGATCCTGGAACCCAACCACCACTTCCGCTGCTGGTCTTGGTGGGACTCCCATACTCCGCCACAAACGGCTCCTGAAGGCACTTTATTCATCAAACGGTGATCATGAAAGCAAAACTAGGGTACTTACCATCTTCTTGACTTCAGCATACGTGCATTCTTTGCCAGCTTCCCCGCCTTTTACTCTCTTGACATACTTCTCATCATCATCGTAGTGAAATTGTCTAGCTGATAGATCAGTTGCAATACCCTGAGCAAATACATAAACAGCTGAACCATCCCGAAGCATTTGAGGTTGTGCAGTCTGATTGTGAATTCTCTTTATTGATAACGCTCCATCTCCATGTTTAATGACTTTAATAGTACTAGCTGCAACAGCCATTAAATTATCTTCTTCTGCTCCTTGCCCAGCTCCAGCGAGCAAAATATCTCCGTCGCCAATCCCAGCACCCTCTTTGACAGCATCCAAAAGACTGACATCAACTTTCTGCAATAAAGGCATATAGTTTAGATCTATATTATGTTCCCAGTTCATCTAAGTTTGGTAAAATATACTTCAATTCTTCGAATATCCTTACCTCTGCAGGCTCTGCTTTCACTTCGGTGCCAGAACCCAACAAAGATGCTCCTTCGATTTCTTTTATCTGTACTCCATCATCCATTACAATTTTGCATACATTACAAACTAAACTGTTGTTTTAAATCCAATGAGTTCTTTACCTCTGCTCCGCCTCCTGACTCAGGTTGCTTTCTTCCTGCAGGTTTCGAAGGCATTTCTTCTGGTCCCTAAAATTCTTTAAAATTCAGGAAATTTTCTATTTGCGGGCCACCATCTTTGCCCGCACCGGCTGCTATCTGTGTCCTCCACAAGTTCTCTACAGGTCGCACTCTGTCTTTCAGGGAAATTCAGCCTGCACCCTCTTGACTACCACTTCCGAGTCCAACTTGAATCTGTCTGTGGCTACTACCGTCAACTAGGCCAGGGTATTGCTCCTGAGTCCAAACCGAGCAGCGGCGGCGGGCACCGCCAACGCCGGTCCAACGCCGGCTCCGCTCTCTTAACTCATAATGCTCATCTCTTAACTCATAATTGACATCACTGACATACTCTGTCAATCCTCCTTCACTAGTTCGGAAATCATTCCTTTAATATTTTGACAAGTAATAATGCACCAATGAATTAAAGTCACCCCATAATACTCTTGATATAAGCAGTAAATTACATAAAATTCATCAAATGTGGAAATATTTTCCACCTGTTTTTTTTCTCAAACCCCGCTATTTCTCTACGTACTCTTCCTAGCATAACTGTGATCTTTACAGTCCAAAAAAAATCACTTAAATCGGATCTATACTTACTGAGATCTGGATATCGTATTTTCACACCTTTGCCATTCCAACTTCGTCGAAACACTCACTAATATTTTTGACCCTTCAACTTCCGAAAAGTTATTTTTTTACGGACTTATTTCATTCCCTAGCCCGGTCCAGGATCAAGTCTGGCTTTGGCCCGCCGGCCGTGCGGCGCCGCCGCGGCAAAGCAGCCCAGTGTCACTGGCATGGATTGTGGCAACAGACCTCAGACCCGGGCCGTCACGGTCACGGTCACGGTGACAGTGGCCGAGTCCAGTGGACTCCGAGTCCGAGTCCAGGTCTGGCTCTCAGTCACAGTGGCCAGGCCAGTGAGCGGCACACAGTGCCTACTCAGGCTGCAATCATATAAGCAGGTCCCGGCCCAACCCGGGCCCCCGGACCCGGACCGGGCCCAGGACCTGTCACTGAGGCTGTCAGTTCGCACTGGCACTGGCATGAACTCCGGCAGTCTGAACTTGGAATGTCGGCCAAAAAGCCACAGCACTTCAAAGCCAACTTCAGTCTGTGAAACAGCCACCACCCCATCCGAGTCCAACTCCATCCCATCCGAGTCCAATCAGGCCGAGCCCAGCCCGCCGGGCCGGCGAGTTCGCACTGCCAGTGGCACTGGCCGCATGAACTTGAACTCCGCCGGCGGCAGCCTGAGTCTGAACTTGGAATGTCGGCCAAAAATCCACAGCACTTCAAAGCCAACTTGAGTCTGTGAAGCAGCCGCCACCCCATCCGAGTCCAACTCCATCCCATCCGAGTCCGATCAGGCCGAGCCCAACCCGCCGGGCCGGCGCCGGCGGCCACCCGGACCTAAGAAAGCCCTGCTCCATCCTCAGGGACCCATCCCCCAGGCCCTCCCATACGACCCCCGCGAAGCGAATCAGGTTGGTTGGGACTGCGTTTCTGAGCAGAATTCGACAAATACGGCAT
>TBL_comb47_HYPODRAFT_10004600_pt1 | contig 15784 bp, 15 predicted proteins | sample TroBogypolimnion_40_FD_10682 | JGI IMG/M metagenome (IMG submission 10682)
CTCCGCTTCGCTCAGACTTGAACTATCCAGTAGGTGCAAATGATTAAAGATGGACGAGAAAGTGGATTCCACGAAGGATTGCTGCCAAATTTGCTTTTATTGATGAATTTGGAACAAAAGTAATCTATTTGCAGTTATAAATTAAAAAACATACTATGGCAATCATATCAATGTTTTATGGTATAATTATTTCGATGTACTAGTTGGATAACAGACAACACAATCTGCCGCATATACATGTGAAATATCAAGACGAAGAAGCTGTGATTTCAATCATTGATGGTCAATTGATAGACGGCAATTTAAAATCGAATAAGATGAAACTTGTTCAGGCATGGATTGAAATACACAATGAAGAATTAATGGCTGATTGGTCATTAGCAATAAGTGGTGAGACCATTTTCAAAATAGATCCTTTAAAATAATAACAGTATGAACCCCCGAGTTATTGACGTTCAAGCCGAACAAAACTATCAGTTATTGATATCCTTCAATAATGGTGAAAAGAAAAGGTTTGATGTAAAGCCATATTTGGAAATTGGCATTTTTAAAGAGCTTCAGGATGTAAGTCTGTTTAATTCTGTAAAACCTTTTTTAGGAAGCATTCAATGGGCAAATGGATTAGATCTTTGTCCTGACACCCTTTATCTTGAAGGTGAAGATTGCTGAATCCGGCATTATTTATAAGATTAATTTATTGTTCTGAATAAACAAATTAGATGTACCAGCCTTTGCTCCTCCTCGAATGTATCGTGCTGTAACGAGGGATTGATATTAAATAGAACTAAAAAAGAATTAGTTAAAAACTGCACTGATTTTGAGTACAAGTCTCCGCTTCGCTCAGACTTGAACTATCCAGTAGGTGTAAATGATTAAAGATGGACGAGAAAGGATTACGCTGAGATTTACAATCAGGAGTGGTCGGGAGATCAAGTTAAGTTATTTTATAAGAAACATAGAATAAACAATTATAGAGCTGCCTCAAACGATAAATTGGGGCGGCTTTTTTATTATCCGTTAAGATAGTTTGTGATAGTAAAAATTATTAGTATTTTTGACGCATGGTAACTGACGACAAACGATTGACTATTCGTGATTGGGCGGAAGATGACCGTCCACGTGAAAAGATGCTTCGAAAAGGCACCCAAAGCCTTTCGGATGCAGAGTTACTGGCTATACTGATAGGTTCGGGAAACAGGGATGAATCGGCAGTAGAACTTACACGGCGGATACTTCATGACTGTCAGGACAACCTGAATGAACTGGCACAACTGTCCGTAGCCGATTTATGCAAACGCTTTAAGGGAATAGGGGAGGCAAAAGCAATATCCATTATGGCCGCGCTGGAACTGGGTAAACGGAGAAAGACCGGTGAAATACTTGAACGAAAGAAAATAACTTCGAGTAAAGACCTGTTTGAGCTGTTTGAACCGCTACTGGTTGACCTGCCTCATGAAGAGTTCTGGCTGGTGTTACTAAACGGCGCCAACAAAGTGATGGAAACAAAACGGCTCACACAAGGCGGAAGCAAGCAAACGGTGGTCGACATCCCCATGCTGCTTAAAATAGCCCTTGAAAAATCGGCACAGGCAATGGCAGTGGCGCATAACCACCCTTCGGGACAGAACAGGCCAAGCCATGAGGACGAATTAATAACACGACGCATAAAAACAGGCTGCGAAGCGATCGGCATCACATTAATCGATCACATTATTATTGCCCGGGGAGAGTATTATAGTTTTAGTGATGAAGGGAAGATGGGTTGATTGGTTAATTAGTTGATTGGTTGATTGGTTGATTGGTTAATTGGTTGATTAGTTGATTGGTTAATTGGTTGAGTAGTTAATTAGTTGAGTAGTTGATTAGTTAATTGGTTAATAAGATGATGTGATAATCAGATAAAGTAATGATGAAAAAGGATAAATAGAATTAAACTCTTCAAACATGAAACCTCAAACCTCAAACCTCAAACCACAAACTTAAAACCTTTCAACCTTCAAACTCTTCACCCAATTAACCAATTAACCAATCAACATGGAGTTTCTCGAGGTAGAAAATGTGGTGAAACAATTTGCCGGTCATCTGGCATTGGACAGAGTGAGCCTGACGGTTCCGGAGAATACCATCTACGGGTTGCTGGGTCCAAACGGAGCAGGGAAAACCACGCTCATCCGGATAATTAATTGCATCACTGCACCCGATAGCGGCGAGGTACGATTGAACGGTAAACGAATGACTCCGGCGGACGTGGAACATATCGGTTATCTGCCCGAGGAACGTGGACTGTATAAGAAGATGAAAGTGGGCGAACAGGCGCTTTACCTGGCTCGGTTGAAAGGGATGGCCAAGTCGGATGCCCTGAAGGCGTTGAAATACTGGTTTGAGAAATTCGAAATCCAGGACTGGTGGAATAAGAAAGTGGAGGAACTGTCGAAAGGCATGGCGCAAAAAGTACAGTTTATAACAACGATATTACATGATCCGAAATTGCTTATCTTCGATGAACCATTTACCGGATTCGATCCTGTCAATACGGAAATAATTAAGCATGAGATTTTGAATTTAAGGGATAAAGGCGCTACGATTATTTTCTCCACCCATAACATGGAAACAGTGGAAGACCTTTGTGAGAATATATCGCTGGTGGATCGTGCCAGGATCGTATTGCAGGGAAACGTTGCTGAAATCAGGGCTTCGCATGCAACCAATACTTTTATTGTCGGGTCGAGGTCTTCATTAAATGAAGCAGACTTTAATATGGTTTCACAAAAAGAAAAGAACGGTATTTTTGAAAGCGTATTGATGAAAGATCCGGATGAGACCAATAATGTTCTCTTAAAGAAACTTCTGAAGGATACGGAAGAATTGTCCTTCGAAGAATTACTACCCAGCATGAATGACATATTCATAAACACGGTGAAATCATGAGCAAAATAAGCCTGATCATAAAACGGGAATACACCACCCGCGTGATGAAGAAATCATTCATCATACTCACTTTCCTGACCCCGTTGCTGTTTGCAGGAATGATAGCTGTCCCGATTTGGTTGGCAAGCATTAAGGACAGCAATAAAAAGCACATTGTTGTCATAGACAAAACACATGCCTATGCCGGGGTGCTGAAAAATAACGAATCGTATATTTTTGACTTTGTTGACAGGCCTGTAAATCAAATTAAAAAGGCGAATGCAGATAAGAGTGAGAATGAGTTTACGGCCCTGTTGCTGATATCCGGTGACTTGTCAAAGAATCCAAAGGCAGCAACACTCTATTCGGAGAAGCAGGTAAATCTGGAACTAAAGTCATATATTACAGGGTTACTGAATAAATACGTGGAACAACAAAAGCTGGCTGCGTACAATATCCCCCATCTGAAAGAGATGGTTGAGAAATCACGTTCCGATATTGACATTCCAACCATCAAATGGGGTGATAACGGACAGGAAAAAGAAGGTTCGGCAGAACTGGCACTGGTGATAGGCATGATATCGGCATTTGTCATTTATATGTTTATTATCATTTACGGGGCACAGGTCATGGCCGGTGTGGTTCAGGAGAAAACAAGCCGTATAGTGGAAGTCATTATTTCATCGGTAAAACCTTTTGAACTGATGATGGGAAAGATCATAGGTATTGCTTTGGTGGGGCTGACCCAATTCTTTATGTGGGTACTTCTGACCGGCGGAATACTGATAATCGGCACTAAAATGATTATGGGAAACGTTGATGTCGCTGCTTTGCAACAAGCCAACCAGATGGAAATGCCATCCATGGCGGCTAGTCAAAATGCCGGACATGTACAGCAGGTATTCGCCATGTTGCATGGATTTGATTTCATGCAAATCATGGTTCTTTTTGTGGTGTACTTTCTGGGAGGTTATTTGTTGTATGCTTCTCTTTTTGCAGCCGTGGGATCGGCTGTTGACAGTGAAACCGATACACAGCAATTTTCATTGCCTTTGACACTGCCAATAATATTTGCCATTTATGCGGCCATATACAGTGCACAAAACCCGGATGTACCATTGGCATTCTGGTGTTCGATGATTCCGTTTACGTCGCCCATTGTTATGATGGTCAGGCTACCATTTGATGTTCCGGCCTGGCAGATCATGCTTTCGTTGACGATACTGGTCCTTTCATTTATAGGAACGACCTGGATGGCAGGTAAGATTTACAGGACGGGAATCCTTATGTATGGAAAAAAAACGACCTGGAAGGAAATGTGGAAATGGCTGAGGTATTAGAGGTAAGAGGCAAGAGGTAAGGAATGAGGAGTTGTAGATTAATGATTTGCTGATTGTTATGTCAGATTAATTTATACATTGTATATATTTAGATACATTGAAAGCAGAGAAGACAAATGCGGCCAGGATACTGGACAAGGCAAAGATCAAGTATGAAATCATTCCGTATGAAGTGGACGAGAATGATTTGAGTGCAGTTCACGTTGCAGGGCAATTGAACGAACCAGTTGAAAGGGTTTTTAAGACTCTGGTTCTGAAAGGAGACAAAACAGGATACTTTGTTTGTATCATTCCCGGAGCAGAAGAAGTTGATTTGAAGAAAGCGGCTGTAGTATCAGGAAATAAAAGCTGCGATATGATTCCGATGAAGGACCTGTTGCCTGTTACCGGGTATATCCGTGGAGCCTGTTCACCGGTAGGGATGAAGAAACATTTTGCGACATATATTCATGAAACCTGCCTGAATCAGGATAAGATTTATGTCAGTGCCGGAAAAAGAGGGCTTCAACTTATGATATCCCCCGAGGATCTAATTCATGAGATTCATGCTACAGTTGGATTACTGATAAACAGCACCCATTAATTCTTATTTTAACGATTATCTTCAGCATTGTTAACAAACGATTTATTGCTTATAAAAACAATTATTTTACAAAATAGTGTTATGCTAAGTTTGAAATAGCGTATTTATTATCCAACAAACCGCAAAAGAAGCGGTTGTTCGGTAACAGCGTCCAACCGTTTCTTTTACGGTTTGACGCGTAATAGAATAAGTGATAAAAAATCAAATTATTGAAATTACTTTATAAATCATTATTAATGGCTGATAATATCATGGATGAGTCAATTCTAAATTCAGACTATAAAAACTGGCTTATTGAATTAAAATCAACTATCAAACAAAGCCAGATAAAAGCGGCTCAATCAGTCAACAGCGAGTTAATAAAGCTGTACTGGGCTATGGGGCAACAAATTGTTGAAAAGCAACAAAACTCATCTTGGGGAAGTGGTTTTATTGATCAGTTAAGCAAAGATTTGAAAGAGGAATTTCCGGAAATGAAAGGCTTTTCTAAAAGGAATATTGAGCTTATTAAACAATGGTATCTGTTCTACACTAAAACTTTTGTAATTACGAAACAACTTGTTTCGCAATTACAAAATTCTGAAATTGAAAAAGATAACATTGGTAATGACTCAAACGATAAAATTGTCCATGGTTTTACAAATAGGTTATTTCAAATACCGTGGGGACATCATATTTTGATTTTTCAAAGAATTAAGGATGCTCTTGAAGCTTATTTTTATATCAATGAAACTATTGCAAATAACTGGAGTCGTTCAGTGCTGGAATATCAGATTGAAACAGATTTATATAACAGGCAGGGTAAGGCCATTACAAATTTTAAACAGACATTGCCGGAAACAGAAAGTGATCTGGCAAATGCTTTATTAAAGGATCCGTATAATTTTGATTTTCTGACATTAACTACAAAAGCCAAGGAGCAGGAATTAGAATTGAAACTGGTGCAGCATATTACACAATTTTTGCTTGAACTTGGTAAAGGCTTTGCTTACATGGGCAGGCAATTTCTTATTGTTGTAGGTGGTAAAGAATTTAGAACCGATTTGCTTTTTTATCATACTAAACTTAAATGTTATGTCGTCATTGAGCTAAAGCTAAGAGAATTTGAACCTGAATTTATAGGGAAACTTAATTTCTACCTGACAGCCATCAATACATTGGTAAAAACAGAGGATGACAAACCAACCATTGGTATTTTACTTTGTAAAAACAAAAACAATATAGTTGTAGATTTTGCTTTGAAAGATTTAAATAAGCCTATGGGTGTAAGCAATTTTACCTATAAAGAATTATCTTTGGAAATTAAAAATGCATTACCGACTATCGAACAACTTACTGAGCAACTTAAACAAGAATAAATATTTATGCTACCTCCATTTCTAAATCTCTCCGACCAGATAAGAATTCTTTCGCCTTCAGGGGTTATCGATTCTAAATGCATTGATGATTCCATAAAAGTTCTTACCAGTTGGGGATTAAAAGTAACTGAAGGGAAGTATGCCAGATCGGAATACGGTCGTTTTGCAGGCACCCCGGCACAACGTGCCGAAGATTTGCAACAAGCTTTGGATGATCCATCTGTCAGAGCCATCCTGTGCAGTCGTGGTGGATATGGGTTGGCACAGATTATCGATAAGCTTGATTTTACGGGTTTTGTAAAATCGCCAAAATGGGTGATTGGTTTCAGCGATATATCCATTTTGCATAATGTCATTTCAAATCTTGGAATTGCATCCATTCATGGCATAATGGGCATGCACCTGTCGGCGTTACCTGTTGATTCGGAACAAACGCAATCCATAAAGAATATATTATTCGGGAAACTCCCTTCGTATAATTTGTCAAATGAAACGAATAACCGTACCGGACATACATCAGGTAAATTAATAGGCGGAAATTTAGCAGTCCTCATGGGTTTAAGGGGAAGCAGGTTCGATATGAAACCGAAAGGCACCATCCTGTTTTTGGAAGACATCGGAGAAAAACCGTATCAGATTGACCGTATGATTCAGGGTTTACGTCTTGGCGGTGTCTTGGCACAATTATCGGGGTTAATAGTGGGTCAATTCAGCGAATGTGATGAAGATCCATTAATGATGCAAACCGTTCGGGAGATTATTTTAGATGCAGTAAAAGAGTATGACTATCCGGTTTGTTTTAATTTCCCGGCCGGACATGTAGAGTACAATTTACCTCTTGTTTTGGGTACTAAAATACAGCTGTTTATTACAAAAAAAAGAACTGAGATTGTATATTGATGTTCTTTTTTAAGATATTAGCTGTCTTTCTAAAGAATCACTTTTTTTATTAAAAAGAGAAAATTGATCCTTTGTTATTGACCAAAAAACATATCTTTGCAAGACAATAATTGTAAGAGACTTCTAATTATGCCTTTGAAAAAGCGTTTACTTCTTCTTTCTTCCCTGTTTTTTATATCCTTTATTTCGATGGCCAGCATGCATTCGGAACCGGGTAATTCATCTATTGCCGACACATTAAGAATACATCATTTTAATCAAAATCATATTTTACTTACTGATTCCATTGTAAGTTACGGTAAATTTTTCCTGAACACACCCTATCATTTCGGATCTCCCGGTATAGCTTCATTCGACTGTTCGGGATTCACTTCGCATGTCTATCGTAATTTCGGATATAACCTGGGGCGTTCGTCAAATGACCAGGCTAAACAATTTGATTCAATCGACAGGACACAACTAAAAGCGGGAGATCTGGTATTTTTCTCAGGCCGGAGAAAAAGCAAGAAAGTAGGACACGTTGGAATTGTTGTCGCCGCGAAAGAAAATGGTGAATTTGATTTTATTCATGCTGCCGTACATAAAGGGGTGACCATCTCTAATTCGAATGAGGAGTATTATACAAAACGATTTTTAAAAGCAAGTCGTGTCATCAGTACAAATCAGGTGATGACTTTTCCGGGGATTCTGGGAAAGAATGACAACCAAAACAAAGAAGTGCTTTCTTTGACTCCGGTGGGATCCTCTACACAAACGATTAAAAAAATTATTCCTGCAGAATATCATCATGTGAAATCAGGTGAAACACTTTCTTCTATTTCAAAGAAATATGGCATGTCGGTTGCCGAATTAAAACGTAAAAACCATATAAAAGGCAACAAATTAAAACTCAAAGAGGATTTACTAATAAAGAATGAAGAAACTGAACTGATCGTGCAGGAAGTAAAACCTCCGGTCAATAATCAATCACAGTCAGCAGATAAATCAATAAATGCAGGGCGAAATATTGCATCCAACCAATCGACCAACTCTCACAAGGTTAAGAAGGGTGAAACATTATTCAGTATATCAAGGCTATATAATATCTCGGTTGATGAATTAAAAAGTATCAACAATATGATAAAAGGAAAACTTCATCCCGGTCAGAAATTAAAAATCACCAAACTGGTTGAGCCAGCAAAAAATGAAACGTTAGCTAAAGTGGAAGAACCTGTAAAACCTGCCACATCAACTAAAAATGAAGTTTTAGCCAAGGTGGAAGAACCTGCAAAACCGGTTACTTCAAAGCCTGCTACTCATAAAGTGATTTCGGGGGAGTCGCTTTTCAGTATAGCAAAGGAATACAATATTCCGGTTGAAGAATTAAAGAAGATCAATAACATTACCAATGAGAAGATTCATCCGGGAGCGGAATTAAAACTAAATCCGGTCAATGAAAGCAATTCGCACAATTTGTTGGCAGAGAAAGCTGAAAAAAAACAAGATATTAAAACAGAGAACAAAGAGAAAACGATAATCCATAAAATTAAAAAAGGTGAGAATTTGGGGAGTATTGCAAAAGCCAACCATTCTACTGTTGAAGAATTGAAGAGGATCAATAATCTGGCAGACTCTAAAATTCATCAGGGACAAGAATTAAAGATTAATGAAAACGGCGAATCAGAAAAAAAGAATTTAGTTGCAGGCAGGATTGAAACGAAGCAAGAAATAAAGGCTGAGAAAAAAGAAAAAACTATAACCCATATAATCAAGAAGGGTGAGAATTTAGAGAGTATTGCAAAAACCAACCATACTACTGTTGAAGAATTGAAGAGGATCAATAATCTGGCAGACTCTAAAATTCATCAGGGACAAGAATTAAGGATTAACGAAAATAACGAATCAGAAAAAAAGAATTTAGTTGCTGACAGACTCGAAACAAAACAAGAAACAAAGGTTGAAAAAACAGAAAACAGAATAACCCATATAATTAAGAAGGGTGAAAATTTAGGGAGTATTGCAAAAGCCAACCATACTACAGTTGAAGAATTGAAGAGGATCAATAATCTGGCAGACTCTAGAATTCATCAGGGACAAGAATTAAAGATTAACGAAAACAGCGAATCAGTAAAACAAAATTTAGTTGCAGACAGGATTGAAACGAAACAAGAAACAAAGGCTGAGAATAAAGAAAACAGAATAACTCATAAGGTCAGAAAGGGCGAAAGTTTAATTAGCATTGCAAAAGATAATCATCTTACGGTAGAAGAATTAATGAAAACCAACAATCTGACAGATTCTAAAATAAGGCTTGGTCAGGAACTGAAGCTCAATCAGTCGTTGGGCAAACCTAAAAACGATATTGCAAAAGTTGAAAACGAACCCAAAAGCGTAGAACACAAAGTAAAATCAGGTGAATCTTTTTATTCAATTGCCAAAATATACGGTTGTTCGGTAGAAGAGCTAAAAGACTGGAACCGTAAATTGGGGAGTAAAATCAAAGCAGGCGAAAAAATCATTGTATTTCTAAAGGTAAATAAGAAAGACCTGACATTAATCGAATAAACTCTGTAGTATCTGAAGCGAATGCAGCCCGTGAAACTCAGGAATGTGTAGTTGGTAGTACATTATTATGTTTTGGAGCAAACCTGCCTTCCCGGGTCTTGTAAATGCCAAATCAGGCATAGTTGGATAATCTGCATTTAATACATTCATAAAATCAGAGGAATCCTCCGGTAAGATAAAATGTACATGTACGGGTTTCTCCTTCAAAAACACTCCATTCATTAAATCAAAGTAATTTCCGTGAACATTATCCTGATTTGGTTCGAATCCCAAATAACGGGTCAGTTTAAGCAGAAAGACCAAGTGAAAATTTGAAATTCCGGACTCCATGCAATCCAGTTGAAGGATGGAGTTCTCGAGGAATAAATACAGGCTGTCATCGGGCTCGGATTGCCTTAACGTGCGATAGAGCACTTCAGACAGAAATAATGCCAGGGAGTTCTTTACAGGATCAAATGGGATGCCTGTAAACGGATGTTCCATTCTCATTTCTTTTATTCGCTGAATGTTTTTACCGGGCGTATGATACACATCCATTTCCACTAATGATAACGGTTGAAGGAATGCAGCCGGGTTAACAGATTTTTTCTTGTTTACTCCATGAAGCATATAGGTTGCTCTGCCGAATTGCTGCGTATAAACAGTAATAATAGTAGTAGAGTCGGTATATTTAATTGAATGAAGGATGATTCCGGAGGTCTTTGCTTGCATATGAAATCAGTTTAGATGACAAATGTAGCAAAATTATTGAAACATAAAGCCATGGAAACACATATAATAAAGTAGCTTTGTTAATCTGATTGGTTGATAAATAGCATTTTATGAAAAAAAATAAATATTTACCTGAAAGCCTTTGTCAATTCAAAAAAGTGCCGTATATTTGCACCCGCAATTGAGGCGAACAAAGTCACTCATGTAGCAAAAAGGAAATAGCCGAAAGGCCCATTCGTCTATCGGTTAGGACGCCAGGTTTTCATCCTGGAAAGAGGGGTTCGACTCCCCTATGGGCTACAGAAAAATAAAAATTTAAAGCATTTAAAATTAGATTGCGATGGCAAATCATAAATCATCTATCAAAAGAATTCGTCAGGCTGACAAGAAGAAATTGCACAACCGTTATTATGCTAAAACAGCTCGTAACGCTGTCCGCAAATTGCGTACTACTGCTGACAAAACCGAAGCTGCCGACATGTTGCCTAAAATCAGCGCAATGCTTGATAAACTGGCTAAACGCAGTATCATTCACAAAAACAAAGCTAACAACTTAAAATCGAGGTTAGCTGTTTATGTCAATAAATTAGCATAACTGCTTCCGTTAAAATATACAGAAGCCCTTTTCCATTTGGAAAAGGGCTTCTTTGTAATGCACCAGTGTTATTGGATCAGGTATGAGAAAGCATACTAAATGTGCCTCAAATAAAGTGAAGCATTTAGAATACGATAAGATTGAAATAGTTATTGTTTAATTAGAAAAGTCAGAATTCCCTGAATGAATCACATTGCTGGCATTTAATTCAGGAGAGGCTTTAAAGGAAGTAATCTTACAAATGATATTGAAATCGATATTTATCCATTCATTAACCCGAATTAACCCCATCATTTCTATCGGGGGTACAAGTCCAAAATCACGAATATCAATTTTTTCAGTTCCGTTTAGAGTATAAAGATCGCCTTCATGATTTGAATTGATTGGGATATTGTATTTTTTTGTTTTCCCTGTAATCGTTAAGTTTACTGAAACATTCCCTTTGGAAAAATCTACATTATCTGTATTTGATTGAATTTCAAAATAATTCAATTGAATATGAAAAGCCGGGTAAGTATTTGATTTTACAAGCGTCAAAAAATCCCTTAGCGCCATTTTATTATTTGAAGTGAAGTCTGCCACCAAAATAGAGTGTTGATTTTGGCTTAATATAATTTTATTCTTGGTTTGCACCGCTGTGACTATAAAATTTCTGTTAGTGAGTTTATCTCCAGATTGCGATAACCTGAATGACAATAGATTTGTTGTTCCATTAATGGTTATTGAACTGTTCTTTTGTACATTTACTGAAACTGTAGTTTGAGTAAATGAAGCATTTAAAACAGTAAAAGACAACAAAAACAGAATAAATAAGCTTTTCATAGCAGTTGATATTCTTTAAGTGAATAGACCGGTAAGTTAAACTCTCACCGGCCTAAGTACTTAATAACTTTTTTAAAATGCAATAACAGCTTCAGCTGTTAATCCGTGGAACTGAGCTGCGTCATAGATATTTCCTTTAGGAAATCCTGAATACTTTTGATTTACATATTCAACTTTTGCAAGAATGTTCTTTGTTAAGAACCATCCTGCACTAACTGCTAAACGATTAATTCCTACAGAATATCCCGGTGTTGTTGAAGCTGGAACAGCAGCAACAGCTTTAGTGCCGGTAATTAGACCTGTTGTAGTATTTAAAGTAAAGGGCACTCCTGTGACAGCTGCAACTGCCGGCGTGTAAACAGCCGCAACATCTGCATTGACATTATTATAGCGAATGCCTGCAAAGAAATTTTCGTGTTTCCCTAAACGTACAACTAAGTCAGTTGCCTGTTGTGAAGCACTCCGTTCAACTGTTTCAACCGTATTGCGTCCTGTTGCTTTTTCAAGTGTACTAAATGATTCTAATGAGAGCCCTTCAATTGGAGTGTATTTGATAAACAAGTTACCCATTCCGGTAAGAAGTTTGTCAGATAACCCTGGATTATAACGGCCATTAAAAGCTGTAGTAGTACCTGGTGCAGCAACGTACATAACACCGGAATAGTTTGAACCAGTACGATCACCACCAAATAACGTGTTTGCAACTGAACCAGCTGTATAATAAACAGAACCACTCAAACGGATACGAAGTTTCTCCGTTAATTGTTTGTCATATGCTAATTTGCCAATGAATGCCGGGTTGTGAACGCCATTAGAAGCAGGATTTTTAGTAGTATCTATTTGTTGAAGATTGCCATTTAATTCCCCATCTGTAATAGCACCAACCACTGTGAAGTCTTTTAAATGTACATCGGCTTCTGCACCAACTTCCGTAGCAAATTCATCCATAATATAATTTTCCATAAATGGATTGTATATAGCGTTGCCACCATCTGAACGACGGAAATGAGCATCTCCGTAATTAACTTCCATAGCACCCATTTTAATGGTAGTAAATTTCATAATGTTATCCAATAAATCCAATTTGATAAATGGAATTTTATCAAATTGAATAAATCCACCTTTTACCCATGTCTCGTTGTGGTGTTTAGAGGCAAGGTAGAGTGTGAAATTCAGAGTTACCCCATCTTCCAGATAAGTGTTTAAATATAAGTTGGCCATTGCTAACGAAAAATTGTGTGCAACAGGGAAAAGTGTATTTGTACTATTCGCATTATAAGGCAGAGAAGAACTACTATTGCTTTGACTTAAAGCCTGGTAAGGTTGTGAAAATGCACCCCCTATATCTAATTTTAAACCAGAAAACTCAGTTGTAGTTTTAGAGGTTTCAAATACATTAATACCGGTTTGATCGGTTGGACGCATTTGTGCAAACATGATGCTGCTAACAAATAATGCAGCTACGACTGTTAAAATTGATCTTTTCATTTTTGATTGTTTTTTGTTGTTATTCATATTAAATTAATTTGTAATTTTCAAGTGTATAGTGTCCTGATTTTTAATTTATGGCTCCACCTTCCAGATTTATATCATATTTCAGCGTAACAGCATCACCAACTTTCATTACTCCTAACATTGCTGTTGGTGGTTTCATCTTAAAGTCAGTCATTTTAAGAGAAATGCTTCCTTTAAATTCGTATACACCGGGTTTTATTTTTTTTCCAGTAGATTTAAAGCTTATCCTTTTTGAAGCACCTGCCATAGTTAAGTTGCCATCCACTGTTACATTTATATCGTCACCGGTAATCTGAAGGGAGGTCACGTCAATAAGTTGAAATGAAATGGTTGGATTTTTAGATGCATTGAATGCTTCATAGGTTTTGTTGTCCATTCCTTTCTCGCCGCTTTTTATTGACAGAACAGGGACTTCAACATTCATGGACTGAACTTTTTTTGAACTGTTTACTACTAATTCACCATTTATTTGTTCTACTTTGCTTTTAAAATCGTGAACATTGGTGGTGCCATAAATAGTCATTGTTGATGTCTTGGAATTAATTTTTAGGCTTTGAGCCTGAATACTCCCGGCAATATAAATGAAGCATCCCAGAAGCAACATAAGTGGTTTTGAAAACTGATTTTTGTTCATAAAAAACTGATTTTGTAAATTTTATTTTTGAAGTGAATTAATTATAAATAGTTTGGTTAATGAAACTTGTGCTATAACATTACTAGCATTTAATTAGATGAAAAAATGTTTTGTTTGTTATTTTAGGAGTTTTTGATCTGATCATGATAATTATTGTGTTTAAAATATGAATGCTATCACATTGGTAGCATTCATTAATAAAAAAAATAGACTTTATTTTATGTCTGTTTTAATTTTGTATATATAACAAATGTAAGAGTTAACTTGTTTGTTCAACGAGATCTAAATCCTTACATTCATAATATGTATCCTGAATAATTTGTTCAAGATTCTTTTTGTATAATAACTGCCTGAATTCAATACTAAACTCGTTCCAGTAATTTTTCGCCTTGCATTCATGAGTGGCTCTTTCACAAAAACTCTTATTATTAATGCATTCTACTACCACAATTTGCTCAAAAGCGGTGTATATATCCAACATGGTTATATCTTTTGGCTCACGGGTTAACCTGTAGCCACTTCCTTTTCCTTTGGAGTTCGCAACCAACCCTTTAATTTTTAGAGCTGAAATAATGCTATCCAGATATTTTAGTGAAATATGTTGATTTTTTGCGATGTCTTTTTGCAACACACCGTTTGGATCTGTTGTATTTGCAATTTCAATAATAGTCCTTAATCCGTAACGAATTTTTGTATTGACTCTCATATTTTAGATGAAAATTTCAACAAATATATTGCAAAAAAAGTGAATGCTATAACTTTAGTAGGATTCTATATTTTAATTTAGAGTTATTTCTAAACAAGAAGTGTAAAAAAAGGACATTTAAACTTTATAAGTTACAGTAAAGCAGTATTATAAATTAAAGAAATTATTATATATTAAAAATCATTAATTCAAGCTTGTTATAGAACTAAAGAGCAGTTTTCAACAACGGATACCATAAATGTGTTTAGTATAGTTAATAATTTATGTTCGTTTTAATTTTGAAATGTAAATTTAATGCCTTCCAATAAATATGACTAAAACGTGCGAAGAAAATAAATTTTAATGCCATGATAACTGATGCAAAAGGTTAAAGTGACTCTGATAATTTATGTTCTCATCAGAAACAATAAACACAAAAATAAGAGTCCTTCATTATCTGAAAAACTCTTATAATATGCTTTTATTTTGACAGAATCAATTATAAACTTCGCTGTACTTTACAACAAGCATCTAACATTCAAACGTCTTAATGTGCTTCCAACCAATTGTCACCAAATCCACAATCGGCAATTAATGGAACGTTAAGTTGAATGGCATGTTCCATTTCATTGACAACAATATTCCTTACAGACTCTATTTCATTTGTTGGGACTGTAAAGTTTAATTCATCATGAACCTGCATGGTCATTTTAGCCTGTAAATTTTCCTGTTCCAATCGATTCTGGATTTTTACCATGGCAATTTTTATAATGTCAGCTGCTGTTCCCTGAATAGGTGCATTAATCGCATTTCGTTCCGCAAAACCACGGACTACTCCGTTTTGTGAATTTATATCCGGCAATGACCGTTTTCGACCAAATAAAGTCTCGACAAAGCCTATCTCTTTCGCCCTTTGAATACTGGCATCCATATACTTTTTTACATCCGGATAAGTAATGAAATAGCCATCGATTAATTCTTTGGCTTCTGCCCGTGGAATATCCAGCCTGTCAGACAATCCAAAAACAGATATTCCATAAATGATTCCGAAATTAGCCGTTTTTGCTTTCCTTCTCATTTCGGTTGTGACCTCATTCAAGGACACCTTATAGATTTTTGCTGCTGTCGCCGTGTGAATATCAAGACCGTTTATAAAAGCATCCATCATATTTGCATCACCGCTTAAATGA
>TBL_comb47_HYPODRAFT_10004601_pt1 | contig 15781 bp, 15 predicted proteins | sample TroBogypolimnion_40_FD_10682 | JGI IMG/M metagenome (IMG submission 10682)
CCGCCAGTTCGCCGCCGCCGGTGAGCGGGATCACCACCGCCCGGATCGGGCGCCCCTCCCCTTCCCCGCCGATGCGCAGCTCCTCGGTGGCGGGCCGGCCGCTCTGGCGCACCTGCGCCAGCAGCTCCGGCAGCCGCCCGCTCTGGGGCTGGCGGGCCAGCTCGTCCCAGACCGCCCCGGTGGCGTCCCAGCTGTCCACCCCGAACCAGCGCCGGGCCACCGAGTTGAAGGTGCGCAGGGTGCCGCCCTCCTGCCAGCTGAGGATGCCCACCGGCAGCGCCTCCAGCAACTGGCCCAGGTAGGCCCGCTGGCGCTCCAGCCGCTCGGACTGGGCTTCGATGGCGGACCGGTTCTGCAGCAGGTCCCGGGTCATGGTGTTGAAGCTGCGGGAGAGCAGGGCCAGCTCATCCTCGCCCTCCTCGGGCAGCGAGACCTCCAGGTCGCCCCGGCCGACCCGCTGGGCCGCCTTGGCCAGGGCCCGGACCGGCTCGGCGATGGTGCGGGAGATGGCCAGCCCCACCCACACCGCAGCGAACAGGGTGAGCAGGGTGAGGAACAGGAAGGTGCTCTGGGGCAGCGTCTCCAGGGTCTCCCGGCCGGTGGAGATCTGGAACGCCTCCTTGTAGCGGCGCTCCAGGTGCACCTCCCCGTCCAGGGTCTCCCGGGGCACGAACACGCCCACCACCACCCGGCTGCCCCGGTTGTCCGGGGGCCCGATGTCCAGGTGCCATTCCCCCGCCTCGGAGATCCGGGTGTCCCGGCCCCTGGGCAGCGGTTCCAGCCGCGGCGGGACCAGGTTCGGGGCGACCGCCACCTCGGCGCCGTCGAAGGGCCGGACCCGGGCCAGCAGATCGAATTCCAGGGCGCTCCGCTGCTGCTCCAGGCCGACGGCGGAGCCCGGCGGGATGTGCGCGGCGGCGCCCTTCAGGCGCAGCTCCAGCTGGGCCCGGAACGCCTCCGACATCCGCCGGCCGTCCTGGATCACCTGCTGGGTTTCGGGCAGGAACCAGCGGTCCACGTTCTTGCGGATGAAGGTCCGGCCGATGAGGAACAGCATCAGGCTCGGCACCAGCCCCACCAGGAACAGCGCCAGCACCAGCCGGGTGCGGATCCGGGCCCCCAGGATGCCGCTGCGCCGCTCGAAGTATAGCTTGGCCACGCTGCGGGCGACGATGAACAGCAGGGTGCCGATGGCCAGGACGTTGGTCAGGCCCAGGGCCAGCAGCGCCCACCGGCTGGGGGCGTCGATGCCGGACTCCACCTGGGCCGAAAGCAGCCGGTAGCACCGGAAGATCACCCAGATCAGCACGGACAGGCCCACCGCGAAATAGAGGCGGTTCAGCTCCGGGTTCCGTTTCGCTCTGGGGGCCATGGGTTGAGTCTAAATGAACTCCGTGGAAGCCGTGCTGGACTTGACAAATATTAATTAAACATTATTTTGAGCGGGTCATCTGCATTGAAGCGCCCACCCTGGCGCCAGCTACCGTCACCGCCTTGGGCGTTCAAGGCCTTGTTCCTGGTCGGCCCCATGCCTTTCCGCTTCCTCCATCCCGGCACCCTGCTCCTCGCCACCGCACTGGCCCTGGTGGCCCAGGACCCGCCGCCGGTACCGGCCCCCATTCCGCAGCCCGCCGAACACGCCGGAAAGGCTGAGCCCGCCGAAACCGCCGAGCCCGCCAAACCCGGGGGCCGGGATTCGGGCAAGCGCTACGACGTCACGGCCGACAACCAGCACGTGGAAAGCTTCCTCCTGGAACTCGCCCGCCGGGAAAGCACGCATATCCGTTTCCTGAGACTGCTGGATTTCCGGTTCTCCCTGCAGGTGCAGAACGCCTCTTTCGAGGAAGTGCTGGAGCATGTGTGCGAGGAACTGGACCTGGCCTACCGCCAGACCGAGGACCGGAACTGGGTGGTGGGCTATCCGGAAGATCTCGAGGTGGCCTTCGACAAGGACCAGGGCAACGCCCCGGTGGAGATCGTCTACCGGGCCCGGCACCTCACCGTGGAAAGCCTGGCGGAGTCCCTCAACCTCGCCTTCCCGTCCCTGAAGGCCTATCCGGGCCCGACCTTCAAGTCCCCGACCCTGAACGGCCAGGCCCCGGCCAGCGGTCCTTCCGGCCCGTCAGGACCTTCAGGCCCCTATGGACCCTCTGGCCCCAGCGGCCCGAGCGGGCCCATGGGACCCAGTGGGCCCGGCGGCCTCAGCAGCATTTCCAGTTCGGCCGCGGCTTCCCCGAACACCATGCGGCGGTTCGACGTCATCATCGTCGGCCCGCCCGAGGCGGCCCGGCGGGCCCTCGCCTTCGCCCGGAAGCTGGACAGCGGCCGCCAGCAGGTGCGGATCAACGTCAAGCTGATGGAGATGACCGACAACACCAGCCGGGACCTGGGGATCGTCTGGGCCCTCCCCGGGGAGGTGGGCGGACCGCCGGAAGTGAACTTCACCGAACTGCCCAAGGCCTCCCTGGCCCCCTTCTCCGGCAACCCCCAGCTGAAGTTCGGGGCCTTCGCCCACTCCGCGGTGGGCGCCCAGGCCAGCCTCCAGCTGGCCGAGGCCCTGAGCAAGGTCAAGACCCTCGCCAACCCCAGCCTGATGGTGCTGGACGGCGAGCGCTGCTCCATCCTCATCGGCGACCGGCTGCTGTACCCGAAGCAGACCGGCACCAATTCCCAGGGCAACCCCACCTACGACGTCGCCGAGCTCAAGACCGGCGTCTACCTGCAGATGGCCCCCCAGATCGGGCTGGACCACGACGTGGTGCTGTCGGTCTACCCCCAGGATTCGTCCGTGACCGCCTACGCCAACTACAACGGGAACACCTACCCCATCGTCACCACCCGGGAAGCCCAGACCACCGTGCGCCTGCGCAACGGGGAGATGCTGGTGATCGGCGGACTGCGGGTGGACACGGACACCAAGACCAAGTCCGGCATCCCCGGGCTGAGCTCCATCCCCGTGCTGGGCGTGCTTTTCGGCGGGCACGGCAAGAAGAACGCCTCCAGCGAACTGGTGCTCATGATCCAGCCGGAGATCCTGGATTCCGAAGGGCCGGGCTCGTCCTCCATCAAGCCGGCCGCCGGCGCCTACTAGGCCTTCCAGGCCACGAAGAACAGCCGCCTGAACGGCATCACCACCTTGCCGTCCGCCGCCACCGGGAACTCGCCCCGGCAGGCCTCCAGCACCTCCGCCTTGAAGGCCGCCTTCGCATCGTCCGCCAGCCGGTCCAGGAACGGGCGCATGCCGGTCCCCTCGTACCATTCGATCAGGGCCTGGTGGGAGGCCATGGGATGGTAGTAGACGGTCTCCCACAGGTCCACCCGCGCCGCCAGGGGCGCCAGCAGGTCGTAGTAGACCGGCGCGTCCAGGAAGGTGAGCGCCCCCTCGGCCCCGACCAGGAGCTCCCGCCACCGGGGTCGCGCGGCCACGGCGGCCAGGGCGGAACGGAGGGCGGTGCCGCCCTTGGCCGGCATCTGCACGGCGAGGCAGCCGCCCGGGGCGACCCAGCCCATGAGCCGGGGGAGCAGGCCGGGGTGGTCCGGAAGCCACTGGAGCACCGCATTGGAGAACACCAGGTCATAGGGCGCGGGCGGCACGAAGGTCGCCGCGTCGGCCAGCAGCCAGGCGCCGGCGGGGTGGCCGGCCCGGGCCTGGGCGATCATCTCCGGGGAGCTGTCCAGCCCGGCCAGCTCCGCTTCCGGCCAGCGCTCGCGCAGGACGGCGGTGCTGTTGCCCGGCCCGCAGCCCAGGTCCAGGATCCGCCCGGGCGTGCCGTGGATCCGGGCGCACAGATCCACTGCCGGCCGGGTGCGCTCGGCGCCGAACTTCAGATACTGATCAGGGTTCCATGACGGCATGGGGTGTCCTCCTTGGACTCCATGTTCGGGCTCCGCCCGGGCATGGAGTGGGGGTGTGGGGACCGAACGCATGCGTTCGGTCAGAGCGAGCTTTGCTCGCGGGCGGTCCCCCCATGGAGATTTCAGCGCTTCCCGCTCATCAACCGTTTTGCGATCATACCGAGCCGGACCAGGTCCTGCTCCGACTTCTCCGACCAGCAGGAGGCGTTGAGCCGGATGAAATCGTTGAATTTGTGGGTGGGCGAAAACAGGTAGCCCGGGGCGATGGCGATGAACGCCTTCAGCGCCTCCTGGTAGAGCGCCAGCGAGTCCAGCTTGCCGGGCAGCTGGACCCAGACCACGAAGCCGCCGCCGGGCTCGGTGATGCAGGTGCCTTCGGGGAAGTGGGCGAGGATCGCCTCGGACATGGAGCTGATCTTGTCGGCGTAGGCCCGGCGGATCTTCCGCAGGTGGTGGTCGTAGCTGCCGCTCTCCAGGAACTTGGCGATGGCCAGCTGGGGCAGCACCGAGGTGCGCACGCTGAAGGAATACTTCTTCAGCTGCACCTCCCGGTAGAAGCGCCCGGGGGCGACCCAGCCCACCCGGAAGCCGGCCGAGATGTCCTTGGAGAACGAGGAGCAGAGCAGCACCAGCCCCTCCCGGTCGTAGCTCTTGGCGACCCGGGGCCGGCGCTCGCCGAAGTAGAGCTCGCCGTTGATGTCGTTCTCGATCAGCGGCACCCCGTGCCGGGCCAGCAGCTTCACCAGCTCGCTCTTGTCCTCGTCGGCGATGAGGCTGCCGGTGGGGTTGCTGAAGTTCGGCACCGCCACCACCGCCTTGATGGGATGGTTCTCCAGGGCGAACTTCAGGGCCTCGATGCTCATGCCGGTGCGCGGGTGGGAAGGGATCTCCAGGGCCCGCAGGTGCTGGGCCTCCAGCGCCAGGAGGATGCCGAAGTAGGTGGGCGATTCGATCGCCACCAGGTCCCCGGGCTGGCACACCGCCTGCAGGCACAGGCTCATGGCCTCGGTGCAGCCGGCGGTGATGACGAGCTCGTCCGGGGCGATCTCGCAGCCGTAGGTGAAGGCCCGCTGGGCCACCTGGATGCGCAGGGCCTCGCTGCCCTGCACCGCGAACCCCACGTCGTGGGAGATCCTGCCGTCCCGTGCCAGGTCGGCCAGGATCCGGTTGAGCTTCACCGTGGGCAGCTGCTCGGGGTTGGGCGAGGCGACCCCGAACTGGGCGTAGTTGAGCTTGAAGTTGTCCTGGATCAGCTGCAGCGAGACCTCGTCGATGCTCACCTTGGCCGGGTCCCCCTGGTGGGTCTGGAACTCGGGTTCCGGGGCCCGCTTCTTCTGCTGCGGCTTCACGTAGTATCCGGACTGGGGCCTGGCCTCGATCACCCCGCGGTTCTCCAGCAGCCGGTAGGCCTGCAGCACCGTGGCGAAGCTGATCCCCCGCTGGACGCTGGACTCGCGGATCGATGGGATCCGCGCGCCCACGGGGAAGGTTCCCGAACGCACCTGGTCTTCCAGATCCTGGGCGAACTGCTCGTACAGAGGAACCTTCCTGGTGTCTTTCATCATCTTCTCCTCGGCTGGAGGCATCACTGGGGGTTGTCGAGTACAGTTGACCAGAAAACCATCATAACAATCAAATTGTTTTCAATCTGTTATGGTCATAATTTTTACTAACTACCACTGTTATGTCTACCGGCCGAGTCCTATATTCATAACTGGGGGCAGACACCAGGCCCCCGAACCTCAAGGAGAGCACCATGACCACCCAGACCCTCAAGCTCATGACCCTCGGACTCATCGGCAAGGCCGCCGCAACCCGCCGGACCGGCACCGTCGCCAAGGGCCGCACCGAAGTGCTCAAGGGCCTCGGCGGCCGCCAGGTGCGCTGCACTTCCGGCTCGATCTGGCTGACCATCGAGGGCGACGCCAAGGACTACATCCTCACCCCCAACCAGAGCGTGGCGATTCCCAACCTCGGCAAGGTCCTGCTCAGCGGCCGCGGCTCCTACCAGATCTGATCGCTCCGCCCGCTCCCGGAGGCACGTGGCGCACCCCGCCCCGTGCCTCCGGGACGTTTCAGCCCTGCCGGCGGTAGATCGCGGCGGATTCGCCGTCCCGGTAGTAGCCTTCGCGCAGCGCCTGGTAGACCCAGCCTTCGCTTTCGTACAGGGCCCGGGCGGCGGCGTTGGAGACCCGGACCTCCAGGTACAGCACCGTGACCCCCATGCGGGCCAGCTGCTCCTGGGAATGCCGCAGCAGCAGGCGGCCGTGCCCGCCCCGGCGCAGCTCGGCCGCCACCCCCAGGCGCAGCAGCTCGGCCTCGCCCACGATGCCGATGGTCCGCCAGCGGGCGAAGCCGGACGGGAAGCTGGCCCAGAGATGCTCGTCCTCGTCCAGGGGACCCCAGGGCTCGCCGAAGCATGCGCGGTCGATGGCTTCCACCCAGTCCGGCACCAGGGATCCGGGTCCCAGGTGGGTGAAGCCGCTCACCGGGCGTGGCCCTTGCGCAGGGCGTCGGACAGGTGGGCGGAGGCTTCCGGGAAATTCACTTCGGCGTCGGTCTCCCGGAGGTAGAAGGGGACCAGGGGCGCTTCGGGGGGCGCCAGGGGGCGTTCCCGGCAGAGGGCGGCCAGGCCCGCCAGGGTGGCGTCCGCCTCCGCCCCGATGAGGGTGGGCGGCTGGGCCAGGTGCGGGGCCACCCGCTCGCGGAAGGATTCGGGCGCCCACCAGGCGCCGTCGCCCACCAGCTCGGCCAGCCCGGCCAGGGGCTGCTTCAGGGCCTTGGTCCGGGGACCGTCCGCCCACAGCTGCAGGAAGGCTTCCTGGCGCTGGCCGTCCAGGATGATCCAGACCGGCCCCGGGCAGCCCGCCTGACGCAGGGCCCGGGCCCTCAGCTCGAAGGCGGAGAAGCCCCAGGTGGGCAGCCCGGTGAGGGCCAGGCCCTCGGCGGTGGCCACCCCGATGCGCAGGGAGGTGAAGCCGCCCGGTCCGACGCAGGCCACCACCCCGGTGAGCGCCGCCGGCGTTGCCTGGGCTTCGGCCAGGAGCTCCGCCAGGGCCGGCAGCAGGGCCGCGCTGTGGCTCCGCCCGGGGGCCGCGGCCACCCAGCGGGTCCAGCTCCGGCCGCCGGGATCCGGTTCGGCCAGGGCGAGGTGGAGGCGTTCGGTGGTGGTGTCGAGTCCCAGGATCAAGATGCGTCCCCTTCTCCGTTCAGCTTACCGCCAGTACAGCAAAAGCGGCCCCCGGGTGCGGGGGCCGCATGCGCCAGCGGACGGTCGCCGCCGGTCAGACGTTCTTGATGACCTTGCCGGCCTGGATGCAGGAGGTGCAGACGCGCATCCGCTTGGGGGCGCCGTTCACCAGGGCCCGCACGCGCTGAAGGTTCGGATTCCAGCGGCGGAGCGTGATGTTGTTGGCATGGGAAACGTTATGCCCGAACTGGGGCTTCTTTCCGCAAATTTCGCACTGACGGGACATGGGAACCTCACGCATTCGTATTCGGCTCATGGGCCAAAGAAGAACCAGTCTAGCAAATCCGCTCGCGATGGCAAGGACATATTCTCCGGGCTTGCTTCCCGCCCCCGGATCCTTCAAGGTAGGGGGCTCTTCCTGGAGCACCCGTGGATCCCGCCCCCTGGGCCCTGGCCTTCACCCTGCTGCCGTGGCCCGAAAGCCGCAAGGCCGCGCTATGGACCTGCCTCCAGTCCGGCCTGGAGCCGGAGCTGCCCGCCGACGCCCGGCGGGAGCTGGCCCGGCTGGCGGCGGAGCTGCCCCGGCACCGGGACGAGGCCGCCCGGCGCGGGGCGCGGCTGGTGCTGCCCGGGGATCCGGGGGCGGACCGCCTGCTGGAGCCGCTGCCCTACCCGGTGGCCCTCTGGGTGCGGGGCACCCTGCCCCCCGCCGGGCCGTCCCTGGCCATGGTGGGCAGCCGGGAGGGGTCCCGGACGGCGCTGGAGCGGGCCCGGTCCTGGGCCCGGACCCTCACCGCCGCCGGGGTGGCGGTGCTTTCGGGCCTGGCCCGGGGCATCGATGGCGCCGCCCACCGGGGCGCCCTGGAGGCCGGGGCCACCTGGGGCATCCTCGGCTCCGGCCTGGACCACCCCTACCCCCCCGAGCACGCCGGGCTGATGGACCGGATCGTGGCGGCCGGGGGCGGGGTGCTCACGCCCTTCCCCCCTGCCGCCCGTCCTCTTAAATGGCACTTCCCCCGGCGCAACCTGATCCTGGCCGCCTGGACCCAGGGGGTGGCGCTGGTGGCCGCCCGGCACGCCTCCGGCTCCCTGGTGACCGCCAAACTGGCGCTGGACCTGGGCAAGGAACTCTGGGCCTGCCCGGGCGCGCCCGAGGATCCCCTGGCGGAAGGCCCCAACCGCCTGCTCCGGGAAGGGGCGGCGAAAGTATGTCTCAGCGCACAAGATATCTTGGAAGATATAAGGTTTTTACAATGGGGCTTGACAAACGCCCCATGAAAGACCCCATTATCCCAGGTTGGAGTCTCCATTGACCAAGCTCGTGATTGTCGAAAGTCCGTCCAAGGCGAAAACCATCACCAAGTATCTCGGCAAGGGGTACACGGTGAAGGCCAGCGTGGGCCATATCCGCGATCTCCCCAAGAAACTGGGGGTGGATATCGAGAACGGGTTCCAGGAAGAGTACGAGATTCCCGCCGGCAAGGCCAAGGTGGTGACCGAGCTCAAGGCCGCCGCCAAGAAGGCCACCGAGATCATTCTCGCGACCGACCCCGACCGCGAGGGGGAGGCCATCTCCTGGCACCTGCTGGAGGCCATCAAGCCGCCCAAGACCATGCCCGTGAGCCGGGTGCTGTTCAACGAGATCACCCCGGCCGGCATCGCCAAGGCCATGGCCGCCCCCACCGTCATCAACAAGAAGCTGGTGGACGCCCAGCGGGCCCGGCGGGTGCTGGACCGGCTGGTGGGCTACAAGGTGTCCCAGGTGCTCTGGGAGAAGGTCCGCCGCGGCCTCTCCGCCGGCCGGGTGCAGAGCGTCACCGTGCGCCTGATCGTCGACCGGGAGCGGGAGGTGCAGGCCTTCAATCCGGTGGAGTACTGGGTGCTGAAGGGCAAGTTCGCGGCCAAGCTGCCGCCCCAGTTCTGGATGAAGCTGACCCGGCTGTCCGGGGCGCCGGTGCAGATGGGCAACAAGGAGACCAAGCGCCGCATCGGGGACGAGGCCGAGGCCCACAGCCTGCGCGACATGATCCTCAAGGCGGCCTGGAAGGTCACCAGCCTGGAGACCAAGGAGAAGAAGCGGAACCCCTCCGCCCCCTTCACCACCGCCAAGCTGCAGCAGGAGGCCGCCCAGAAGCTGCGCATGAGCGTCACCCGCACCATGCAGAACGCCCAGCGCCTCTATGAAGGCGTCGATTTCGGAGAAGGCCCGGTGGGCCTCATCACCTACATGCGCACCGATTCGCCCCGGCTCGCCCCCGAGGCGATCGACGCCATCCGGGAGTACGTGGGCAAGCACTACGGCAAGGACTACCTGCCGGCCAAGCCCAGGATCTACAAAGGCAAGGCCGCCGCCCAGGACGCCCACGAGGCGATCCGGCCCACCGACATCGCCCGCACCCCGGAAAGCCTCAAGAACCGCCTGGAGCCCGACCAGTTCCGGCTCTACGCGCTGATCTGGCGGCGCACCGTGGCCTCCCAGATGGAGGCGGCCCGCATCGACGAGACCGTGGTGGAATCCGGGACCGTCCTGCCCAGCAAGGAAGAGGCGGTGTTCCAGGCCAAGGGCGAGATCGAGCGGTTCCCGGGCTGGCTCGCGGTCTACCGCACCGAGACCGACGAACAGAAGGCCGAGGAGATCGCCGACGCCACCGCGGGCGAGGAGGAGGCCGAGGAGAGCGTCGGCCTGCCGCCGCTCAAGGTGGGCATGGCGCTCCACCTGGAGAGCCTGGAGACCGACCAGCAGTTCACCAAGCCGCCCGCGCGCTTTTCCGAGGCCACGCTGGTCAAGGAGCTGGAAGAGGACGGCATCGGCCGGCCCTCCACCTACGCCAGCATCATCGCCACCATCCAGGACCGGGACTACGTGAAGAAGCTCGAAGGCCGCTTCAAGCCCACCGAGCTGGGCTGCGTGGTCACCGACCTGCTGGTGCAGGGCTTCCAGGAACTGATGGAGCCCACCTACACCTCCGGACTGGAAGGCGAGCTGGACCGGGTCGAGGCCGGGGACCTGACCTTCGTGAAGGCCATGAAGAACTTCTACGGCCCCTTCGAGAAGCTCCTGACCCGGGCCGGCACCGACATGCTCAACCTCAAGGCGGGCATCCCCACCGACAAGGAATGCAAGAAGTGCCACGCGCCCATGCTCAAGCGGATCGGCAAGAACGGCCTGTTCCTGGGCTGCTCCCGCTACCCCGACTGCGACCACACCGAAGAGCCCGAGCAGATGGAGGAGCCCGAGGACGCGCCGGAGTGCCCGCTCTGCGGCTCCACCCCCATGCAGCTGCGCAAGGGCCAGTTCGGCCCCTTCTGGGCCTGCACCAACTACCCGGCCTGCAAGGGCATCCGCAAGGCCGACCCCAAGGGCATCCCGGTCCCCGCCGACGTGGTCCTGGAGGAGAAGTGCCCCACCTGCGGCAAGAACTACGTCAAGCGCTACGGCCGCTACGGCGAGTTCACCTGCTGCGTGGACTACCCCAAGTGCAAGACCGTGAAGAAGGAGATCCTCGGCGTGCCCTGCCCCAAGTGCGGCGGCGACCTGAGCCCGCGGAAGACCCGCTTCGGCAAGATCTTCTACGGCTGCACCAACTACCCCAAGTGCGACTTCACCGCCTGGGACAAGCCGGCGCCGAAGTCCTGCCCGGCCTGCAAAGGCAAGTACATGGTCGAGAAGACCCGCAAACCCAGAGGCAAGGACCCGGTCACGGTCCTGCTCTGTCCCGCCTGTGCCCATGAGGAGCCGCTAGGATGAGCCACGAGATGCGCCGCAAGGATAGAGCCCTGCCCGAAGCGCAGGCCTACGACATCGTCCGGGAGGGCGGGGACGGCGTCCTGGCCACCATGGGCGAGGACGGCTACCCCTACACGGTGCCCATGAACCACGTGCTGACGGACGGGGCCATCTACCTGCACAGCGCGGTCACCGGGCACAAGCTGGACAACCTCGCGTTCTGCGACAAGGTCTCATACTGCGTCGTCTCGGGCCGGGAAGTGGTGCCGGCCGAGCTCAGCACCAACTACCGGAGCGCCGTGGTGTTCGGCCGGGCCGTGCGGGTGGAGGACCCGGAAGAGCGGCGCCGGGGCCTCATGGCCCTGCTGCACCGGTTCGCTCCCGACCACATGGAGAACGGCCTGATGGAGCTGGAGCGGGATTTCGAACGGACCGCGGTGCTGCGCATCGACATCCACCGGATCACCGGGAAGGCCCGCAAGAAAGGCGATTGAGCTTCCCCTCCGGTTGACGTGCATGGTTTCCCTGCCCACACTTTGGGGGTAGGTTCGGCGGGAGCGCAGAATGGAATTTGTCGAGTGGACGGAGAAGTACACCGTAGGCAATCCCCTGGTGGACGCCTACCACCACATCTTCTTCCAGATGGTGGACGAGTTCCGCACGGTCCTGGCGTCGGACCAGCCGCCCAACATGGAGGAGCGGATCGCCTTCCTGGTGGACTACACCATCATGCACTTCGAGTCCGAGGAGAAGCTGATGGAGAAGGCCGGCTACCCGGACTTCGAGTCGCACCGCGAGACCCATCACCTGTTCCGGGACAAGATGCTGGACCTGCAGCGGCGCTACCGGCTGGATCCCGGCGCGGTGAAGGCGGACGAGCTGCTGTGCCTGATCCAGGACTGGTTCGCGAACCACATCCTGGGCACCGACATGGAGTTCAAGCCGTACATCGGAAAGAGCTAGCCGAACAGGCATTGCGGTTTCGACCCGGCTCCAGGGTCGTCGCTGTCAGTTCGCTGGCGCGAACTGCATCGACGGAAGGGATGGCGGCGGTTGCGCAGGCGACCGACCGGGACGGCCCTGACAAGGGTCTGGGGCACGGGCGACGACGGGACGCGGATCAGGTGTTCAGGTCACGGATGATGAGGGTCTCGTAGTCGCCCAGTCTGGCGAAGCCGTTCCGGAGGTACAGATCCTGGGCCCGGAGGTTGTCCCGGTGGACCTCCAGTTTCAGCTGGAGCCCGATGGGCCGGGCCGCGGCCAGCACTTCCGCCAGGAGGATCCGGCCCAGGCCCTGGCCCTGGCGGGCCGGGCTGATGCCGAAGTGGTGCAGGTACAGCCTGCGGCCATCGTTGGTGAGCCAGGCGGCGCCCAGGATGCCGCCGCCGGGGCGCTCCTCCAGGACCAGGAAGCGCCCGCCCCGGGCCAGGGTCGTGGCGATCACCTGGGCGTCGTCGCCGCGCTGGGCGCCGCCCAGGCCGGTGGCCGCCCACAGCTCCTGGACTGCCGGCCAATCCTCCGTCCGGAAGTCCCGGCAACGCAACGCTGGCGACATGGTTTCCTCGCTTTCCGGTCAGAGGGGGAGTGCGGTGAAGCTGCCGTCCTTCTTCACGGCCAGGCGGATGGGCCGGAGCGGGCCGCGCCGGGGCACCGTCACCTCCACCCACAGTTCCTCCCCCGGCGCGCGCCGGCTGGGATCCGGGACATGCTCGGGGATGAAGTAGGCGAGGATCTCCCTGGAGCCCCGGGGCGCCGCGGCCAGGTCCCCGGGCAGGTCCACCTGCAGCCGCACGTAGCGCCCGCGGATGGGCAGGTCCGGGTCCACCGGCGAGGCCTTGAGCCAGACCCGGGGCCGCACCGCGCGGTCCAGGGCCATCTTGCCGCCCAGGGCGGCGACGATGGCCAGCTGCAGGGCCGCGAGCAGAAGGCCTTTGGACAGGGGCTTCATTCCGGCTCCTTTCCGATCAGGGCGTTGAGCCTGCGCCGCAGGCGCTCCAGCTGCCAGCCGCCGGCCAGGAACAGCAGGCCCAGGACCATGAGCCCCAGGCTCCGGCCCAGCTTGTCCATGATGCTGGAGAAGTAGAAGGCGGCCAGGGTGATGGCGAAGCCCCCCACGCCCAGGTTGACCCGCTCGCTGCGGCCCTCCCGCAGGCCCCACAGGACGAGGCCTCCAGCCCCCAGGGCGCAGAGGGCGTAGAGACTCCATCCGGGGCCCCAGCCGGCCGCCAGGTGGGCCAGGGCCACCACCCAGAGGGCGGCGACGGCGTTCATCCACGCGGCCCGGCCCCGCAGCAGGGCGGCCAGGGCCAGGGGCGCGCCCAGGGCCACGGCCCAGCCGGCCAGGAACAGGGGCTCGCCCAGGGTCATGATGGCCGCGGGCCCGGCCTGGTAGCGGAAGAGCGCGGGGGTGTGGCAGGCGATTACCGCCAGCACGGCGGGCGCCAGGGCCAGCCCGCCGATCCAGGCCAGGGTCTTGCGCTGCATGCTGTCCCGCCCGGGCATCCGCAGCGTCAGGTAGGTGAAGGCGAGCATCAGGCCGGCCACCGCCATGACCCCGGCGGATTCCCGCCCGTGGCCCGGGATGGCCTCGGTGGCCTCGTACCACTCGCCCATGATCCAGACGGGGGTCAGCAGGGCCGCGAAGGTGCCCTGGGCCCAATCCCGGAGCAGCGCGTATCCGACCCAGGCGCCCAGGGCCCAGAGCATCACCCCGCCGGGCCAGTGTTCCTGGAGGTTGAAGATCTGCCCGGCCAGGAAGATGCCCGCGCCCAGGGCCAGGGTCCCCAGCCAGTGGAGGGTGACAGCGAACCGGAGGGAACGGCCGGCCGCCAGCGCCCCGCCCAGGTGGAAGCCGCCCACCAGGGCCAGGACCGACAGGAACCGGGCCCCGGGGCCCATGTGCTCCCAGTTCGCCGCCACGAACAGCAGCACCCCGGCCCCCACCATCAGCGCCCCGAAGGCGATGGCCAGGACCGAGAACAGGCGCCGCCCGCCGGGCTCGCGCCAGCCTTCGAAGGCGAGGATCCGGTCCACCTGGGCCTGGTCAACCAGGCCGGCCTCCAGCCATTCGGTCAGTCGTTCCTGGATGGGCTTGTCCATGAAATAAATGATGTATCAAAAGGCCGGGAGGTTCCACAAATCATCGGCCGGCGGAACATTCCCCCGGAATCCGGAATCCAACAAGTGCGCATCCTGATAGATAAATCAATGCAATTTAAATTTCATTTAAATAAGCTTGTTTCATTGGGGTCACGTGGCGCCATGCCCAACCATAAGGCCCCCATTCCGGCACTGACCAGCGTCCGCTTCTTCCTTTCCGTCTGGGTGATGCTGTTCCACCTGACCGTTCCCAACCCTCTGGTGGCGCCGATCCCGGATACGATCAACAGCTTCGTCTACCGGATCATCCGGACCGCCTATTCCGCCGTCAGCCTGTTTTTCATCATCTCCGGGTTCAGCCTCGCCTATAACCACGAGGCGAGCGCTCCCTGGCCCCGGGCCGCCCTGAAAAAGTACGCCCTGACCCGGTTCACCCGGATCTATCCCATCTACCTGCTGGGACTGCTTCTCATGCTGCCGGTGGAGCTCCATGAGTTGCTGCCCCGGTGCTCGCCGGTGAACCTGGCCCGGGAGGCCGGGACCGCCCTGCTGAACCTCGGCATGGTGCAGTCCTGGCTGCCGCGGGCGGCCCTGAGCTGGAATCCCCCCGGGTGGTCGCTGTCGGCCGAGGCCTTCTTCTACGCCTGCTTCCCGTTCCTGGGGATCCTGGCCCGGCAGGCGCCCGACGCCCGGCGCAGGCTCGCGCTGGGGCTCAGCCTGTGGCTGCTGGCCCTGGTCGCGCCGCTGGCGGCCGTGGCCCTCCCGGCCCACGGCTTCGGCGACGTGCCGGCCACCTCCTTCCTCGCGGACGCGGACCCGCGGGTCTCGGATTTCATCAAGTTCAACCCGCTGCTCCGGCTTCCGGATTTCTGCATCGGCGTCCTGCTGGGCAGGCAGTTCGCCGCGCTCCGGCGCTCCGGGCACCCGCTGCTGGGCAAGGGCGCCTGGTTCTGGCTGCCCGGCTGCGCTGCACTCCTGGCCGCCCTGGCCATGGCCCAGGCGGTGCCCTACCCGCTGTTCCACAACTTCCTCACCGTCCCCTTCTGCGCCCTGATCGTGTTCGGCCTGGCCCTGGACGAGGGCCGGCTCAGCCGGTTCCTGGCCGCCCCGCCCTGGGTCTTCCTGGGCAACGCCAGCTTCTCCATCTACATCCTGCACATCCCGGTGCTGATCTACATGGGCTTCCTGTACCGGGCACACTTCCGGACCCGCATGTCGGGGGTGGGCTGGGGACTGGGTTATGGCCTGACCGTCATCGCGCTTTCCTGCGCGGCATATAAATGGATAGAATTGCCCCTTAACCGATATTTTCGGAAAAAGATCTCGGGGAGCGTCTAGACTGGCCAGATCTTCTCCTGGAGGTCCCCTTGCGGAGCTTGGCCCTCGCCGCCGCCCTGACCCTGCCGGGCAGCCTGCTGTCCCCGGCCCAGGCCGCCCCGGTTCCCTGGATGGACAGTTCCATGGGCCTGCTCCAGGGCGAGCTGACGGCCCGGTTCGGCCCGGCCCAGCGGCCCAGGATCCAGCGCGGGCTGGCCCAGGCGGCCCGGTTCTGGCGGCTCCGGGACGGCGGCGCGGGCGAGTTCGAAAGCTTCGTGCGCGCCCAGTTCGCCGGGGAGCCCAGGGCCCTGGACGACCTGTTCCGGCGCATGACGTCCGCCATGGCGGGCCTGGACGCCCACCTCCTGGCGCTGCGCCGGGAGCTCGGCGCCGCCCCGGGGCCGGCCCTGCCCGTCGACGCCCTCCTCGCCGGCTTCGACCCCGGCGCCCAGATGGCCGAGGAATGCTTCCGGGCCAAAGTGGCCTTCGCCGTGCTGCTGAATTTCCCCCTCGCCAGCGCCCAGGAGCAGCTCCGGGACGGTCCGTCCTGGACCGCCCGCCAGTGGGCCGAGGTGCGGCTGGCGGAGCGGTTC
>TBL_comb47_HYPODRAFT_10004603_pt1 | contig 15777 bp, 10 predicted proteins | sample TroBogypolimnion_40_FD_10682 | JGI IMG/M metagenome (IMG submission 10682)
ATCGGGCAAAACAACATTAGTAAGATCACTTTTCCCAAAGCACAAATACTTATCACTGGAAAATCCGGAAACAAGAAGCAAAGCCCTTAGTGACCCAAAAAGTATTTTTGATCCCAAGGATCAATTGTTAATCCTGGATGAAATTCAACACGTGCCTGAATTATTGTCATACATCCAGGTAATCTCAGATGAACAAAAAATATCAGGTCAATTTATCCTGACCGGCTCACAAAGCTTGCTATTGAGTGAAAAGATATCTCAAACCCTGGCCGGAAGAACAGCGATTTTAAAATTATTCCCATTTAGCCTGCCTGAGATTGACAAATTGAGCCAGGTAAAGAAATTCTCTTACGAGGACTTTATCTTTAAAGGATTTTTCCCTAGAACTTATGATCAGAAAATTTCACCTGAGGAATTTTATCCATTCTACCTGGAGACCTATGTACAAAGGGATGTGCGGGAAATTCAGAATGTCAGGGATCTGAATACTTTTACCAATTTTGTAAGATTATGTGCAGGACGTACTGGCCAGTTGGTGGATTATTCCTCACTCGCCAAAGATACCGGGGTTAGCGTCAGTACTGTTAAAGGTTGGATTTCAATCCTGGAAGCAGGCTATATCATTTTCCAATTGTACCCCTATTATAAGAATTATGGAAAGAGAGTCATTAAATCACCTAAACTCTATTTCACAGATCCCGGCTTAGCTTCATTTCTTCTTGGGATAAAAAGTGCTGAGCAATTGAAAACACACTACCTCAAGGGCGCTCTGTTTGAAAACCTGATCGTTCTGGAGTTGTTGAAACAGCGATTTAACAATGGAATTCCTCAGGATATCTGGTTTTTCCGCGACAGTAATCACAACGAAGTGGATGTTGTATCGGAGAATGAACATCTCCAATGGATAGAAATTAAATCCTCCCGGACGTTCTCTCCTGATTTCCTTTCCACATTTCGGTTCCTTGATAAAAACGAGGATACGGGAAAGGATAATAAATCAATCGTATATGGCGGTGATGACACTTTCAATCATAAAGGATTTAATATTGTGTCATGGAGAGATCTGGATAAGAAGCTAATCATTCGGAAAGACAAAAAATAAACAACTAGAATAAAGGATGAAATTCTCAAAAAGAACAGGTGAAATGTTAATCAACATTTTAACATCTATTCCAAATTTTACAAAGAAAATCGGTTAATGACCCAAAATGACTAAAAAAATCTTACTTTTACAAAAGGTCTATTCCTCTAGGGGTCCAAAGTTGTTTGATTAAGAATAATGCCTAATTTGTTGCCTAAGATGTCTTCCTCGCTCTTAAAAAGTCAGTAAAATCAACCCATGCAGAAACCCATACGAATCCCGCCGGGGTCACCGAAAAAATACAAAAAGCCTGATTTCATTATGACTTCAGGCTTTTTTTATTCCCTCTGTAAAGATTAATTCTTTAGGGCAAGTAACCCAGAATCTGTGGTATGTTGTCAACTATTTTTAATCCTTGACCTGAAAATGCTTTCTGTCGATATTAAGGATTTGTAAAACTTGGTTCTGAAGGTTCCACAACACTAATATCTCTTTCCCATCCTTCATTTTCGAGTTTAATGTATTGAATTAATACTCCACTCTCACCTTCATTAAGTTCAGAAAATGGTTGGTATTCGGATACCCAGCATCGGTAAACCCTATATGCAATAACAACCTGGCCAGCTTCATTCATTATTTCGATGATAATATCTTTTCGAAAATCTTTTAAAGATACTTCCATACCAAGACCTGCACCAAAATTCCAGGCTTTGTTTGCCCATTTCTCAAATTCTGTATCATGAGTCACACCGCGTTCGAGAATTATTGGATCAAAATGGGTTAATCCAGGTGATTTTCTGACTGTACTTGGATCTCCTCCCTCACGATGCTCAATAACTTCTGTTGTTTTTTTTAATGGACTTATCTTGCTTATGCCTAAAACATATTTTCCATCCCATTTCACCCTGAACTTAAAATTTTTATAAGGATCAAACCTCTGAGTATTTACTGAAAATTCTGTCATTTTTGTTCCTCCTTCAATTTTTAATAACAATACTATGAAAAGATTTATAATTTTTTATAGTTAAGAAAAACCTTAATTTCGAATAGTCAGAAAACAGGGTAGCTTACTGACACAAACCCGAATGAAATACCCCGGAGAACAGAGAAAACAGAAATACTTTGAAAAGAAAACATCCTGCTAATTAATAAAAATCTTTGCCGTTTTCACGCTATTGTCACTCTGAACCTTCACAATATAGTAGCCTTTCACGGCGTTCACTTCGATTCTGTTCAAGGTCTGATCAACCAGTTTCTGATTCAGGATTTGCTGCCCCAGCATATTGCTCACTTTTACCTGTCCATTCTGAATGCCACCCGAACAGCGAATGTTGATCGTATTTCCAATCGAAAATATTCTGATCGGAGTCTTATCATTCGGGTTGCTCATATCACCATTAAAATGCAGCAGAAACCGGCCGGCATCTTCGGTGCCATCTGAAGAAAAAGTGTAAACAGAATCCAGCAAAAGATCATGCGTTTTATTGAGAAGCAGGTCTTCAAGAGATAATCCTTGTAACTGGTCAAAGCTTTCGGTGCCTGTAACTTTAATGCTGAAATTTCCCCCCGATTGCGGCACAATGCCAACTGGGATTGTCATTGGATCCTTTGAACTGGATAAAGAATTCAGAGCTGTTTTAAGATCGTTATCAACAATCGTATAAACTTGCGGAACCCTGGAATCCATGCTGAACATCTTCTCGGCATCATTGCGATCCTGACCGGCTTCACTATTTGCATCGAACGTTACATACGCCTGGTCATAATAGGTTCCATTGCTCAGGGTGACTGTCAACATATTGTTTTTTACAGATGAGGAGTTTTTCAATCCAAAGTTGTTAATTTGATACGTTGTTCTTGAATCAGTTGGAATAACCATGGTCTTGCCGCCGTCAGGCTTGACTTTCACAAAAAATCCTTCACATGGGTTGATGGTTCCGGAACTAAAGAAAATAAAGCCAGGACCACCTTCCTTAAGGTCATCCCAGATGTAGTAAAAGTTGTTTACAAGGTTCTCCTTGTTCCTTACTTTATTCCAGTCGATGCTTGCAGGAAAGGGATTCCCAACTAGTTCCCAGGAACAGACACTGTTAACATCAGAAAATGAACAAACCTGGTCTCCGGTGTTTGGAGTTCCCGTGAAGGCTCCACCTCCGAAACCTTTTCCCCATCCAACCAGGTACCCTTTGTTGACTTGGAATGTCGGAGGTGTGCCGAATTCTGCAAAGTTTACACCATCCGTTGAAGTCCTCAGATTCCGCCAGTTTACAACAGGATTTGGCGGGGTCGGGCAACCGGGTATCCACTTATAAAAGTCCCATAAAGAATCCGGTGTCGCACTAAAATCATATTCATAGGGTGCAAACTGGCCATTACAGATATTCTGCTGGGTTACAGGACTTGAGAGAAAATGCCAGGAAATACTATCAGAACTACAGAAATACTTTGAAATGGTAATTGGATTTCCCGTATTTGAGCCATTTGTTATCAATGTCGCATTTGAACCAACATAAAAGCTTCCTGTAGAGTGTATATTTCCATCAACCGTTAACAACCCGGGTACCGAGCCATTAGTAAGCCCTGGATTCCAGTCCCAAAAACAAGATTGTCCACCCCCAAGACCGACTTGTCCTGAATTTTCAATAAGAAGATCTCTTTTAACATGAATTCTTCCAATGTCGCAAATAACAGAATTGATGCTTAGACTCCAAATGCCCAGATTACCAGAAATATCAGCATTTTCAACCGTTATACCTCCTCCAATTAAATCAACTGAACCACTCAAAATCAGGTCAGAATAAGTAAATAGTCCACAAAAACAGTACAAACGAATTTGTCCGGAAGCAACAATATTCCCTGTAACAGAAATACCAGTGAAACCATACCCATCGCCACCTAAAGTCATGGAACCATCAACTTCCAGCGTCCCATCAACATATATATTGCCATAAAATGGTAATTCGAACTTTCCTTCTGAATGAATTTTCATATTCCCAGAAACATTCATCGAATAACCTAGATCCAAAGTCATTGAGTTGAAAATGTCGAGATTATGACATAAAATATTTTGATTTGCCGTTATCCAATTGCGACTCCCTGTAGGGATTATGACATCATCTGCTGTTCCAGGGACAGTGGCCGGGCTCCAGTTGCCGGGTTCGTCCCAGGAATTGTTAACCAGCCCGGTCCATGTAATCGTGGCAGACGGAGCGTCTAACCTCTTTTGGTCATTAATGGTAAGGTTCCCAGTTGTGTTCCATGCATTAACCTGACCTGGCCATGTTGGAACAAACGTAAGAATTTCTCCTTTGGAATCATTGGATGCTGGTTTGTTTTGCGCACGGGACGACACGGCAGGAATAATGATGGTCGTAAAAAGACCAACCAGGAATAAAAAAGAGAGTCTGGAAATTTGTTTCATAAAAACCAGTTTTAAAGTTTGACATCGATATCTTCTTTGACTAAACACGCTTGCAATAAGGATTTAAGAACTGATCACGAAAACANCCATTAAACATGATCCAGTGCATACATCAACAAACAAGTGAATATATAGCTAAACAATTTGTCAAATATATAATTGAATTTGTAAACACCAAAATATTTTTAACAAATTAATATAAAATTTATCTTCAAGGGATTGCTGTTTGAATCAAGGATAAAACAAGAATCCTATGACGCCCTGAAAACGTGATTCACAAACCATAATTTAATAAAAAAGCAATCTTTCGTTAACCTGTATATTATCTGCTTCCAGTAATCTTGCAAGGAAAATTCATGGCATAACTTTACTTGTAATAAACAGCAAAATGCATAATTTAGAAAATCTGGCCACCCATGTCCGGAAAAATGAAAACAGATTAAAAACGCCTGGCAAGTCCAGGTCCAACCCATTTTATTTGTTCGGAAGCCGGCCTGGTAAAAAGACCGGCAAGGAGCATACGGAACAAGGAGAAATGATAAAAGGAGTCTATTTTGATCCGATAATTATATCATTTCTTAAAAAAGCCCTGATCGGGGATGATCCGCGCTAATAAAAGTTCAAAGATTTATCAGGTTTAATTTTTTCTATAATATCTGGTCTTATGATGAAAAGAATAAAAATCACTATCAGCAAAGAAGACATCTACACTATTGAGACGTTGATACAGGAAATAAGGGATAATCCAGGCGGAGCTCATACCCTGTGTGAGAATTATGGTCTGGATAAATTGCCGCATGACTTTTTTGAAGACTTTGAATCTTTGAATTCTGAGGACCAGGAAAAAGTAATTGAGGAATATGCTTCTGCAAAATCAAATTTTGATGCCCAGCTATCAGAAGAGCAGGAAGAAAAGTTTGATCTCTTTGTTGAAATGTTTGAGGATGAATTGTAATTCTGAAATCAAAGACCTGCCATTTTTACCTGCCCTGGAATTTTATCCCAAAAAATTCTAAAGGTATCGTATAGGTATCGTATAGGTTGTCTATACTGCTTGTTTAGGCTGGCAAATTGGCAGGATTGGGAATGACGGGTATAAAAACGGTTGCCCGGGTAAGTCTCAATGGCCGGGCAGAAAATTGTCAACGGCCGGGCAGAAAATCATTACCGGTTGAGCAGGAAATTGTCAACGGATGTACATCTCTTAATTTCAGACGCTTTTATATGTTTATATGGTAATATCGGCAAACGCTAAAATGCAAGAAAGTTAACCGGTAAACTGGCAATGAGTAAAATGGTAAATCAGATTGCCTGATTACTATGTGGGATTTGACTTTTGACTTTCGGCTTTACAATCTTTGAAACTCTATCACCGGGTAGCCCTTCTCTCCTTTGTTGTTATAAAATCCAATGAACCGCAACCTGAAATAATATCCCTGGCGGGTGTGAATTACATAATTAACACCGGTACGAACTGTATAGGCACCGGTTACAGAGCTGTAATATTTCCAGTCATAACCGATCACATCCAGCTTGTTTGAAAAAGTCAGCTGGCTCACATCCTGGTAAGTAATCGAAGTAAAGGAATGAACTGAATCCACGGCAACCTCTGTATTAACAGGATTTATAAGCACGCCTGTTACAAGGTACGGATAAGCCTGTCCTGCGTCTGTAAACAAAAGCGTTGAATACTGGGTGAAAAAAAGATCGTACCTGTCTTTTGACGGCTCCAGTTGCTGAAGGCTTCCACTTCCGGTAAGACTATAGAAAAGATAATTCACCGTCCCGTCTTTCTGAATCCTTCCGGAATGAGGATTGGCACCCGACAAATCTGCAAACCTGAAATAATAGATCCCGTTCCTGAGACTGTCAAAGATGACCTGGCTGAAGCCAAGGCTGTTGGCATTTTCGTCAATGCCACGATTAAGAATGTACAGATGACCATTGGAGACTGTATCATCCCCAACAACCCGGAACCATCTGCCAACCGCATTTGAATCTGCATTCCCGTCTGATTTGTCGAACTTCCAAACCAAACCGGCAGTATCATACTTCGCGCCAAAAGGCACCGTACCTTTATCGGCAACCTTCATGAAATTCGCGGTGTTCAGGATGACCTTCCAGCCCTCCGGGGAACATTCAAATCCAAGATCACTGGCGGTCTTCCTGTTTTTCAGGACGACCTCGTTTCCGGAGAGATCAAAATAAAGCTGGTAAGCATAGTTGATCGTCATGGGAATGGTATCGGTCACAATATCCCCTTTTGGATGCGGGGCAATGGCCTCATCCTTTTTAAAACAGGATGTCAGCATGAGGACAAACGCAATAAGTACAACAAACCTTAACGTCCGGATCATTTAATTTTATTAAAGTTCAACGCAAGACTGACAAAAAAAGTTCTTCCCCAGGCTACTGCCTGCGGGCCATCACCGCCAACGGTACCATGTGCACCGCCGCCACCGCTGTTACCGGTTCCAACAGCAGGAATTGTAGTGACATTAAAAATATTTTTCACACCGGCCGACAAGCGGACCAGGCTCTTTGCAAACCCTTTTGAACAGGTGAAGTCCATCATGCTGTAAGGTTTAACATAACCCTGCGAGATCGTATCGCCAGAGAAGATGAACATGGGTGTCTTCCCTGTGTATTTATAAATGACGGCAAAATTGATATCGGGCTTATCGATCCGGTAAGTGGCTTGTGCACTAAAATCCGTGCTGAAATAAAAATCTGAAGCTTTGTTGCTGCCGCTGTTGTAATAATTTCTCCCCATCTCCGCAATGCCAGCCTGAACAGTAAATGCAGGGTACATGGAAAACGACAGGTTAAGCTGACCACTCAAGGCATTGTACTGGTCAATGTTGATGTATTTGTACAACATGCTTTTAGTATCGACAATGGCGAGCTGGATGATGTTGTTCACATGGTTATAGAAACCGGCCAGTTCCATGTTCCAGACCCGTTTGTTCCGTTCGATGCTATAGTTCAGGTTGAGATTGAAATTGTTGGAATTTTCAGACTTCAGGTCGGGGTTTGCCTGGATGTTGTGATTGATATCCACAAAATACATGTAAAGTTCCTTGATTGCCGGCGACCTGAATCCCCGGGAATAAGCCAAACGAAGGTTAAAACCATCGCGGATGGTCCATTTTGCGCTTAATGCATAAACCACAGGTGCTTTGAATTTCGTATTATAGATCAGCCTGACGCTCGGCTGAAACGAAAGAAATTTCCAGGGATCCCATTTCATCGAGGCAAATCCTGCGTAATCTCCTATTCTCTGGTAATTATCCAGGATGCGCCCGCCAGACCCCGTTTCAACATTCAGATCAACACCAGTCTGAAAGTTCAGTGCACTGGCAGTATTGTTTTTTGCATAAGTGGCGCGGCCGGTCCAGGAAGTAACATCCGTTGTGTCCTGGTCACCCGGGTTTGTGGTCAGCACCTGTTCCAGCGTGGTCAGGTCTTTATAATACTTTTGTTTCTGGCGATCGTAAAAGCTGTATGCAGCAATGATATTGAAGAAATGATCCATCGGCAGCTTCATTGAATATTCAGCTTTCCCGGTATAACGAACCGTTGTAAAATAGGAATCAAATCCCTGTTCGTAATAGGGAGGGAACAGGTTTCCCTTGTCGACCAGCAATTCATTAAAATACTGGCCTGAAAGCTTCAACCGGATCGCATCATTCGTGAACGCATAATAACCGTCGATGTTGTACTGCCTGCGCGGCTTGAACGACTGCGCCCGCCCGGTATCCACGCCAGGAAGCGTGTACCCGCCAAAGAAATTCCTTCCCCCGTCAATGGATACCGTGTTTTTCTTCAAGTTGGCCGAAAAGCCGCCGTCGAAATTATACTGGCCGACCGATTCGTAATAGGCATTCCCGTAAACATTCAGCGCAGATTCCTTGTTTTCCCGTGTGATGATGTTGACGACCCCTGCGATCGCATTGCTCCCGTAAATCACCGACATAGGACCTTCAATGATCTCAAGATGATCCACATTGTTGAGGCTGATCTGGTTCAGGTCGATGTTCCCTTCCATTCGACCGATCATGGGAACACCATCGATCATGAATTTGACATTCTCACCCGAGAGTCCCTGCATGGTCAGGCTTGTGCCCAGAACACCTGCCTGCGAAACACGCATGTTGGCTTCCTTGTTGAGCAACTCTGTCATGTTCGTGGCTGCCTTCATTTCGATCTGCCGTGCATTGATCACCTTTACAGGATAAATCGATTTATCAACACGCTCCGGCGAATACTGCCCGGTAACAACCACCTCCTGCATGTTCAGGACCTTCGGTTTCAGGAGGAACCTCCTCTGTTCTCCGCGATGAATGGTGTCATGAAGTGTTTCATACCCCACGCATGAGATGGTTACCACAGAGGTTTCAGAGATCGCTGCCGAAAATGCACCCTCGTTGGAAGTGACAAAGTACTCTTTATGCTGTGAAACTGATCCCTCAACAAGGACATTTGCAAAAGCAACAGGTTCATTGGTTTTGGCATCCAGTACCGACTGAATATATTGCCGGCCCTGGCCATAGACTGATGCTACAGCCAGGAATGCCAGCAATACTAACCAAACCACTGGTATGCTGTAATACTTTTTCCTCACCCTACCTGGAAATTATGATTTTATTTACCGTTGTGTGAGATCCTGAGGAGATTTTTAAAATGTAGATACCCGAAGCAAAGCCGGATGAATTCACGGTTAGCTGACCTGTGCGGGCGGCCAGTTCTTCTGTTAAGAAATTCCTTCCTGTCAGATCTGTTATCATGAGTTGCGTTTCTTCACTTTGCGGTAAAAGGGTTATATGAACCTGGTCTGTTGCAGGATTCGGATACACCACGACCGGTATTGCTGCCGATGCATGTTCCTCTATGCCTACCCCGGCAATCTTGCTTTTCATAAAAACAATCTTTCCTGTGCTGCTGCCTTCATATTTTGTGATCACGAACTTATAAACATCACCGGCTTTCGATTTGACAAAGTAAGCCAGCGAATCTGCAAGCACCCATGAGGAGTTTGTAAATGATTTCCAGTCATGGCCGATAGCGATCTTCGTGGAATCCCATGAATAGGGGTTGTAGCCAGTAAAATTGGGTGCTACCGGCATGAACTTCCGTGCATAAACATTCGCGTTGTTCTCTATTCCCATAAAATTGTATACTGTATCGGGAGGCTCAGGTGCAATATATTTCGTGAAGACAATATCCCAGAATGATTTCTCCGGCTGGTAATCTATGATGGTATTGGTCTCAAGAGAATACCCAATAAATTCTTTTGTAAGATAGTTGTTGCAATTCAGCGTGACATCCTGTTCACCGGTTCCATCAAGGTGCGCATATTTGAAAATGTAAATGTCTTCTCCGGCTTTCTTCACCTGCATCCAGAGTTTCCTGAAACTCCCGTCACGCAGTTGGATCACATACAATGGATCACCGGTAATAAAATGATTGTTGGTATTGTAGATGCCCCATCCAAAATCCAGTCCGCCTTTGGCATGCGTCATGAATGCGCCATTTTCCCAGTCATTTGTACCATTGAACATCCGCGACCAGGTTTGCAATCCTGCAGTATCAACGGTAGCCCAGCCTGACGTATCTGCCTTCGGATAGGTATAAAGAACGACTCCTTTACCATCGTTGGTGATAATGCTCGAACTCATGATCATCGTGCGGAAAGCAATATCCCAGCTGTCGCGCGGGAATGTGGAGACAATTCCATTCTGCATGCTGTAATAGACTTCATTGGCATAGGAAGGCCCCATTGTAATGGAGTCGGAAGCCATGCTTGTCTGTGCGGATGCACTTATGCGGAAAACTGAAATCGTAATCAGCACTAAAGCCATACGAATAATGCATAATGATTTTTTCATCTGTTGAAGTTTTGTTGATAAATCTGATTGAATAAATTCGAAAGGAAATTCCGGGAAGGAACATCGCAGACCAGGCTGGATTAACAACCGGATATGACGTCTGGTAAATAAAGATGAATGAAACTAGTGTTCCCGGAAAACGTTCAGATAACCGGCGGGGCCCTCAGGCCTGCAGAAGAAAGATTCCGTTGCGGCCGGGTAACTAAGTAAGCACCGAAGAAGGAAGGGTCATTGGAACCATTGAGAAATGAAATTCCGTTATCGGTAACAATTCCTGAAAATGTAGAATAGTCGTGATTCAGGTCTTTATGAAAGAGTTTCTGGATATCGAGGGCTTGCTCTTTCTCCCTCTTGGTACACATGAATTGCGGCTGGAGTGGTTTCCCCCAGATCTTATGCTGGTGGAAGTTCACCAGCGAACCAATCATGATCCACAGGACAGAGATTGCCCAAAGACAAAAGAAAATCTTTTTTATGAACCTGATTAGTGCCACCTGGTTTTTCTATTTCCGCTGCAAAAATATAAAAAGATTCACACTACCGGCAAATTCTGTTAATTTTTCAGACTAATTTCACTAATTGAAGATCATGGTGCACATAAATTCGCTGCTGATGATATTCAAAAAGTCACACAACCCTGCTAAGGAATTTTAGATTACGGTTTAGTGGTCTGCTGAAGCTGCGGTGTATCTCCGTCAACCTTATAATCGATTCCTGTTCCTGAGCCGGTATAACTGAATATCTTGAAATAATAGGTTGTATTTGGGATCAGTTTACCAAACCATGCTTCCTGTACACCGCTTGCAATATTCTTATCTGTATCGCTGTCCGGAACCGGTACTCCATCAACCGGGTTTACGATGCTGCTGAAGCCATCACTGCTCATCCTAACCAGGTAGCCGGTCGGGACAACAGTACCGGTGGCATCTGTCCATTGAACAATGATGTTATGGGCAGAAAAATTCGTCGGGAAGTGCGTGGGTTCCGGTGCAAGTGAAGAAATTGCCTGTGAGACGGTAACGACAACCGGAGAAAGGCCTGTGACAGTTACCGAAATATTTGCCACCCGTGTTGAATAAGTAGGATTCTGAGCATAGCTGGCTGTAATTGTCCCGGATCCCGAACCCGAAGAAGTAGGAACGCACCAGGTCTGATCGCTGGTAACTGTCCAGTTGGTGTTGGAAGTTACAGCAAAGCTTGTAGTGCCGGCTAAATCCGATACGCTCTGGTTGGAAGGTGTGACATTAAGTGTTGGTGTAGCTCCTGCCTGGGTCACTGTGACAACAACCGGAGCAAGACCTGCAGCGGTTACAGTTACATGGGCAAATCTTGAAGTAACTGAAAGATTTTCCGTATAGGTTGCCGTTATTGTTCCGCTGCCTGATCCGGAAGGTGTTACCGTACACCATGACTGGTCGCTTGAAACAGTCCAGGCTGTATTTGATGTTACGGAAAATGAAGTGCTCCCTGCGGTTGCTGTGACAGCCTGGTTGGATGGAGTTACAGAAAGTGTCGGTGCACCGGCTGTCTGTGTGACAGTTACAACGATTGGGGTTAACCCGGTGACTGTTACTGTTACGTTCGCTACCCTCGATACGATTGTAAGATTTGCTGTGTAGTTTACAGTGATCGTACCATTTCCCGATCCCGATGCGGTGACCGCACACCACGGCTGATCGCTTGATGCTGTCCAGCTGGTATTTGAAGTGACCGAAAAACCGGTGCTTCCGGATGTTGCTGCGACTGCCTGGTTTGAAGGTGTTACGGAGAGCGTTGGTGCCCCGGCTGCCTGGGTCACGGTCACAACAATCGGTGCAAGACCTGTTACAGTAACCGTAACATTCGCTGCTCTTGAAACAACTGTAAGGTTTGCAGTATAGTTTGCAATAATTGTTCCGCTGCCGGATCCGGAGGTTGTGACCGTACACCATGACTGGTTGCTTGATGCGGTCCAACTTGAATTGGAGGTGACACTGAATGAGGTGCTTCCGGAGGTTGCAGCTACAGCCTGGTTTGAAGGCGTAACGGATAATGTCGGGGATGTTGTGGTCAGCGTGAGGTCGCTCCCGTTGGTAGTTCCGCTGCTGCTTACGGCAACAATGCGGTAATGATAGGTTGTTCCGGCTGTAAGTCCGGAGATGCCGGCCGATTCGCTGACTGCCGATGAACCAGAACCGGCGGAGGCTGCCGTAGTTGAAGTTCCATAGCTTACAGTGGTTCCCCAATCAAAATGATACGTGGTTGCAACCCCGTTCGGATTCACAGTACCGTTGAGCGTGGCAGATGTCATTGCAACATTGGTTGCAGCAGTGGTTGTTGCTGTGGGCAATGTTCCCGAGCTTGATGCCAGCCAGATGGTTGCATTCATCAGCAACCGCTCATGGTTCCCGCTTGCGTCACCCGTCCAGCCATTGTATAAAACATCATTGGGATCCCCTGTACCGTCATCGCAGGGAGAACTGTCGCCAACACCCACCACCTTGCCACTTCCGTAAGATGAGTAGGCTACCATTGCATTGGAATTTCCAAAAGCAGAACCCGGTATATAAATTACTCCTTTGATTGTGCTGTTACTGGTTGGTGAAAGTGTCATGGTTGTACCGTCGCTCCACATGGCTGCAGTAACATCGCCCATAATTCCATGCAGAAGAGGATCACCTGGCAGATTAGGAATATTCGTTGTGTTTGGCGAAATATCAAGCAAATCAAAGGTCATTCCAAACGGATTGGTTTGAATCCCGTTATTGCTCATTAGATCATTCCATATATGGGGGGAATCCCACCCATCACTGTTCCTGTCAGAGTTATTATGATCGGAAATCATCATCAATCCTCCTCCATTCTGAACAAAGTTGATTATCGCTGTTTTCTCTGCAGCACTAAAAACAATGTTGGGTTCACACACAACGAAAACCTTGTAGTTCGAGAGATCCTGAACATTTGATCCACTGCCGTAGGTGATCAAGCCATTGTACGGCAACGTTTCAACATAGTATCCCTTTTTCACACAGTCAATTCCCCAGGCTGATATTCCACCCTCCCAATAAGTTTCTGACGTGGAAGAAGTAACTGTTGACTGATCCGGAGTAGGATAGCGCTGCGGGTTTGATTCATTGCCGGAGCCAACTGTCGGCGCCCCGCCTGAAGAAGATGGATAGCCAAGATTATGTAAATCTGAATCGATGACCCAGTCCGCGTTTCCTGCGGTTTCGGCTTTGGTGGCATCAAAAAGAATCTTTACCTGGGCTTTAAGAGTGAGAGATAGCAAGCAGAAGAGGGAGATAATAAAGAGGTTTTTCATCAGTATTCGTTAATTTTTGGGGTAAGTATTAATACGTCAGGAGGTCATTGAAATTAAAAGATAGGATACATAACCATTCTTAAATTTTAATCAATTAGATGTTGTTCTGATACTAAAGTTGCCCTGAATTATAAAAAAATCGAATATATATAGATCGTTTGGTGCATATCATGTGTTACAAATCCATGACTGCCTTATAAACAGTATCTTTTATGTATTCAGAAATAAATTCAAAGGCTGTGTAGCTATCGCGATCGTTTCAGCAAAGATAGGGAATTACCCTAACAAAGTGAAATTAAAATGATCTCCTACTCGATGACAACTTTTGATGAAAAGACTCCTTCCTGTGTTATCAATTCCAGGAGGAAGATTCCTTTCAATTTATTATCCAGGATTACCGGCAGGGAATTGTCACCGGTTTTCAAGGAGACCTGTTCAGAAAAAATCTCTTCATCGGTCATATTGAATAGTTTAACCTCAGCCATCCGGGATACACCATTCATGAAACGGATATTAAATGAACCGTGACTGGGATTCGGGGAGACGACCATTTTTGCCTGTTCGTTTTGAATGGTCTGAACTGAGACAGATCCACTTCCTTCGGCGAGCCAGATGGATGCATTGATGATAAGTTTTTCATGATTTCCGCCTGCATCCGTGATCCATCCGTCATACAGATTGTCGTTGGGATCACCGGAACCATCATCACACGGGGAGCTATCTCCAAATCCAACAACCCTTCCGCTTCCATAGCTTGCATAGGCAACCATGGCGTTGGTATTTCCAAACGAAGATCCGGTTTTATAAATGATCCCTTTAACCGTGCTGTTATTGTTCGGGTTCAATGTCATTGACGTGCCATCGCTCCACTGAACTCTAGTAACATCTCCCATGATGCCGTGAAGTAACGGATCACCGGGGAGGTTGGGAATGTTTGTCGAGGTTTGCGAGAAATCAGCATAGTCGAAGGTTATGCCAAACGGATCTGATTTGATGCTGTTGTTGGTGATCAGGTCATCCCAGATATGCGGCGAATCCCAGTTGTCATTGTTCCTGTCTGAATTGTCATGATCAGAGACCATCATGAGGCCGCCTCCATTCTGGACAAACTGGAGTAGCGCCGTTTTCTCGGCAGAAGTAAAAACAATGTTCGGTTCACAAACAATAAAGACATTGTAATGCGACAGGTCCTGCGCATTTCCAGTGTTCCCGTAGGTTATAGCTCCGTTGTAGGGCAGCGTTTCAACATGGTATCCCTTCTTTACAAGGTCAATTCCCCAGGAAGACAAAGCTCCTTCCCAATAGGATTCTATCGTTGAAGCTGTAACCGTTGATTGCGCCGGTGTAGGAAGGATCTGTGGATTGGATTCATTACCCTGGCCTACCACAGCAGGGCCGTTTGAGAATCCAAGGTTGTGCTGATCTGCATCAATCACCCAATCTGCATTTCCAGCAGATTCGGCTTTTGTGGCATCAAACAGGAATCTTTTTTGCTGTGCCCATGTTGTAATAAAAAGGGCCAGGAAAAGGATAAGTGTAATTACCTTCTTCATATTGAAAAAATGGAAATCGTTATTATTGAATGATTAGCATTGAAGAACGCACACCTTCGTTGAATGTTGTTACCCCTAAAGAATATATTCCTTTGGTTATTGATTTCATCCTCAATGGGATCATATTATCTCCGGATCTGAGGTTAATTTTCTGCGAGAATAGTGTTCTTCCGGTCATATCGGTCACCCTGATCACAGCTGCTGAAGATTGTTTCATTTCAATCCTGAAAGAACAATTTCCATCGTTCGGATTGGGATAGACGACAACATTTCCAGGGTTCTTACCCGAACAATCAGCAATGCCGGTTGAGTTCATGTTTCCCACCCTCATTCCGTTGCCAAAGCTGGTTACCCAAACTTCATTAACGTCATACGGATTAAAAAAAACACGTTCAGGCTGGCGGAAAGGATAACTGTTAACCAGGGTTGAAACGGGATTCTGGGTATCCAGGTTATTCAGCATCCAGAGTCCCTGGGATTCGGTTGTGAGATAGGCCTGGGTCAATACCTGCGGATTGAATGTAATCGAAGTG
>TBL_comb47_HYPODRAFT_10004607_pt1 | contig 15766 bp, 17 predicted proteins | sample TroBogypolimnion_40_FD_10682 | JGI IMG/M metagenome (IMG submission 10682)
GCCTCATAATCAAGTGATTATGAGGCTAAAAGTGACCCCACCGCGATTCGAACGCGGATCAAAGGAACCGGAATCCTCCATTCTATCCATTTAACTATGGGGCCATAACTGAAAGCGGAGACAAAAATAGCATTATTCTTTGAATTGCTCATGGTAAACATTGTTTAAATATCGATGTAATCCACAAATCTTTATTGTTAAATTTAGTGATCCAAATTCTTATTTGGTTTTACTTTACATTGTTTCAGTCTAAAATATTAGTTTTGTATAAACCTAATTCTATAAATTATGGTACCCCTTGAAATAATTAATTTAATGCGTATTTCCTTCCAATCGTTTATAACCCCTTTTAAACATGATCCTTACAATAAAGATCTGACGGTTGAAAAAACGATTGAACACATTGAAAAAGTTGTTGATAATATACTGATTTTGGCTGATTCACTTGAGCTGAGTGAGAATGAGAGAATTATCGCCGAAATGGCTGCCCGTTTCCACGATATTGGCAGATTATGGGTTTTACTACCTGAGAATTCTGAATCTGGTTTAACAGATCATGCTGAAGCAAGTATTGAATACCTGAAAGCAAATGATTCCTTTAATCTATTCGAGAAATCTATTCAAAACATTATTATACAGGTTATAAGAAATCATAACAAGCCCGATCTGCCTCAAAAAGAAAATGAGACAGTCCTTTTTTATATTAAGTTATTGCGTGATGCCGATAAACTTGATATTTGGCGATCAACTTGCGAGTTTATTACCCGGAAAACGGGAAAACCTAATATCATAAATGAACTAAACCTATCAGAAAGAGCAACGGTCACACCGTCATTCTGCAAATTAATTATTGAGGGTGGCATTCCGGGTAAAAATGATTTGGTCACTTTTAATGATTTCGTTATATTTCAAATGTCATGGGTATTTGATCTCCATTTTAAGAAAAGCTTTCAGATTCTGAATCAGAAACAATATGTCCGACATCTCTGCGATTCGCTTCCTAAGAATGATAGTGTAATTGAGATTTATCGGATGCTCCGAATTTATATAGAGAATAGAATCTAATACGCGTCAATATTCGATCATGTATGCCATTATTGATGTTGAAACAACCGGGACTGCTGCTAAATATGGAAAGCTGACAGATATTGCCATAATTGTTTATGATGGTACGACTGTAAAAGAAACCTTTAATACATTAATCAACCCGGAGTGCAATATTCCTTATAATATTACCAGATTGACCGGAATAACCAATGAAATGGTTGCTGACGCTCCTAAGTTTTATGAGGTTGCAAAAAAAATTATTGAATTAACAGCAGGAAGGATATTTGTTGCTCACAATGCAATGTTTGATTATTCTTTTGTAAAAGAAGAGTTTAAAAGGTTAGGATATGATTTTAAGCGAAAAACAATTTGCACTGTAAAGCTAGGGCGTAAACTCTTGCCCGGCCATCGCTCCTACTCTCTTGGCAATATTTGCGCCGATCTGGAGATTCCAATCACTGACCGGCATAGGGCTTTAGGAGATGCATTGGCTACCACAAAACTTTTCGAAATTTTAATCCGGCAAAACAATCTTCTCGAATCTTCGCTTTTCGTTGAACAGACCTATCCCCTATCCAAAGAAAGAATAGCTGCAATTCCAGCTAAAACAGGTGTTTATTATTTTTATGATGCTCATGGCACCATTATTTACATTGGTAAAAGCAAAGATATTCACCAGCGAATAATAACGCACTTCGGTAATTCCCAAACGAAAAAAGCCATCGAGATGCGAAACCGGATCTTAGATATCTCCTGGGAAGAAACCGGAAGTGAGTTGGTTGCACTTTTATTGGAATCATCGGAAATAAAAAAACACAAACCACTCTATAACAGAAGCCAAAGAAGATCAGCTTTTAACTTTGGATTATTCTTATCCGAGGACAGTTCGGGATATCTTCATTTAAGAATCAACAAAATCGAAGGTGAAGAAATCCCCCTGACCACCTTTCACTTTCAACAGGAAGGATTAGATTATCTCCATAAACTGGTCCAAAAATACGCCCTTTGTAAAAAATTATGCCATCTCGACAATAATGCCGGTGAGTGTTTTAATACCCAACTTCACGAATGTCAGGGTGCCTGCAATGGCCTTGAGAGCGCCGAAAGTTATAATTCAAGGGTAAATAAATCGGTTTATTCCCTTAAATTCCGTTCACCAAATTTTTTTGTGATTGATCAGGGGCGCACGGTGGATGAAAATGCTATCATCAAGATTTTAAATGGTTGTTTTTTTGGTTTTGGATATATATCAAATGATTTATCAATCCTGAATTTAGATCCTCTTCATGATTGCATTTGCAGGTATAATGACAACAGAGATACCAGAACAATTATCAAAGGATACATCAATCGGAATAAAAATCTGAAAATTATCGAATTTTAGGAGGTATATTAAGACTCAAATCCCATCCCTTCGGAATATCTTTTGAGCGCCCTTTCGCGGGCAAAACGGTGATCTATAATTGGTTTGCAATACTCCGGAGTATCAAATTCCGGAACCCATTTTCTAATATATTCATTTTCAGGATCAAACTTTTTAGCCTGTAATTCGGGATTAAAAATTCGGAAGTAAGGTGCTGCATCACAGCCAGATCCTGCTGCCCATTGCCATCCCCCATTATTTGATGCCAAGTCATAATCGTCAAGTTTACTTGCAAAATAGGTTTCACCCCAACGCCAGTCGATCAACAAATGCTTACAAAGAAAACTTGCAGTGACCATTCTCAAACGATTATGCATAAATCCGGTCTGATTCAGCTCCCGCATTCCGGCATCAACCATGGGATATCCTGTTTTTCCCTGGCACCAGGCATTAAAGTGATCCAGGTTATTTTCCCAACGGATGTTGTCATAGATCGGTTTAAAAGCCCGGGTCACCACGTGTGGAAAATACCAAAGAATCTGACTATAAAAGTTGCGCCAAATCAATTCTGACAAGAAGGTATCTGAATATAAAACGGCTAAAGCTGTAACCTTACGAATGCTTATTGTGCCAAACCTCAGATGGACACTTAATTTGGAGGTCCCATTACGGGCAGGAAAATCCCGGTTAGCAGCATACTCTTCTAATAATGTTTGTGGCAATGCCTTGGATGGGAAAACGATGTTAAGTGGTTCAAATCCAAGCATTTCTATACTCATCATCGGAAAAGGTTTAATCCTGATGAAATTATGAAAATATTGAGCTGTATTCAGAGATCTAACCATCTCTTTATTGAACTTCTCGAGAAATTTATTTTTGTATGGCGTGAAGACGGTATAGGGTTTTCCATCCTCCTTCACCAATTCATCTTTCTCAAAAAGAACATGATCTTTGTAGGAATGGTATTCTATCTTATTGATTTTCAAGAATCTTTCAACCTGAATATCACGATAGACCGAATAGGGTTCATAATCACGATTGGCATAAACGCTACAAATATGGTACTCTTCTGCCATTCTTTTAAAAACGTCCTGCGGCCGTCCATGAGCGATATAAAGGCTCGATCCAAGTTTTTCAAGCGATTCCTTGATACCTGCCAGTGTTTTATAAATAAAATTTACCCTAAAATCGGGCCGAACTTCAAGACGCTCCAAAATATCCGGATTATAAATATAGACAGGCAATACATTCTCACGCGTTTTTAATACATGATAGAGCGCTGTATTATCATCCAATCTCAAATCGCGTCGCATCCAGAAAATATTTACGACCGGTTTATCTTTTTTTGTCATTCAAAAATGAATTAATTTAGAACGTTGTGTAACCCTATTTACGAGTGTGAAATATAACAAAAAGCCAAAAACAAAACATATTTTTACAAAAAAATATTCGGGAGTCCGAATGTTTGTAATATAAACAATTATGAGACCAAGAGGTTTTGCCAGTGACAACAATTCGGGAATTCATCCTCAGATTTTGAAAGCTATTGAAGAAGCAAACACAGGGCACTCCATTGGATATGGAGATGATCCATGGACAAAAGAGGCAATTGTACTCTTTAAAAAAGAATTTGGTGATGATACCGAAGTCCTTATGGTGCTCACTGGCACAGGTGCCAATATCCTTGGAATTCAATCGCTAATACAATCATTTCATGCGGTACTATGTGCAGAAACAGCTCATATTCAAACAGATGAATGCGGTGCACCTGAAAAATTCACAGGATGTAAATTAATTCCCATTCCCACAAAAAATGGGAAATTAACCCCTGAGCAGATTGAAAAACACCTTCATGGATTTGGTTTTGAACATCATTCGCAGCCAGGACTGATCAGTATCACTCAGGTTAGTGAATTAGGCACACTTTATTCTGTCAATGAAATTCGGGAGTTGGCCGAACTTGCGCATAGTCATGGAATTTACCTGCATATGGACGGAGCCAGAATTTCGAATGCAGCTGTTTCTCTGGATCTTCCATTTAGAACTTTTACCAAAGATGCCGGGGTAGATATTCTCTCTTTTGGAGGAACGAAAAACGGAATGATGATTGGGGAAGCAGTTCTTTTTTTCAATCCTGCATTATCCGAGCATAGCCGTTATTTCCGAAAGCAGGCTGCCCAGCTCTACTCAAAGATGCGGTTCGTTGGCGCTCAGTTTGTTCCATATCTTCGGGATGGGATTTGGAAAACAAATGCAAAGCACTCCAACAAAATGGCAAAGCTTCTTGAAACAGAAATCAGAAAAATTAAGGAGGTAGAAATCACTCAACTGGTAGAGGGAAACGGCATATTTGCTCTCCTTCCCAAAACAATAATCCCCAAATTACAGGAGGAATACTTCTTCTATACCTGGGATGAATCGCGGGGTGAGGTAAGGTGGATGACAGCTTTTGATACCACTGAGGAGGATATTGTGAATTTTGCGAAGCTTATTCGTGAATTACTGAACGAATAGGCTGAAATTCTAATCAATGCAATGGCATAAATTATTTCATCCTATAAATGAGTTCATAAAAATGCCGCTATTATCCCGATATCATCCCGCAAGTTATACCGAAGAGCAATTCCAGTTGGAAAAAAGGATTGTCAGACATGCCTTGTTCGTATCCGTCTCTTTAATTATCGTGTTATGGCTGATCAAAATTTTCGAGATTGAGTATAAATTTGATCTCTCCTCCTGGGGTATTTTCCCGCATACGGTCAAAGGATTGAGAGGAATCATTTTTTCCCCCCTTATCCATGCTAATATAGAACATCTTGCTGCAAATACATTTCCACTTTTAATTCTGACCTTTTCCCTTTTTTTCTTTTACAGAAAATCTGCTTATTCAATTTTCATGCTAATTTACATGTTATCGGATCTTTTTGTATGGATGGTGGGACGGGAAGTGTTGCATATCGGGGCAAGCGGTGTTATTTATGGACTTGCAGCCTTTTTATTTATGAGTGGAATTATAAGTTATAATATCAGATTGTTAACGATCTCTATGATTGTTGCACTCTTTTATGGAGGATTATTCTGGGGAATATTCCCGATTAAACCTGAAATTTCGTGGGAATCGCACCTATGGGGCGGTATTTCCGGACTTGGATTGGCCATTCTTTACCGTAAACATGCACCTTCCGATCACTTGCCTTTGGATGAGGAAGAAGCCGGCGATTCGGAAGAAGAAGAGGTTATCGAATCGGAAGCTGATCAATCAGGAGATTACAATTGAGCAACTCAGATTTTTATTGTACTTTTGCACCGATTTTTTACTTGAAACCAGTTCTGTTTAATTATGATTAGTCGAAGGATAATCCGCACAAAAGTGCTGCAGATATTATATGCTCACGTATCATCCCCCGAAAAAACAATTACTCAATCTGAATCTGAACTTCATTTCAGCATCAGAAAAACTTACGATTTATATCATTTACTGTTTGCCATTCTTGGTGAAATAAGTGATTTTGCCAGCGACCGGATTGAATCCAGGAAAATGAAGAATCTCCCTACGGAGGATGATCTCAATCCAAACCTTCGTTTTATTAATAACAGACTAATTAACAGGTTAAGATCAGATAAAAGTCTGAATGATTATTTAAAAAGCAATAAGCTCAACTGGTCACATTATCCCGATCTTATCCGGGGCATTTATACCGCAATGATAGAGTCAGAACTCTATAAAGCGTATATCAGCTCTCCGACCGATGCTTTTCAGAGTGATCGCCAGTTTTGTGAAGATTTCTTTAGTAATATACTAGTTAATAGCGACTTAATGCTGAATGAACTTGAAGAACAAAGCATTTACTGGAACGATGACCTTGACTTTACAATTTCGATGGTTATCAAAACTATTAAGAAATTTAAAGGTGCGGAAGACCAAAATACCTATTTGATGTCGCTTTATAAAGATGATGAAGACCAGCAGTTTACCACAAAATTATTCAGAAAGGCAATCATCAACAATGTGGAAAACAGGAAAATTATTGAGAGTTATACGAAAAACTGGGATGTTGACAGGGTTGCCATTATGGATATACTGATCATGCAATTAGCACTTACAGAGCTGATAGAGTTTCCTTCGATTCCTGTTAAGGTGACCTTAAATGAATATATTGAGCTCGCCAAGTATTACAGCACAAACAAGAGCAGTACTTTTATTAATGGAGTGCTGGACCGGATTACTAAAGATTTCAGGGAAGAGGGTAAAATAGTAAAAGCGGGACGCGGATTATTGGAAGCATAAAGCCTCTATTCCAGAATTTTGAGGTTTTATCTAAAAAGTAATAGAATAAATAATGAAGGTTACTTCATATTCGCAGATTCATTTTCAATACTAATAATGAGATCTATTCACTTAAAATTAGGTATTAATTCAGTTTATTTCTTGTTAATTATCCTGGTATGCAGTTGCCATCGCCCCCCTGAAAGCAAGGCATTGCCTGTGCGGAGGCCTACTGAAAAAAAGAGTCGCGGGAAGATTGTTTTTGACCAGGAAATTCATAATTTTGGTACCCTGAAAGACGGGGAGATCATCTCCTATTCATTTATCTTCCGTAATGCAGGCGGTTCTCCCTTTAAGATTATTAAAGCGGAGAAATCGTGTGGATGTATCGATCCACATTATAGTTCAAATGAGATTCTACCCGGAGAATCTTCGGCTATTGAAGTCGTTTTGAATACCGCCGGGGAATGGGGTAATTTAATCAGGGAAGTCTCCCTCGAAACCTCAGAAGGGGAAAAAAAAGAGTTGCATATTGGTGCATATATTGAGAATAAACAGTTTGAAAACAATTTAAATACACAAAAATGAGTTCTATTTTATTTATTACGGCCCAGGCCGCATCTCCTGCCGGAGCTTCTTCTATGAATATGCTACTGATGATGGGTCTGATGATCGTCGTGTTTTACTTTTTCATGATCCGGCCACAGATGAAACGTCAGAAAGAGATGACTAAATTTCGTTCCGCTCTTCAGAAAGGGGATAAAATTGTCACCACAGGGGGAATTTATGGTAAAATCGATGAAATTAAGGATAATATTATTATTCTTGAAGTTGCTCAGGGGGTAAAACTAAAAGTTGATAAAAGCGTTGTCCTGAAGGATATGTCGGATGCTCCGGTTCAGAAATAAATGGCAATAAGACGTTTTATTTGGGAATATTGAAAAGAATGCAGCCGGCAACCTGGTAATGGAGTTTGCTATCTCTGAACACGGTTAATAATAGAAGATAATCTGGAACAGGAATATAGCTAGACGCCGGAAGATATGGCCAATATTAACTATGCTTAGGTTCACATCAATATTGGGAAGGCTGGGAAACCGGCCTTTTTACTTAAACCAAAATAATCCTCCTTTATGCTTCAACGAGTTATTACCTATTTTAAGGCTGAGATTAAAGCAATTCGAAACGGGAAAGCATTTGTATTTTTAGCCTGCCTTGCTTTAGCTTCCTTCCTATGGATTCTTAATGCACTTGAAAAGCATTATACCGATCATATCACTTTACCGGTGAGCTATGTTAATTTACCTAGAAATAAAGATCTTACCGGGAAATTACCTGAAAAATTAGATTTAACCGTTGACGCATTCGGATATACCTTGCTTCAATATAAACTAAGTCTCACCTTTTCACCCCTTCTGCTTGATGTTAATGAATTGACTAATAATTATCTGGAAAATCTCTTCCTTTCAAAATATTCAATCTCTACCAATGCGCATAAAGGAGAATTTGCCAAGCAGATCAGCAATGAAATTGAAATTATCAATATAAGACCCGATTCGATTACCTTCAAAGTTAGCCGGGTAATTGGAAAACTGGTTAAAGTTCATCCGGTTGTCAATGCTACTTTTGCCAGGGAATATATTCTGCAAAAACCACCAACAGCTAAACCCGAATCAATTTTGGTCCGAGGTCCGGAAGAAATACTGGATACCCTTAGTAGGATTGATACAAAACCATTTGAGCTGAGAAATTTATCCCAGACAGCGATGCGTGAGGCTTTAGTAATTTTACCACCCGAATTGAAATCAGAAATAAGTAAAGTCTCGGTTCAAATCGCGGTAGAACAATACACGGAGGCTAAATTCGAGATCCCAATCATAATAATTCATCAGCCCGATACCTTGCTTATTAAGACCTTTCCATCAAAGGTGAAAGTTTTGTGTAAAGTTGGAATCAGCCAATATAACAAATTGAATAATAGTAGCTTTAATGCTATAATCGATTATTCGCATCATTCCGGTATACTTTCAAAATTGCCGGTTTCACTTGAGAATCTGCCTGGAAATATTCTCTCATTGGACTATTTCCCCAAAGAGGTAGATTATATTATTGAACGGAAAATTGGGGTTAAATGAAGAAAATAGGAATAACGGGAGGAATTGGAAGTGGAAAATCGACTGTTTGTGAGATTTTCAAATTACTGGGAGTCCCTGTTTTCCATGCAGATATTGAAGCAAAGATCCTTCAAAACAATGACTTAAATATCAAAATACTCCTTGTAAATCTCCTTGGAGATGATATTTATACCCCGGATGGAATTCTTGACCGTAAAAAAATGGCAAGAGTCATTTTCAATGATCCGAAATTATTAGCGGCAGTAAATGGAATTATACATCCTGCTGTCAGAAAATGTTTTCAGAACTGGTGTGGAAATTATCAATTGATGCCTTACGTTCTTTATGAAGCGGCCATTCTGTTTGAAAGCGGATATGCGTCAGATTTTGACCGGAATATTCTGATTATTGCCGATGAGAAGTCAAGGATTGAGCGGGTCATCAAAAGGGATAAGACCACTGAAGATATTATCGAACAAAGGATTAAAAATCAAATGACAGATATTGAAAAGGTAAAAAAGGCAGATTATATTATAGAAAATAACAACCAATGTTTAATAATTCCACAGATTATTAAACTGGATAAATTAATCAGAGAAGATGGCAAAAATTGGTAAATGGATTGGCGGCGGATTAGGGTTCACACTCGGGGGCCCATTAGGGGCATTAGCAGGTTTTTTCCTTGGATCAGTTTTCGACGAGGCAGACAATATCATTCATAAGCCTGATAATGTGACAGTTGATAAAACAAGAATAACTCAGGGCGACTACATGTTTAGCCTGTTGGTACTTGTTTCTGCCGTTTTAAAAGCGGATGGCAAAATACTCCGTTCAGAACTTGATTATGTCAAAGAGTTTCTTATCCGAAGTTTTGGAACTGAAGGAGCCAAACAGGCACTGGTAATTCTGAAAGACCTCACAAAACAGAATATTCCTGTCACCGATGTGTGTATGCAAATCCGTAAATATGTTGATCATTCATCCCGTCTACAACTTGTTCATTTTCTGTTTGGTATTGCAAATGCCGATGGATTGGTACATCCTGATGAACTCAAACTGATTCAGCATATTTCCCTCACATTAGGCATTTCAGATGCTGATTATGGTTCTATTGAAGCCATGTTTGTTCCCAAAACTGACTGGGCCTATGACATCCTTGAAATTCAAAATCAGGCGACCCATGAAGAAATTAAAAAGTCCTATCGAAAGATGGCCCTAAAATATCATCCCGACAAGGTAAGTTATTTGGGTGAAGACGTGCAAAAAGCGGCCAATGAAAAATTTCAAAAACTAAATGAAGCCTACCAGGTCATTTGTAAGGAGCGCGGTATTTCGTGAGTAGTAATTTGAACCTCCACCTTGTTCGAATGTTATGATTTATTGAACTTGCCATCAATAGTAAGGGGATAATTATATACTTTTAACAAAAAAAGAAGGATCATGAAAAAATTTATTTTAACGATCACCTTTGTGACTGCTCTGTTGTCAACCTATGCTCAGTTACCATTTACGTTTGATATTGGATTGAAAGCTGGTATTAATTCAAGTCAGATTAATACCAGTAATGCCACAATAAATAATATTAGCTATACTGATTTCACCTCTCCCGGAAAGTCCGGTTTTGATTTTGGCGCATTTGGACGTATTGGTGGAAAACGTTTGTATCTACAGCCGGAACTCTTATATTGTCAGCAAAATGGTCAATCGAGCAATGCTTTGGTCACTCAGGATCTAAAAATAAAAACCCTAAAGGTACCGGTTTTGTTAGGTTTTAAACTAATAAATCTGAAAGTTGCCTCCTTGAGGGCATTTACAGGTCCTGCAATGTCATATGTATTAACCACCAGTAATGTGGATATGAATCTGCCAAATTTTGATCCAAAAAATTTTAGAAATAACATATGGAATTGGCAACTCGGCGCTGGCGTTGATATTCTCAAGTTAACTTTTGATGTCCGTTATGAGTGGGGACTATCAAATACTTCAGACCAAAACTTAAATAATATTGGGTTCATCAATAAAGTTAAGTCCGTAACATTTTCAGTTGGATTCAAGTTAATCTGATCCCAAAAATTTAATTGCCACTAAGGTTATATCGTCATGAAACTCCGTTTTACCCTGGAAATGCTTCAGTACGTTCAGCGTTTTGGTGACAATTCTTTGAGTAGTCATTTCATGAATTGGATTTATGGTGGAGATGAGCCTTTCAAGTCCAAAAAATTCTCCATGCTCATTAATTTGTTCTGTAACACCATCAGTATAAACTATTAACGATTCTCCAGGGGCTAAAATATAGCTGCTTTCAGAAAACGACAGATTTCGTTTTACACCTACCGGAATTCCATGCGACTTAGAAAGGAGCTCTTCCCTATTATTATTTCTCAAGATAAAAGGATGAGGATGGCCTGCATTGCAATAGATTAATTCACCTGTTTTCAAATTAAGTTTACCCAATAGTACAGTTGCAAACATGTCCGATTCATGCACCTGACTGAGGGCATCGTTCAGGGACTCCATTATTTTTCCAAGTCTGGTAATTGAATTGGCAATACTTCTGATAATTGTTCTGGTCATTACTGAGTACATTGCCGCAGGAATACCTTTCCCCAATGTATCTGTAATTGATATAAATAATTGATTCTCGTTTAATAAATACAAATCAAATAAATCTCCCCCAACAATTTTTGCCGGAATTAATTTCCCATAACAATCAAAATCGTTGCGATTTGGTGCAAGGGGAAAGTTTGTTGGAACCATTCCCATTTCAATATCCTTTGCCAGGTTAAGCTCTTTCTCAATTTCTTTTTTATCTATAATATTTTGAATGGTGCTTTCCCGGTAATTTGCCAATCGCTCCTTTATTTTATCCATATTCTCTGAAAGCGCCTGAATATTAGTCAAGGGGGATATGGGATGTATATTGGCAAGCCGCCATATGGTCGGACTATCAGGAGCTAAGTCAGGATTATTTGGATTTATTTCACTTTGTAAACCTGATTCCTCCACGATTTTACGTGAATCGTTGGCCAAGAACGAAATTGGAGACACTAATTTAATTGAATTATAGATTATTATAATTGCGGCGATACTTCCAATAAATAGAATTATTGGGATAATGAACAGGCTTAGACGCTTAAGTTCAGAAATAAAGAATATTTCCGGAACCGCCAGAATCATGTACCATTTTGATGATTTTAAGGGCCAATAGATAACAACGGTTCTCAAATTGGTATTAATAAGCTGATATCCGGTTGGCCGATCGACAAGTAATTTACTAATATCCAATTTATTTTTTTCAAAATAGCCAATTAGTGAACTAATATTTTTTCCCGTCTCCAAGCTGTCAGGATGGTATACTACCTGGTTTTTTTCATTTAATAGTATCGCTAACCCCGATTTTATCATCGTTTGATTATTCAGATTTTTAAGATGACGTCCAATATTTACCAAACAAAAAAATGTTGCATGTACATTTGAACTATTTTTAAGATAATCAAATGGATAGGCATAAATAACTGCACGGGAACCAATTTCTGTATCGTAGTAGGGTGGACTCCAATCAGGTTTGGACTGGCAAATCATATGTTCTATCCAGTCATTGATTATACTATTCTGACTTGAGTATCTTTTGTGGTCTGACCTTATGATATCCCCCGATCTGAAAAGGGTAAAATTGGATTTTCGAATCAAATGATTACCGGGATTTGAAATGACCCTGGAAAATGAATAAGTATAAGGCTGACCCTCAAAAACCATCCTCATTAATTTGTCAGGATCGACCTGCAACTCTTTTTGATTGAAATCGAGAGCAAGATGCCTTGTAAATCGGGATGCATCATCCATTGAATTTTCGACATCATCCAATATTTCCCGCACTTCAAACTGAAGACGGTAACGATTACTTTCGAACATCAAATCTCTGACAAAATGATATCCGACAAATATTAGAAATCCTGATATGATAATTGCCAGGATTAAAAAGTAAATACTTAACCGATACGAAAGGTTTTTAAAATAATTTAAACCTTTTTCAGGGTGATGCTTAATGGGGATTCTATTCATCAGTCATTGATCAGATTAATTATAAAATATTGAAATAATGAATATTGAAATAATTTGGCTGATTAATATTGCAACTAAAATAATAGAGGAGCCGCATCTGAATTTAGCATTTAAATTAACTACTCCTAAAATACAAAATAAAAAGGTAAAAAAGTAAAAAAAAGAGCTGATTTCTCAGCTCTTTAAATTTGATCGTTCAATGGTGCTGAAAACTAAAAATCAGGTATTCATCGCACCGCAAACGTTAATAACCTGTCCGGAAACATAAGATGCCAGGTCTGATGCCAGGAATAATGCAACTTTAGCTACCTCCTCAGGTAAGCCACCTCTTTTCATCGGGATATTTGCTTCCCATTGCTTCCGGGCATCTTCAGGAATCTTGGCTGTCATTTCTGTAATTATAAAACCCGGAGCAATTGCATTTGAACGAATTCCTCTTGAACCAAGTTCCTTGGCAATGGATTTGGTGAATCCGATTATTCCTGCTTTAGACGCTGAATAGTTGGACTGTCCGCCATTTCCGCTTACACCAACCACCGAGCTCATATTTACGATAGATCCGCTTCGTTGTTTAAGCATTCCTGCCTGAACAGCCTTAGTAAAGTTAAATACCGATTTCAAATTTACTGTAATTACCGCATCCCACTGATCCTCAGTCATTCGCATAAGCAACGTATCTTTGGTAATTCCGGCATTGTTAATCAGAATATCTATTGATCCAAAATCAGCAGTAATCTGGTTTACAATATTCTGCGTTTCTTCAAATTTAGATGCATCCGATGAATATGCCTTGGCCTTAACTCCCATTGCCTGAAGCTCTGCTTCTGTAGCCTTGGCGATGTCATCGTAAAACAGATCTGTAAAAGCAATATTACACCCTTCTTCTGCAAATTTTATTGCAATCGCTTTCCCAATACCGCGGGAAGCACCTGTAATAATTGCTGTCTTTCCCTCTAAAAGTCTCATTGTCATATAGTTTATTTTAAATTGTCGTATGGAATAGCCAAAAGAATTTAACTTCTGACATTTGATCTTTCATTGTTTCCGGCTATTACATTCTTTCATAAATTTATTTGTGCGCAAAAATACAAATCTTTCTTGATTAACAATCGACCACAGAGCTGCCCCACCCGGGTGATTGACAACCCCACTCCTACCGGGTGACTTGCAATACCACTGAAAGACAAGGATTAAAGATCAGGTATTACATTCTTTAAAATGGATAGAAAGGATTATGAGATCTTATCAAGTTTTTTCAATCTTTGCAGAAGTGTAGGGTGTGAATAGTGAAAAAATACATATAGCGGATGGGGAGTCAAATTACTTAAATTCCTGACTGATAATTTTTTCAAAGCTGAAATAAGAAGTTCTCCACTATACTCCTCACCTGCAAAACGATCAGCCTGGTATTCATTCCTTCTGGATAATACATTCATTCCTAATCCAGATATCAGGGAAAGCGGTGAATAAAGAATCCCGAAAGAAATCAGAGCAAGGTGAAATCCCGGCATGTCCGATCCTAATACTTTGGCAAAGACAGGATTATCACTGACCAGTGAAAATATATAAAGCATAATTGTGGTGGTCAGCAGTGAAGTAAAAAGACCCAGATAGACATGATGTTTCTTATAATGTCCGATTTCATGAGCCAATACTGCAACTATCTCATTGATTTCAAGATCATTGATCAATGTATCGTATAAAACAATCCTTTTTTTGCTCCCCAATCCGGTGAAATAGGCATTTGCCTTGGTTGAACGTTTGGACCCATCAATCACAAAAATATTGTCGAGCTGAAATCCGGCTTTCCGGGAGAATGCAAATATTGCATCTTTCAACGCTCCTTCCGGCAAAGGGTTTTGCTTATTGAACAGAGGAACAATAAGTGTAGAATAAAATACTAACATAAATATTGAGAAAGACCCAATTACGAGGATTGCATAAATCCAGAATAAATGCCCGGCGATAAGATAGATCCAAACAATCAGGTAAAGCAAAAATCCACCGATGATTGCGCCAATTAAAAGTCCCTTGAATTGATCAAGTAAGAAAAGGCGCAGGGTGGATTTATTAAATCCAAATTTCTCCTCAATTATAAACGTATCATACCATTTAAACGGCAATGAAACCAATTCGGTAGCAAGTCCCAGGATTGCAAAATAAAACAGGGTTACGAGTATTGGATTAATTAGGTATACTCTGACAATGCTATCGAGCCAACCGAATCCACCCATTGCGAATACAATCAAAAGAATAATAAATGATAAAGATTCGCTTATCATTGCAAAATTATGCTTAGTCTTCTCGTACTCCATCGACAGCCGGAATTTTTCCTCGTTGTAAATTCCCTCAAGGTCAGCAGGTAGAATTAACGACCATTTGGTCGTATTCAGATAATCGAGCCAACGTTCAAAGACAAAATTGACAATCAATATAAAAAGAATGGCGTAAAAAAGATATATAACCATTTAACTAATTGAATATATGTACTAATTATAGTTTAACTGAACTTAAAGTTGAGGATGATTTACATTCAGAAGTGAATCCAGGCGCTCAGCTTTTAACTTTCTTTGATAAAGTGTCGCGGCATAAGCTCTGGCAATTTTCCCTTTTTCACCGTTTTTGAGCAATTTTAATGACTGCGCTGACCAAAAGGTCGCTTTCCCAGTATCGCCAAGCATCTCCATTGCTACAGCGTAATTGAGAGCGGCAACTCCTGCAATCCTGTTTTGTGAGCTTTTGGTATATTTTTCCCAGATCAGTGCAGCATCTTTCCATCTATTTTTCAATGCTAATGAGATCGCTTTTTCAAAATCAGGCTGATCCAGTGAAATTAAATCACGAGACGCTTCTGTCCAATAGGGAACAATTCGTTTACTGTAATTTTTTGCTGCTACGGCACAAGCGTACGCG
>TBL_comb47_HYPODRAFT_10004608_pt1 | contig 15764 bp, 11 predicted proteins | sample TroBogypolimnion_40_FD_10682 | JGI IMG/M metagenome (IMG submission 10682)
CGAGACCATCGGCGAGGTGTTCTGGCTGGCCTCGCCCGCCCGCCACTCCATCCTGTACGTAAGTCCGGCCTACGAGCGGGTCTGGGGGCACCCCTGCGCCGAGCTGTACGCCAACCCGAAGCTCTGGCTGGACGCGGTCCTTCCGGAAGACCTGCCCCGGGTCCTGCATGATCTCGCCGAGATGGGCCGGGGAGCCGCGGTCGAGATGGAGTACCGCATCAGGCGCCCCGACGGGGCGCTGCGCTGGATCAGCAGCCGCGGCTACCTGTTGCAGGACGGCTCCGGCAACCTGACTGGCGTCGCCTCCGACATAACGGCGCGCAAGCAGGCCGAAGAGACCAGGAAGAAATACGCCCGGCGTCTCATCCTCCTGGAGGAGGACCTGAGAAAGAGGATTTCCGCAGAGCTGCACGACGACATCGGGCAGGTGCTGGCCGCGCTCGGTCTCAACCTGGGGCATATCGGCAATTACCTGCCGGAGGGAGCAGGGACGGAGCTTCGGTCGCGGCTGGAGGAGTCGCAGCTGCTGACCAAGGATGCCAGTCGTTCGGTGCGCCACCTGATGGGCGAACTGCGCCCCTTGCTGTTGGACGATTTCGGGCTGGCCGAAGCCATCCGCCTGCACGTTGGCCAGTTTTCCAGCCGCACCGGCATGAGCGTCGCCTTCCAGGTTGGTCCCGAATTCCCGCGGCTTAGCGCCAGGAAGGAAATAGCCCTCTTCCGCATCGTCCAGGAAGCGCTCCACAACGCCTCGAAGCACGCGGCAGGGTCCAAGGTCACCGTCTTACTCTATAGCGAAAAGGGTGTCGTCCGTCTTTTCATAACCGACGACGGCCAGGGATTCGTGCCCCAGGAGGTCCCCTCTCAGCCGACCGGGCACGGCTGGGGGATCACCATCATGCGCGAGAGGGCCGAGCTGGTTCGCGGCAAATTCCGGCTGGACACGGCGCCCGGAGACGGCACCACGATCGTCGTTGAGGTCGCGGAGCAGGAGCCGTAAAGCCGTCGCCTTTCCCCCTGCATCGGCACTCGCTTCCCGTCGTACCCCGTTAGGACTATTCTTTCTCGCAATCGAAATCTCCTCCGGGGTACTACGTCGTAGTGGTATCCTCCAGGAGTGATCCACCCAGGAATGCCCCCCTGCCGAAACTCCTGGCATCTCCCCGCGACCGCCGGAACCCTAATAAGCTGCTTCCCATCTCCTCCTCCTATCTCCTCCCAATCTCATCCCAAACGTGAAGGCTGCCACGGATAAATGGTGGCTGTTGGCTGACAACTTGGTGTCAGAAGGTGTAATTTGATTATTTTAATATATGCCGCGCTCGGGTTCTTGAGTCCTGAGAGCAACAACGATAAGGTTTTTATCAACACTGCAAGCACGAAAAAGGTCCATTTTATGTAAAACCCTCCACTTTAGTCTGATGACAGAGATATACCATTCCTTGGGTCTTGCTGTTCCTGCCCAATTGTCACCTATTTGTAACATTGGACCTGACCGTATATGCTGTATAAAGAAACTCACCCCCATCCCTACCCCGGGCCTCCCCTTGAAGGGGAGTGGGTGTCTCTGCCAGCGGAAGATTGGCACTAATCAGGGGAGGATATATTCGAATTCTTGCTGCCACTCTCACTGTGTAAAGAAAAGCAGAACTGTCACTGGGTGCTGTTCGGCCAAGCCAGATCCCGCTCATGGAGCGAGAATTGATGGAAAGATAGTAGCCAATGAAAGTGCCGCCTCGGGTTGCTGACAGGGCTTTTGAAATGCCCATTGGTTGATGACCCAGCGATAACATGGTAATATCATAAAGCCTGTCTGAAACAAGGGGCATGATTACTGGAGAACTCAAGTGACAGAAACGAAGTCAATCACATTGCCGAAGGCCGCTGACAGCCCGGGAATCGGGGTGCCGCAGGATGGCACCTCAAGCGGCGCTGCCGGCCTTTCGGATGCCAGTCCCCTGCTCGTCGCGGCGATGACCGCCGGCTATGAGGTAGTCGGGTCGGCCCCCGCCGGTTTGCCCCCCGGAGGCGCGATCGGAGTTGCATCCGGAATATCCGGTCCTGAAACCGAAATCGTCGTCGGCGCAATCGGAAATGGCGAGCCCGCCGCGGCAAAGCCACAAAAGGCAAAAATCCGGGCCAAAAAAACGAAACCTGATGCGGCTGGAGCCAAGCAGGCGAAGCACGACCTGGCCGAAGGGAAGCTGGCGAAGCACGATGTAGCAGAAGGCAAGCAGGCAAAGCCGGACATGGCCGTAGCCAAGCAGGCAAAGCACGACATGGCCGGGGGCAAGCAGGCGAAGCCCGAATCGCTCGGGGCTAAGGAGGCTCAGCCCGAAACCGCCGGAGCCAAGAAGGCTAAGACAGGTACCGGTGGGGCCAGGGAGACGAAGCCTGCGGGCGCCAAGAAATTAAAGGCCAAATCGGCTAAACACGCCGGCGCCAAGCTCCCGGCGGCGAAGGGCGGAACGCCGAAGGACGCGGCATCCGCGGCAAGGGCCGCTCATCCGGGGAAAGCCGGGGTGAAGGGTGCCCGGCTGAAGGGTGGCAAGCTGAAGATTGCCAAAAAAGGCGCCCTGAAAACCGCGAAAGGGATCGCACTGCAGCCGGAGAGTCCCTTCGACCTGAGCGACAGCCAGTGGTACCTGAACCGGGAACTTACCTGGCTGGAATTCAACCGGCGCGTGCTGCACGAGGCGATTGATGAGCGGACGCCCCTGCTGGAGCGCCTGAAATTCGTCGCCATCGTGAGCGCCAACATAGACGAATTCATCATGAAGCGGATCGGCGGCCTGAAACAGCAGATCGGCGCCGGCATGCACGAGCTGACCCTGGACGGGCGCACGCCGCGCCAGCAGGTCATCGAGTGCCACACCTCGATTCGCGAGATCCACGCCAGGAAAAGGGAAGCCTTCACCGAGGTGCGCGCCCTGCTGGAGCAGAAGGGGATCGTCATCGAGAGCTACGCCACCTTGATCCCCAAGGAAAAGAAATTCCTGCGCGAGCACTACTACGCCAATATCTATCCGCTTTTGACCCCGCAGTCCATCGACCCGGCGCACCCCTTTCCCTTCATCTCAAACCTCTCTCTGAACCTCCTGGTGACGCTGCGCTACCCGCGGGCGAAGGAGGTCTCCCTGGCCCGGGTCAAGGTGCCGGTGGGGCTCGGTTCACCCCGCTTCATCAGGGTCGGCAAGGGGGACCACTTCATTCCGCTGGAAGACGTCATGATGAACAACCTGGACATGCTTTTCCCGGGGATGCACATCGTCGCCTGCGAGATCTTCCGGGTCACCCGCAACGCCAACACCGAGAAGGACGAGGAGGAAGCCGACGACCTGATGGCGATGATCGAGAGCGAGCTGAAAGAGCGCAGGTTCGCGCCCATCGTACGGCTGGAGATCGGCAGCGGCATGGAGCCACTGCACCGCGGGCGGCTCGCGGCGGAGCTGGAACTGGACGAGGAGAACGACGTCTTCGAGGTCCCCGGCATGCTCGCCATGCGCGACCTGTTCGAGCTCGCCCGGCTCGACTACCCGCGCATGCACGACCCGGCGCACCACCCGATCGACCACCCGCAGCTGCTCACCACCCGCAACATCTTCCATACCATCCGCGACGCCCGGCAGATCCTGCTGCAGCACCCCTACGTCTCCTTCTCTACCTCCATCGAGCGCTTCCTGCGGGAGGCGGCCAACGACCCCAAGGTGCGCGGCATCAAGATGACCCTGTACCGCACCTCCAGCCAGAGCCGCATCATCGAGGCGCTGCTTGCCGCGGCTCAAAACGGCAAGCAGGTGGCGGTGGTGGTCGAGTTGAAGGCGCGCTTCGACGAGGCGACCAACATCCGCCTTGCCGAGGAGATGGAGGAGGCCGGCATCCACGTGACCTACGGAGTGGTTGGGCTCAAGACCCACTGCAAGGTCATCCTGGTGGTGCGCCAGGACTATTCGGGGCTCAGGCGCTACGTGCACATCGGGACCGGCAACTATCACGCCGAGACGGCGCGCATCTACTCCGACGTGGGGCTTTTGACCTGCGACGAGACCATCGGCCAGGACGCGACAGAGCTCTTCAACTACCTCACCACCGGTTTCATGGCCCGGCGCAACTACCAGGCGCTGGTGCCGGCCCCGAGGCTCCTGAAAAAGGCGCTGCTCGCGAGGATCGAGCGTGAGATGGCGCTGCATGCCGCGGCGGGGGGCGGGCTGATCCAGTTCAAGATGAACGCGCTGGAGGACGGCGACATCGTGAAGGCGCTCTATCGCGCCTCCATGGCGGGGGTGCGGGTCGATCTCTACGTGCGCGACACCTGCCGGTTGCGCCCCGGCATCCCCGGGCTGTCGGAAAACATCCGCGTAGTGAGCATCGTGGGGCGCTTTCTGGAGCATGCCCGGATCTATTACTTCAGAAACGCCGGAGCCGAAGAGTACTTCATCTCCTCCGCGGACGCCATGAAGCGCAACCTGGAGGCGCGGGTGGAGATCCTCTGCCCGGTGATCGCCCCGGAGTTGACCCGGGAACTGCGGCAGATTTTCGACACCTACGAGGCCGACCAGCGCTCTGCCTGGGACATGCGGCCCGACGGCAGTTACGTTCAGCGCCACCCCGCCGACGGAGAGAGCGGCGAAGGGACGCACCAGATGCTGATCGCCCAGGCCGAGCGGCGCCTCAAGGAGTCGCTCAAAATGAAGAAGAAGCTGCCCCAGCGCTAAGTGGCGGGGAGTTCTCCCTCGCATACGCGGCATAGAACTCCGGTTCCCTACAAAAAAGCGGCCAGGTCATGAGACCTGGCCGTTTTGCTGTCTGGTCCAAACGCGGCCTGGAGCCTGCTCCATGCTGGCGAGTTTGACGCTTCCGGGAGGGCTAAAAAAATGGAAAAGTGTTTTATAAATGCTCGATGGTCGGCCCCGCCATGGCCTAATAGCTGGCAATGCCAGTCAGTAAACAAAATGTTACTAACGTGTCAGAGATAATGTTTTTGGCGATATAGTGTATACACTTCACACCTGCTTTCCTCGTTTTAGGGGGTGTTTGGGGTATTTTGTGCGTGCTAACAGCTTTAATATTAATTAGTTACCGGTTGGGCCCGATCAAGGCAGGGGCCGACAGAAAAAGTAAGTTTTACGTAAATTAACCCTTGACTTTGTATACAATAGGATTAAATTAATTAGTAACAACTCTGCTGTTCGTTTATGTTTGGCCCTCGTTTTAATTTTTGAGTGTTATGTTCTATTTTGGATTTGACCCGGTTTTGCCGGCGGGGCTCCTTTTCTCACAGGCTGCATCAGCCCCCCCTTTCGTTACATATAAAGCCCCTTTAGCTATAAGAAAACCGGCAGGCGCACACCACGGTGAGCTGTCAGCCGTACCGACCACCCAGACGGACCGGTACTCCGGCTGCAGGGGTGCGTCCGGCTATCGTGAAACAGACGCGAAAGAGGGAGGTGAGGAACCGCATCACATTCGTAGTATCTGCTTCAGATTGGGCCAGGATGGTACACATCATCGCTGTTTTAATCGGAGGGACTTATGGAGACAGATGCATTCAACGCGGTAAGTCAGAAGCTCGGCGGTGTTTCAAGAAGGGATTTCATCAAGTTTTGCACGGTGCTGGCGGCCAGCCTCGGACTGCCGCTCGGAGCGGGAGAAAAGATAGCCGAAGCGGTCGTTGCGGCCCGGCGCCCTCCGGTGATCTGGCTCTCGTTCCAGGAGTGCACCGGCTGTGTTGAGTCGCTTTTGCGCTCCAGTCACCCGACCCTGGAGCACCTGATCCTCGACCTCATTTCCCTCGACTACTCGGAAACCCTCAGCGCGGCGGCGGGCCACCAGGTTGAGGCCGCCAAGGCTGCCTCCATAGAGCAGAACAAGGGTAAGTTCATCCTCGTCGTGGACGGCGCCATTCCGACCAAGGACAAGGGGATCTACTGCAAGATCGGCGGGAAAACCGCCCTGGAGATCCTGAACGAGACCGCGCCGCATGCCGCAGCGATCATCGCCATGGGCTCCTGCGCCTCCTGGGGCGGGGTCGCCGCCGCCGGCAGCAACCCGACCGAGGCCAAGGGGATCGTGGAACTGCTCCCCGGCAAGAAGGTGGTCACCATTCCCGGCTGCCCCCCCAACCCCTACAACCTGCTCTCCACCGTACTCTACTTCCTCACCTTCAATAAGCTCCCCGATCTCGACGCGAAGGGGCGCCCCAAGTTCGCCTACGGCCGCATCATCCACGAAAGCTGCGAGCGGAGGCCGCACTTCGACGCCGGCCGCTTCGCCACGCAGTTCGGTGACGACATGCACCGTCTGGGGGGCTGCCTCTACAAGCTCGGCTGCAAGGGACCGGAAACCTATGCCAACTGCTCGAGCGTGCTCTTCGGCGAGACGGGAGCCGGCACCTGGCCGGTCGGCGTCGGGCACCCCTGCTTTGGCTGCACCGAAAAGGGGGTCGGTTTCCACACCTCGCTCTACACCCTGGCTAACGTGCAGAGCCTGACTCCCCCGGTCTTCTTCAGCGAGGCGTTCCCCAACACCCCGGGTGTCTCGGGCGGCATCAAGTCGATGGCCATGGGCGCGAGCGGCTTGGTGGTTGGCGCTGCCGGCGCCGCAGTGCTTACCGGGATGGGCAAGAAGGACGAGGGCGAGCCGCCCCAGGGACCCGAAAAGAAAGGGCCGGGCGCTCAGCATAAGGAGGGGTAGCCATGCCAATCAGCAGACGGGATCTTCTTAAAGGTGCCGCAAGCGGCGGGTTACTGCTAGCCTCGGGTGTCCCCGCCCATGCCACCATGTCCACTACACTCCCGCCCAACGCGGTGGGGTTCCTGTACGATGCCACGCTTTGCGTCGGCTGCAAGTCGTGCGTCGTCAACTGCAAGATCAAGAACTGCGAGCCGGGCGGGGCGCTCTACCAGGAAGGGATGAAAAAGCCCCCCTACGAGACCAAGGGACCGGGAAACACCGGACAGTGGGACGAGACCCAGGAACTCAGCGGCAAGACGCTCAGCGTCATCAAGGTCTACAAGAACGGCACCTGCCAGACCAAGGACGCCGAGGTGAACGGTTTCGCCTTCTTCAAGCAGCAGTGCATGCACTGCATCACCCCTGCCTGCGCCTCCGTCTGCCCGGGGGGCGCCTTCAGGAAGGACCCTGACAACGGGTCGGTCTATTACATCGCCTCCAAGTGCATCGGCTGCCGCTACTGCCAGCTCGCCTGCCCCTTCGGGCTGCCGCGCTACGAGTGGGACGCGGCCTGGCCTGAAGTCAGGAAATGCCAGCACTGCAGGCACATCACCAAGAAGGGGGGGATGACGGCCTGCGCCGAGTTTTGCCCCACGGGCGCCACCGTTTTCGGCAAGGTGACCGACCTGCGCGAGGAGGCCAAGCGCCGCCTCGCCCTGAAGCCGGGCGACGAGTACCAGTTCCCCATCCAGACTGTGCACTCCCCCAACCGGCAGCTCCGCAAGGTCGCCAAGTACGTGGCCAAGGTCTACGGCCTCACCGAGGTGGGGGGGACCCAGAACATCCTGCTCTCCGGGGTCTCCTTCGAGCATCTGGGTTTCAGGCCCTACCTGAAGAACCAGGCCCTCCCCGAGCTCACCTGGCACTACATCGCCAAGATCCCGTGGGTCTTCGCCGGCGTCTTCATCGGTGGCACCGCGATCTACAAGATCACGCACCGCAACCGGAAGGAGGGTGAACAGCCATGATGGATCTTACCAAATACATAGGCCCGACCTACAACGACTTTGTGCAGAAACTGCTGGACGACCGTCAGACCAAATACCTGGGGATCAAGCTGATCACCCCCTTCACGCTGGTCCTGGTGGCGCTGATCGCCGCCGCCGTCGTCGTCGCCCTTTACCGGCTGGCCTTCGGCATCGGGGCGGCTTCCAATCTGAGCGACGCCTGGCCCTGGGGGCTCTGGATCAGCTTCGACGTCCTGGGCGGGGTTTGCATGGCGGCGGGGGGGTTCCTGATCGCCGGCGCGGTTTACATCTGTGGGCTGGAGAAGTACCACTGCGTGGCGCGCGCCGCCATCCTGAACGCCTTCTTCGGGTACCTACTGGCCGCCATCTCGATCTGCATGGACATCGGGCGCTCCGTGGTAATCTGGAAGGCCCTGATCTCCTCGCAGATCAACTCCATCATGTTCATCGTGGCGATCCACGTGGTGCTCTACACCTCGACGCTCGCCACCGAATCGAGCCCCATGTTCTTCGAGAAGGTGGGGTGGGACGGTGCGCGCCATAAGGTCTCCCGCTGCATGGTGGGGGTCGCCCTTTTCGGCGTCCTGCTGTCGCTGTTGCACCAGTCCTCCCTGGGGGCCGTTTACCTGATCGCCCCGGGCAAGCTCTCTCAGATCTGGTACAGCCAATGGATTCCCTACTGCTTCCTGCTCTCCGCCATCATGCTGGGGCTCTCCATGGTCAGCTTCGAGACCATCCTGACCGGCAAAGTCTGGAACCATCCCCCTCCGCGCGACGTGCTCTCGGGCCTGGGCCGCGGCACCTTGATCGCGGGGGTCCTGTACCTTGCGCTCAAGATCTACATACTGCTGGATACTCCGGGCCTCGTGGGCATGGTGTTCGACGGCAGCTTCCTGGGGAACCTGTATCTGCTGGAAATGGCCGTGGGGGTTGTGATTCCGATCGGCTTACTCTCCTTAAAGTCGGTGCGCAACAACATACACCGCCTCTTCGCGGTGGATATCATGGTGGTCGCCGGGGTGCTCCTGAACCGCCTGAACGTCGGCATCTTCGGCGTGCAGGAATTCGCCACCCGCTCCGGTGGCGACTACTTCCCTTCCGCCATGGAATGGATTCTGACCCTCGGCATGATCGCTTTCGCCATTCTGGGGTTCAAATTATGCGCTAAGTATCTGAACCTTTTCCCCCAGCACCACTAGGATGGAGATGGCGCTCTGCCCGCGCCCTTAGGCGCGCGTGAACAATCGAAATGAGGGAGGTAAAATGACAAGGATAACCATAGACCCGGTAACACGTATAGAGGGGCATTTGAGGATAGACTGCGAGATCAGCGGCGGCGCGGTAACCAAGGCCTGGTCCTCCGGCCAGATGTGGCGCGGCATCGAGACCATCGTGCAGGGCAAGGACCCGCGCGAGGTCTGGCTTTACACCCAGAGGATCTGCGGGGTCTGCACCACGGTGCACGCCATCGCCTCGGTGCGCTCCGTGGAGAACGCCCTGCGCACGGAGATTCCCCTGAACGCGCAGTACATCAGGAACATCCTGATGTGCGCCCATGCCATCCAGGACCATCTGGTGCACTTCTACCACCTCTCCGCCCTGGACTGGGTGGACGTGGTGAGCGCCCTGAAGGCGGACCCCAAGAAGACCTCCGTGATCGCCCAGAACGTCTCCAGCTGGCCCATGAGCAGCCCCCAGGTCTTCTCGGACGCGCAGGAGCGCCTGAAGAGCTTCGCCGGCGGCGGACAGCTCGGCATCTTCACCAACGGCTACTGGGGGCACCCTGCCATGCGGCTCTCCCCCGAGATGAACCTGCTGGCGACCACCCATTACCTGCAGGCGCTGGAGGTCCAGCGTAAGGCGAACATGATCGTCTCCATCCTGGGCGGCAAGACGCCGCACATCCAGAACCTGGCCGTGGGCGGCGTGGCGAACCCGATCAACACCGACAGCCCCTCCACGCTCACCATGGAGCGGCTCTACTACGTGAAGACCCTGATCGACGAGCTGGGCAAATTCATCAACGAGGTGTATTTCAAGGACGTCTGCGCCATCGGCGCCGCCTACCCGGAGTGGACCGCGATCGGCGCCGGGGTGAAGAACTATCTCTCCGTGCCCGAGTTCCCCATCGACAGCAAGGGCATCGCCTGCCAGCACCCCGGCGGCTACATTCCCGACGGGGACATCTCCAAGTTCCAGCCGATCCGCACCCTCCAGGACGAGTACTTCCAGAAGGGTGTCGCGGAGAGCGTGAAGCACGCCTGGTACGAGGGAGAGCAGACCAAGCACCCCTGGGAGGGGGAGACCAAGCCGAACTACACCGAGTTCCAGGACAACGGCAAGTACTCCTGGGTGAAGGCCCCCACCTTCTACGGCAAGCCCGCCCAGGTGGGGCCGCTCGCCAACGTGCTCTGCATGTACGCGGCCGGGCACGCGCCGACCAAGAAGTACACCGACCTGGCGCTCTCAACGGTGAGCTCCCTGGCCGGGCAGAAGATCGGGGTGGGCGCCCTGCACTCCACCATCGGCCGCCATGCGGCGCGTGCCGTGCGGGCCGCCGTGCTCTACGAGACCCTGCAGAGCCAGTGGCAGCTGCTGATGGAAAACATCGGCTCCGGTGACACCAAGACCTTCAACCGCCCGGAATTCCCGAAGGGCGAGGTGAAAGGGGTCGGCTACCACGAGGCGCCGCGCGGCGTGCTGTCGCACTGGATCGTCATCAAGGACGAAAAGGTCAAGAACTACCAGGCCGTCGTCCCTTCGACCTGGAACTCCGGCCCGCGCAACGCGCAGGACCTCCCCGGTCCCTACGAGGCGTCGCTCGCGGGGACGCCGATCGCCAACCCGGAGCAGCCCCTCGAGGTGCTGAGGACCGTGCACTCCTTCGACCCGTGCCTGGCTTGCGCCGTGCACCTGGCCGACAAGGACAACAAGGAGATCATAACGGTGAAGGCCTCCTAGGCCTTGTGCCCATCGCACCCTCGCCCGCCGGGAGCAACTCAGCCGGCGGGTGGGGGGCAATTTAAAACCGCGGCAAATGATTTTGTGGTATGGCCTAACTAATGGGGGAATTCCCGTGAACATATTGGTACTTGGAGTTGGCAACCTGCTCCTTAGCGACGAGGGGGTCGGGATCCGGGCGCTCGAGGTGATCGAGAAGCGCTATGACATACCCGCAGGGGTCGAAATCCTGGATGGCGGCACGAGCGGCATGGAATTGCTGGGGTACATCCAGGGCCGGGATGCCCTCATCATCATAGATGCGGTCAGCTGCGAAGAGCCGCCCGGGACCATCGTCAGGATGGAAGGGGATCAGGTCCCCGCCCTGTTCCGCAAGAAGATCTCGCCCCATCAGCTTGGGCTTTCGGACCTGCTGGCCGCAGCACGCCTGACCGACAGCCTCCCCAAAACGGTCGTGCTCTTCGGGATCGAGCCGATGGAGCTCGGGACCGGTCTCGACCTCTCCCCCAAGGTCGCCGGAGTCCTGGAGGATCTGGCCGCGCTGGTGGCCTTCGAACTGGAGAGCCTTGGGGTGCGAGAGGTGCGCAAAGCGAGGTGTCGGAAGCTGCCGGCACGCGCCGGAAGTACCACGCTCAGGTCGACGCTCGCCTGCTAGTTTCCCGGGACGGCGCGGTCGTCGTGCCGCGCCGGCTAGTCAGAACAGGCTGGAGTGCGAAACTTTGGTTTTGCTGCCGCCTGTCAGCCAAACGGTTCAGCAAGTGTGCCCTCTTCCGGAGGGGAAGGTCGCGGAGGGGGGAGCCAGCACAACTGGCTTTCATCTTCCCCGTCGGGAGTAGGGACCACTCTGGACCCTTCAAGCTTCGTGTCGTCAAGGCACGAAGCTTGTTTTTTTCTACGACAGCTGGGAGGGGGTTCCCGCCTCCGGCGCGCCATAGTGCGCCGGGGGGCAGTCCGGGCCTCAGTTGCTTTGACTTTTGGGTTAGGACAGTATAAAAGAGTGAAGACATCGGGAAGGGTTGCCGAAGAGTGAAGAATAAGGGAAACTACCTCATGAGCAGGTGGAGGCAACAATGGCTCTGAAAGACGTACGGGTTTTGATCGTCGACGACGAGGTGTTTTTTCGAAAGGTGCTGCGGGACATCATAGGAAAGATAGGCTTCACCATCGTCGCCGAGGCGGCGAACGGCAACGAGGCCGTGGAGATGTTCCGCACCCAGCGCCCCCACGTCACCATCATGGACATCTACATGCCGGAGAAAAACGGCATCGAGGCGACCAGGGACATGATAGCCCTGGACAAGAACGCCAAGGTGCTGATCTGCAGCGCCTCCGATTTCGACAGCGATACCCAGGCGGCCCTGGACGTGGGCGCCAAGGCCATCCTCATGAAGCCGTTCGTCCCCAAAGAGATCTACGAGGCCGTCAAGACGGTGCTGGGGGGCAAGTAGGTTTTGGTTGCACGCTCTGCTGCTAGGGGACACGAGTGCCTCAAAGCTCGTCACCAGGCACCTGGCTGCCGGTATGTCAATGTCGGGAAGTCTATGATATCTGCGAGTTAGTGTGGACGGTGAAAAAAATACTTCCCGATGAGACGTCTTTTGCTTGACTGCTCCAGCGTGATTTGCTATAAGACAAAGCTCGCTGAGCGGGAATAACTCAGTGGTAGAGTGCGACCTTGCCAAGGTCGAAGTCGCGGGTTCGAATCCCGTTTCCCGCTCCAATTAAAAACTCAAAGGCCAGGTCCTCAGACCTGGCCTTTTTCTATTGGTGCCGCAACGCAATGCTTCCTGGCACGTGCCGGAACTCGTTCCTACCGACCTCCCTTTCAATGCTCTCCACCTGTGCGTTTATTCCAGGCCCACCCTCCGTGGCGAAGCGAGGCAGGCGCCCGCCGCTTGCTCTGGTTTGCTACTTCTCGTTTCTGGAAAGCAGAGTCGACATCATTTGCTTGGCCGACTGGGTGATTATTCCGCCGAGGTTTGGGTCCCCCTTTACCAGTGAGGAGAGGAACCCTTTTGCCTGTTCGAAGCTGATATGGGGGGGAAGCGGCGGGACATCCGGGTCGCAGTGGGCGTCGATCAGGACCGGCCGATCGGCGCTGAGTGCTTCAACCCACGCGGGACCGATCGCCTCGGGATCGTTCAGCTCGATCCCCTTAAGTCCGAGCAACTCCGCGTAGCGAGCGTAGGGGAACGCGGGCACGTCCTGAGAACCACTGAATTTCTGGTCGCCGTTCATGACGCGCTGCTCCCAGGTGACCTGGTTCAGGTCCATGTTGTTGAGCACCAGTATCACCATGCGGGGATTGCTCCAGCTCTGCCAGTTTTTCGCAATGGTGATGAGGCCGTTTATGCCGAGCATCTGCATGGCGCCGTCGCCGACCATGGCGATGACGGTTTTGTCCGGATGGTTGATCTTAGCCGCGGTCGCATACGGGACGCCCGGGCACATGGTGGCAAGACCTCCGGAGAGCGAGGCCATCATGCCGGTACGCACCTTCAGGTCACGGGCATACCAGTTGGCCGCCGATCCGGAATCGCAGGTGAGGATGCAGTTGTCGGGCAGGCGCGAGGAGAGTTCCCAAAACAAGCGCTGCGGATTGATGGGGTTCGCCGGTATCATCGCCCGCGCCTCCATGATCTCCCACCATTCCCGCACATTTTGCTCGATGTTTTCGCGCCACTTGCGGTCACTCTTCTTTTTCAAAAGAGGAACCAGCGCCCTCAAGGTGAGCATGCTGTCACCCTGCAGATCCACCTCCATCGGGTAGCGCAGCCCCAGCATGCGCGGGCTGATGTCGATCTGAACACCACGCGCCTGCCCCTCCTTGGGGAGGAACTCGGAGTAGGGGAATCCGCTGCCTATCATCAGGAGGGTGTCGCACTCCATCATCATTTCCCAGCTCGGTTTGGTGCCCAAAAGGCCGATGGAACCGGTGACATACGGGAGCGCGTCGGGGAGGACGGCCTTGCCAAGGAGCGCCTTGGCCACACCCGCCCCCAGGATTTCGGCAGCCACGCTCACCTCTTCCGTTGCGCCGAGCGCTCCTGCGCCTACCAGTATCGCCACCTTATTCCCTGAATTCAATACCTCAGCCGCACGAAGCAAATCCTCCCGTTTTGGTGTGACGTCCGGCCTGGAGAAGCTGAGCCCGGTGAAGGTCGTGCCATGTTTTCTATCGGGAGAGGTGACGGCGTCCATTTCCTGTATGTCGTTGGGCAGGATGATGCAGGTGACCGTCCTCTCGGCCAGGGCTATCCTGATGGCGCGGTCTACCAGGTGGCGGATCTGCGAAGGATTGCTCGCCATGTGCACATAATGGTGCGCCACGTCCTTAAAGAGCGAAACCAGGTCCACCTCCTGCTGGTAGTCGGCGCCGAGCGCAGTTGTTGCCTGCTGCCCCACAATCGCCACTACCGGCTGGTGATCGAGCTTCGCGTCATAAAGGCCGTTTAGCAGATGAATGGCCCCCGGCCCCGAGGTCGCGATGCAGATCCCCACCTCTCCGGTGAATTTCGCATGGGCGCAGGCCATGAAGGCGGCTTCCTCCTCGTGGCGGGCCTGGATGAATGCCACCTTCTCCTTTTCCCGGTTGAGAGCTCCCATTACGCCGTTGATACCGTCACCGGGATAGCCGTACACCTTGCGCACTCCCCAGTCGAAAAGCCGCTGCACCAAGTAGTCACTGGTTGTTGTCATGAGACCCCCTGTTTGTTTTGGATTCGTTGGTATTAATCTGTAGAAGTCTAGGAAGGGTTGGGTCACTACTTCGTCTTTCCCGGGGATGCTTCGTCACGAGGTAGCACCCCTATCCTGTACCGGTAGGCCAACTCCCCCCCGCACCAGCCTGTAACGCACAGGAGCAGGAAGGCGCCGACCGAAAGCGGCAGGCCCCAGGGCCAGGGAACGGTGGGCGAATCGTTCCACCTGAGCCAGCTATTGAGAAAGGTGATGAACAACGCAGCGCCATTGCCGAGAAAGTGGATCCAGCCGGTGGGGAGTCTCCGGGCGGCGGGGATGGTGAAGAAATCGATAGCCCCCAGCAAGGCCGCGAGGGCGCCGGTGACGAGGCCGGATAGGCAGAGCCAGTAGGAAAGATTCTTCCAGAATGGGTCTCCGCAGCTGGCGAAGAGGAGATCCGAGGCGGCCAGCGCCGTCAGAAAGGCGGTGGGAAAGGCGATCGTTATCGGATGGAGCGGGTGTCCAGCGATTGCTGCGGTGCTCCGGTGCCCGTCGTCTTTGATCATTGGCTGCTCCTCCTCGTCTCTGTCTGTGCCAGGGCAGCCACGTAGAGCACGAGTTCACGCCGGAACCGGGGATGGACCACCATCTCCAGCACCGGGTCATGTCCGACCCCGGTCAGCATGCTCTTCAGGAGCTGGGGGCGACTCATCTGGCGCACCCTGACGGTGCGCAGGTCGGCCGGAGCCGGGTCCCAGCTCTCCCCGACCGCGCCGAGGCCGTCCCCTTTCTCACCGTGGCAAAAGACGCAGTAGTAGGTGTAGTACGTTTTGCCGTTCGCCAGGTCGCTTGGTGTGGCGCTGACCGGCCCGGCAAGCTGCGCCGCCGAGTCATCCAGCCTGGTCGGAACCTGCACCGGGACGCTCCCCGGAGGCAGGGGCGGCGCGACCGCCTGGTAGGTCCGGATGTGAGGCTGCACCTTCATCTTGGGACCGGTGTAGATGACGTAGGTGAAACCGCCCGCCACCAGCAGGCCTCCGACCAAAAAGAGCAGCCCGATATTGAGCAGGAATCTTTTCACAGTCTCTTCTCCTGGATCGACATCTCTTCCGGCTGGAGCGGCCGGGCGCCCGGCAGCTTCGGTATCTGGCGCGGCGGCTGCAGCGTCCTTGGGGGAAGGTGGGTCCCATAGGCCGACTCGCCGGGGATGTCGGGCAGCTTCCGGTAATCCCAGGCCCGCGGACCGTCCTCGACGGTGTAATAGACCAGCACTCCCCACCCCACAAGCCCCAGCGACAACAGGACCAGAATGGCCCAGCTCCAGGCATCGGGGATGATCTTCTCTTCGCCAAACCACTTGCTTTCGCTCATGTCGTCACCAGTTGGGCGGCTTGAGAGCCGCCTTGACGGTATGGATCACCG
>TBL_comb47_HYPODRAFT_10004609_pt1 | contig 15759 bp, 11 predicted proteins | sample TroBogypolimnion_40_FD_10682 | JGI IMG/M metagenome (IMG submission 10682)
TGTAGGAATATCCTCTTGCATCGTTAACATCTGTTTGGTAACCGGATGATGAATAGATGACCAATTGCTATTGGCAACATGATAACTATTTCCATAATTTTTTTGTCCTGAACGCAATTCCGCCGTTTTGTCATAACGCACACGTAACGGAACCCACTTCCACGCACCTTCACGTTCCATATCATACCGACATTCAATAATCATATTACCTTCAAAATATTCACCTTCTTCGGTCATTAATACTCCTTCTTTTCCTCCCATATCTCGCAAAAGTACATTACAAAAACAGGCATTGGGATCATACGGATTTGTCGGTTGAAACACGACGGGTTTGTATTTTTCATCATCTTCTTCTCCCAATATACCCGGAAATCGCAAATTCAGTACATCGCTGAATGGATTTAAGAATCCGTGTTTCTTCGGGTCAAATCCGCATTTCAAAATCAATGTTTTGTAAGAAGGTAAATTTTGTGCATCGTCTTGGATACTACGTCCAGCTTCATACAAATATTTGATTTCTTCTTGACCACGTTTGTCGTGTTGTACGGTGACTAAGAAATCAATCGTATTGAATTCTGGTGGTTTCCATTTGAAAGAATGAATCCATGTTTCTTTTCTTGGTTGTCCTGCTACACCGATACGATCCGAACCTACCCCCATACTTGCAGGTGTAAAGATCAGACCATCCGTATTATAAGGAAACATTCCTTGATCTATTTTTGTCAATAAAGAGGCACAAGATTCAAATATTTGATCTTCTTCGGTAGCTACATAGAAATTTTTCTTCTGAATTTCCCATCCACAGGCACGTTCATTACCCTTTTGTAAGTTAGTGACGGCTCCTCCTTGTAATATAGAAGAAAGGGTAGTCGGAGTGTTTTTTTCTTCCGCTCCCATATCCATGATAGAACGCAATTTCAACATTTGTAATAATTTGTCTAAATAAAGAAAACGGAAATTACCACGGGAATTGTCGTCTATCGTTAGTGGATAAAACCCTTCTTTGCGTACACTTTTACCATGCAAATAATAAATATCAAATGCCATGTATAGGTTCAGGGGTTCACCTTGCCTGTCGTAGGGAATATATTCCCCATCCAACAAAGTATGTACCAATTCTTCGTCCTTGCCTTTTTCGGGGGAGGTTTGTTTGTCTTGAATGGCGAGTGTACCAGTAAAGATGACTTGCATAGAGGGTGTAATCATATAGATTCTGCCATTGGTTGCTACGTACATAAGTCGTCGTTCTCCGTCGGCCTTGTCAGTGACAGTGTAGTGACGACGAATGTTAGGTAAAGAGGATGGTGTAGCGGAAGTTGTATCTAGGGGGACAATGTTTTCTACTTGCAAGGTGTACGAACTTGGACCTACGAAATATTTGGGTAAAATGACGGCAGAATCACGGCGTTCCAAAATGGCGGCCAAGGATTCGTCCGTAGCCACATCGGCACCTTGTTCAGGTGCATCTTGTTGAGTCAATTTCAAATATCCCATCAACACTTGACGAATTTCGGCAAATCCAATGGGAAATCGGGTTTCTTGCAATGCGCCTAAAACCAGACGAATCGTTTTCCGTAAATGACCCATCAAAATAGGTAAAGTATGGGAGCCTACACGTTGGTTATCCATTTCCAATTCTATTTCATATGTTTCAGGATTGGTAAGTACTCCGGAATCTTGTAATGTGTATTGTGGTACGGGTACACCACGATTGGCTGTTTTGGATTTTTTCACGATGGAAATATCGGCAAAGATGGGAATATCGGGATGAGAAAATCGTACACGATTCAAATAACGGAATGTTTTTTTGGAATTGGTCCAACTTGCAATGATTTTACGGGCAATGTCGGCACGGGGAGTATAGTAGGATTCATTCTGATACGAAATCCGAAATCCGAAATCATGGAAATCCACGGGTTTGATATATTCACTACCGGGTCCATCACCGAGAGTCGCCGTATTTTTTTGTGTGAATTTGATTTTGTCGGCTTTAGCTCCACTTTGTGAAGGTAAATCCAACAATTTTTGTAAACTGTTGGTCCGACAATATTCTTGTATAAGATCCGTTCCCACGATTTCTGCACGAATGTTGGATATTTTGTTGAGATTGGTTTTACGGTCAAAATATTCATTTTGAATACGAAGAATACTCAGACCAGTGGCATTATCATCTATGGGATGAAATCCGGCGGAATAGAGCGCCTGTACCACATGATCATAATTAATTTTACTGAGAGGTCGCATCAACGAATTTTTACTGGTACCAAACCGGACTTCCAATTCGGGCACTTTTTTGGTTTGATATTGGGCACCGGTAATGAATGGATTGGACTTTAGATACGCCTCTACCATGTTTTCAAACAATTGAGCTGGATTTTCATGGATGGTACGGGGATTTTCATTCCGTATTAAACCTTGACCTTGACTCATTTGTTTAGGATATTGTGGTGGTTTTGTAACATCCATGACAACAGTAATAATATAGAATAAGATGATACTTCTATTTGAATTTGTATTCAAATAGAATCAATTTTGTTTATCTTTTAATTTGTCCTGATATAATAAATGGATTTAACAAATAACGTGATTTTTGATAATGATGATATTAATGGTGAAGATGATGCGTTATTTTTGTTATTAAATGTTTTTGCTCATGATTTTTTTCATGACTTTAATATGGGAAGTGCGACAATGAGAGATAGATTATTTAAAAGTATAAAAGGTATACGAAATTTGTCTATATTTGTAGGAGGAGAGAATTCTCCAGATGCCGAAGATTTGGTTGAAATACCAAAATCAGTCCAAGAAGAATATTTATTTTGTAATAATTTAGATATTTTTAATGAATGGAATATTTTGTATCCAAGAAACCCTATATTTCTTCGTACACGTAGTGATATAAGAAAATACCAAAACATAAAAAATACGATTGATGAAATTAAATTATATATTATGGGTAAAATAGATACTGTAGATATTGAAACAAGACCTGATACATCTGAATCAACACGCGGTGGAACTAAAAAAAATGAGAATGATATTAAACATTATTTTGAAAAACATATAATCAGAGCATATAATATTGTATTATATGAAATTCATAAAACAAATGATACTAAAGATAAAAATTCGGAAGAAATTAAACAAACATTAAAAAATCTGATAACAATGATGAAATATTTATTTTTAATGTTTAAAGATACCGAAGACGTTCATCCGTTAGATATTTTTAACAACATATGGATTGAAACTGCTGTTATAATTGCTATATATCAACCTAATTTTTTTATGGAAAATAATACTAAAAAATTTATAGAAAATATATCAAAAATAATATCATTCTTGCAAAAATCAGATATTATTCAAAAAAACAATATTGAAAAAAAAACTGTTTTACAAATCCCTAATCAAAATACAATTCAAAAAGTAAAAATGATAAAAGGTGGTGATATAAATGAAACGATTTTTAATTTATATAAAGAATTACAAAATAGCGATGATTTAATCATTTTATCAAAAGCAACAAATCCTACAAATACCGTAACATCAGACATAAGAGACAATTGTAAAAGTATTTATTTAAAATATATTGAAAGAATTGTAGAAATTAGTAATTCACCAGATAATAAAAACTTACAAAAAGAAATTAAAAAAATACTAAAAAATTACAAAATAAAAATAGAAAAAAATGCTACATCAAGAAATGTAAGAATATTTGTAGAGAATGTTAACACGTTTTTGAATGAAATAAATAACATTATTAGTAGTAATATAAACATCATTAAAAAATCTATTGCAAAAATAGAAAATATTGCATTAGGTGGAGAATTCTCTAATATAGAAAAAGATACTGTTCAACAAATATGTAAAATAATTGCATATGGCGTAATAAATTATTTTTTACCATATCCAACTTTTCGCTCTAGAAGAGCTACTAGTAGTTTATTAAATCATCAACTTGAAGTTATAAATAATGTATTAAATGATGGCGCTTATGGTGGGATTGATAAAAATTTAAGAGTGTTTTTTACAAAATATTTGCAAGAATATCCACAATTAAGAGACCGTTATTTATATTTTAGTACAAATGATGTTGTAAATACAGTAAATAATAATTCAACTGATTTTAGAATTATTAACAATGCATCCCCAAAAGCAGCACCATTGTTTACTGATTATAGAAATAAAACATTGTGTCCAATTAGTTCAAAAATGGATGCCATGGCTGGATTAGGAGGATGTGTAAAATCCACACTACGTGTAAATCAAGAAATGAAAAATATGAATTTTAAAATTGGTTCTAAATCAGACACTATTTTTTATTCAGGAAAAGTTATACAAAAAAAAATAAAAGATTTTAATAAAGGTGCTGAAATTGTTTATACTGCAAATTGTTCTCATTCAGAATTAGCAAGTACATCCAGTCCTTTTTCTTTACCAGAAGTAAAAATAGAAGTTGATATAAACTCGGATGAATCAATTATTATTTCCGCAAACAATACTTTTGATTCATTGACTACAGAAATATTATCAATATGGAAAATAGTTTTTCGTGATATTACTCCTTCTAATGATGAATTATGGTCAACATTACAAGATGTAAATATGTTTAAAAGAGTAATATCTGTTGGTTCAGGAAAGAGTGTAGGTGATTTTTATCAAGAAATTACCAGTACAATAAAAAATGGAGGATATACTACATCGTTTCCTGCCCCAGAATATATTCGTCTTGGGTTGATGGGTGATCAGCCTTCTGGTGTTCGTGCAGCTTTTATATTATTTAAATCAAATATTGAAGACTTATATCCAAAATCAATTGCAGGATTTTTTTCACCATCAGATGATAATACAGTTGCGGTTGGAACTATACTACCTGTATTGTCAGTTAGAGCTTCCGTAGCGTCTAAAGGTAAAACAGGTAAAACCGGTGGTTCAACACGTAAAATACGTAATAAATCCCCTAAAAAATCTAAATCCAGGCGATTACACAATGTTTCAAAATAGTCTCGTACATTTCTCCTTTTTTCATTTTCAAACCTTCTTCTAATTTAATCTCTAATTTTTGTATCATTTGTTCCAAATCACCCATTTTAAAATTACCCGGACCTTTCAATGGTTTCATGATACTATCCAATTGGAAATATTGGGTACGAATCTTTTCCAAGATTTCCGGTGTTACCACGGTTTCCGCGGAATATTGTTGAACACCACGAACACCTGTGGATCTATAAATCACATACACATCTTCGTCAGACATTTCATCAGCATGACCAAACTCATCCGGTGACCGCAGGTCACCTGCAGAGTTCGTTGTTGAAGGCGTAAACGCCATCTGACCACGAAACACGTGATATGTACGACTCGTTTCGGATACAACCCACAATGTTTTTTTATAAAACATGGCAAATGCGGGTAACATTGCCAACGTGGTTTGTTTGTTGGTCATCAAATCACCCATGATTTCTTGTCCCGATGCTGCCGTTATTTTCAAAGATTTTTGTAAAGAACGATTCTTACCTAGAAATTCCATCGTGTGTGTTTTTTCTTCAATCTCACGATTCATATATTTGGAACCTATCTGTAGAAATGTATCTACACCATAATGTGCCACAAACAATGACCAGAACAATGTATCTGGTTTTTTTGGTGAAAACCTACGAGGTAGTGGCATCACAGGAACAGGTGGTTCAACTATCGGAACAATAATATGCAAGGGTTCTTGGTCTGATGGACGAAGCTCTTCTTCAACGGCTGATGATGTGTCGCCTGCCGAGTTAGTTGTTGTAGGTGGGCGAAGCCTACTGTGCGAAGGCGATACGGAACGAACGCCCACTGACCATGCTTTTTTATTTTCATGAGTCAACATATGTGTACTAAATTTCGCATTCAATTGTTCAAAATTTTCCAAACATCCATGAGGATACAAAGATGTGTATAGGAAGGGTGTGATTTCTTTCATGATATACATAATAATATCATGAAATAGTTTTATATTATTTTAAAATCATTATAGTGTTAATTGAGGTTGATTTATGGTAGTTTTGTATTCTTCTTTTTGTGATTCAATCAGTTCCAAATTGGATTCTTGTTCTTTCATGTAATCCAAGAATTTTTGTAATTCTTCAATGACTTCGTCAGGTAAATAAGATACATTAATATACACCCCGTTGCGATTTTCATTTAATTTTACTGCGGGATATTTCTTCAAAATTTTGAGAATTTCCAAGTGTTGTATTTTACCCATTTTTTCTATGTTATTCTTCATAGATTCTAATAATTGCTCTTTGGCAGTAATGTCTTCTGGTGACGTAGTCGTGGCATCCATTTGAAATAATATAGATGCAAATGTTTAAATCCGTTTTAGTATATAAAAAAATGTGCAATGACTATATTATACTTACAATGAATGTCGTCTTGGTTTGTATTGGAAATTACCAAGAATATATATTATCCAATATTCGTCAATTGATTCGTCTTGGTATTACATCTATTTATGTGATAACTGAACCAGAATTTATACAGAATTTTTCTGAATTTCAACATGGTGTTACTTGTATAGATGTAAAAAAATTACATGAAAATTTTGAATATCATAAAAAAACCAAATTAAATGGATATTTTCGCAATGGATTTACGATTTTCACGTCTAGTCGTTTTTTTTATATATGTGCATTTATGAAAAAATACGATGTTGAACATGTATTGCACCTAGAAAACGATGTTCCTATTTATTATCATACGAACATATTGGAAGATAAAATAGATAATGAACACATGTATATACCCGTTGATTCATTGAACCGTGCCATTGCCAGTGTTGTATATATTCCCAATTTCATAATTCTAGGTAAACTTTTAGAACATTATGCTGATGACCAAAATGACATGGTCAATTTTTCCAATTTGGTCAACAAATTCCCACAATGGATTCGTACATTACCTATAGGCACATCTTCTATGGCAACCACGGAAGAAGAAAAATATGTAACAAAAAACTGGGAACAATTCAATTTGATTTTTGACGCAGCAGCGATTGGTCAATATCTTGGTGGCGTGGACCCGCGTAACATTTCAGGAGATTCCAGTGGATTTATCAACGAAACATGTGTAATAAAATATAACAAATATGAAATTGTGTGGGAAGAAGATTCTGTTTTTGGTATTCGTCGTCCTTTTTTAATATATCAAAATGATGTGTTTCCTATTTTTAATTTACATATTCATTGTAAAGAAGTGGACAAATATACAGGTTAAAAACACATAGAAATATCATATAGATATTTCTATTATCAATATGAATGTGGTATCTACGCATATTATGAAGGACGACACAGCGAAGTGTGGAGTCATGAGGAATATGTTGTCACGATGTGTAGTATTGGTTAGCAACGAAGCCTATTTTCAAAAAACGATACAAACCATATATCAATTACGTTCTATGGGAAATTACCAAGAAACGATTGTATTGGTCACGGACGAAACATCAGATACAAACATGCCAGCACATTTAAGACAAGTTTTTAAGGAACAATCTGTCGTTTTCAAGATATTTGAACCGATTGATTTAACCTATATATTGGAAAAAATACGTCAAGAAACGGTCAATGAAAGTAATCGTGGACAACGTGAATTAACCAAAACATTTCAATGGCATAAAATTCATGTATTTGATACATATTTCAAACAATGGGACAACATATTTTATCTAGATGCAGGAATGAATATTTACAATCCCATAGAACCTTTTTGGGAAATCTTACTAGAGAATGATGGTGTATTGTTGGCTCATTCGGACACCTATCCTGAAAAAACCACCAATTACGATGGCCAATTTAAAAAAAAGTCTTATCCTGAAATTTTTCAACAATTGGAACAAGAAATTGATCTATCGGGGGATCATTTTCAAAGTGGAATTTTGTTGTTTCGTAGTGATATCATACATGATAATACCAAGAATGATATTATAAATTACGCAAATAAATATCCGATTTCTAGAACCAATGAACAAGCAATTATGAATGTTTATTTTAACGGTATTCATCGGCTATGGAAACCCATGCCTACTTTTTGGAAAAATACCTATACATATGACTTTATGAATAGAGATAATCTACGTTTGGATGAATATATAATTACAAGATACGATAAACGTTATTTTTGATCATTGTAAAAGTTTTGCAATGACACAAATATAGGGGTCATTCAGTTCATAACGTGTACCAATTACGGATATACGAATTTTGTCTCCATCTTTGACATGTTGAAATTCTTGACTATGGTGGTGATGGTCGCGAGCAACAAATACAGTAATCGGTACATTACCTTCATTATCTACACATTGAGCATGAATTCCTGCCTTGGTGATGGTTTTGACTGTACATTCCAATACTTGTCCTTCCACCGGTGAACTTACTTGACATTGAAATACTACATGAAAATCAACATATTCTTGACGAATGGTACCAGCAGAATAGGTATGAATTCGTATGGATTTTGGACGAATATAACCTTCTTCAATACATTTGTTCACAATACGTTCATTCAATGCTTCTTCTAAATTTTTCTGTACGGTTTGTCCGACTTCGGTAATATGCAAAGGAATCTTGGTAGTCAAGGTTGTATTAATATACAAATACAATTTGTCTTGGTCCTGAGGTCTATTGTTGGATTTTTCTTCTGGATAAGGACTTTTCATTGTCCCCCTTGCGGTGGACGATTTTTTCAATTGTAGTGTATCGGGTGGTGCAGCAATACTATACATTATAGTTATGGTATATGTAGATATATATTTCTATATATATGTCTACATATTTATTTCAATTTTATTGGAACCCAGGTTCCAATAAAACCTCCTGGTCAGAGGGCCGAAGGCCTTCAACAACTAACTCAGAAGGTAGCTTCGCTACCGGAAGAGTTTGGGTAACGAGGACACCTTCGCCGCGCTCGGCACCCTCATAAGGTTTCCTTAAAGGATTCTTGGTTGATTAGTAAGAGGGCTTTTGATCCGTCAACAACTCCCGATTCGGGGTCTAATGACCAGTCAATTTTAATCACAAAATAGTATGAATTTTCCTTTGTGTGTATGGTTATTTTACTTTCCGTAAAAATTTGTTGCAACTGACGCACTGCTTCTTCAATGTTATTCAGAGAAGTTGTTTCTGTTACTAACCAGTCTATTTTGGTAGAACCATCGCGATTCATAAACATTACCATATTTTCAAAATTTTTGACAATGGCATTAACAATTACGGGGTCAACAATATTTTGTTTTTTTTGATGTTCTTCGTACAATGCACGTAAATCGTTATTGGAAAAGGTGGACATATCTATAGATATATAATTGAAACGTTTCTATATTATATTTTACCTATGAAAATGAGAGGATACCTCCAAACTTCTCCGGGTGCGAAGCACCCTTTGAAGTTTGTTGTTGGAGGCTTTCAGCCCCCCTGACCACTACGTTCACGGCATCATCCCTACGACCGACCAAATGGTTGAAGACCTTCGGTCTTCTGACCGTAGGTCGGTCAAGGTTGCGCCCATACGGAACGAAGGGCGCCGACCCTAATGCCCGCTGATAATCCGACGATTTTCGTTGTAACATTGCCTGTCTTGGTCCGTTAGGTAATTTAATCATAGTATATTGATAAAAAGATTTACATGTATCCTTATCCGTTAACAAATCTACGGCACGTTCATAATCCCAATCAACTTGTTCTAGGTACAACAAAGGTCCAGAATTCGCACGAAACAAATATATACGATACGAATCGGGATTTTTTTGTAAGATGTATTGTGCCGAAGCATGCATGGTCAAGTATTCTAAATATGGCATATTATCCAAATCCGTACCTTGTTTACGTAGATCGGTCAAATAATCATTCGCATTTGTAAATTCATTGAATCGCAAAAATTCTTGACACCAATCGCGCATAAATGCCGAACCGGGTACACATGCAAAAAACCAATTTTCTACACTTGGATGATGAGGAAATGATGTAGTAGTATCCTGACCTGTATAATATCCTATAAATTCTACATGATAATTACGTTGTATCGCATGGACCCAAGAAATCGGACGATGACAAATGATAGATGCATCTACCCAAAAACCACCGTGCTTGGATAATATCAAACAACGCAAAAAATCTGAAAATCGGGTGTTGTTTTCGTTGGCATGTCGTAAGGATTTGATATCTATGTCAATATATTTGCCACAATTGTTTTTGTCTAAGAGAATAATTTCGTATGTGGGATGATGATGTTTCCATGATTCTATGCATTTTTCTACCACTGAATTTATGGAACCTTCCACTGAAGACCAAAATATCCATATTTTGTTAGGAATATCACTGGTGTCTTGGGTTCCTTGATGAAATTCACCTAGAGATTCATTATTCAACAATACAAGTTTTTGATTACCATCATCAAAACTTTCTTTCATTTGCAAAGTCTCTGCACGACTGAGTCTACGTTTCATACAATTCTGACATACAAACATGACATAGATGACAAACCCTATACATAAAAATATGGCTATCCAGAATATCCATGTATAAACACATCCACGTTTACTACATGGTTTCATTTAATACAATGTAAATATACTTTAATTTACCGAAAACGCGCGTTGAATGATAGAACCTTCGTAGTGTTCCAAGGCAGTTCGTTCACTACCACGTAATTTAATGAGAGGATACCGATAATAAGATTCGTAGGTAGATTTATCTACCAAAAGATTCACAGATTTGGCGGTATTCCAATCGGTTTCATGCATATACGCAAAAGGACCTGCACAGGCAGAATACAGAAATAGATTGTATAGGTGCTTATCGGTGGGTTGTTGCATGACTTTTTGTGCAGAAATATGCATGGTCAAATATTCCGGACTGGCTAAATTATGTATATTGTTAAAACTCACACCTTGTTTTTTGACATTGTCTAAATATTCTGAAATCGTATTGAATTCTCCTGTACGGAAAAATTCTTCACACCAATCTTGCATAAATAACGAACCAGGAACACAAGCAAAAAACCAATTCTCTATCATGGGACTGGTTTTCATGTATTCAGGATATGTTCCCGTATGAATATAGTATCCGACAAATTCGGCTCCGGTTTTGTTTTGAGTAGCATGTACCCAAGAAAGTGGGGCGTGACATATGATAGAAGAATCTATCCAAAATCCACCATGTTGTGATAATATCAAACATCGTACATAATCCGCATAACGTGCGATAAAATCTCCTGAATGTTTGATATGATCCACATCTATATTTTCAAATACATATTTTTTATAATTTTTTTTATTAAGAACTACTACCGTATAATCCGGATTATATCGTTTCCATGATTGAATACATTGGTTAACGAGTTCACTTTCAGGTCCTTCCCAGAATGTCCAAATGGTTTTGGGAATTTTACTACTGTCAGCTTGTCCAAAAGAATTTTCGGACATACCGTTTTTGTCAGGGACAGCGACGATTTGCATGATTTGTGATTTGTTGCTGGTGTCACTTCCTCCTTCGGACAAAGCTCGTTGACCAGGTGCGATATTGGCATTGGACATACCTTCTTTATGCGTCCTATATTCAACATAATACAATATATATAATCCAATACAAATACATATGAATAATCCTAGGATTCGTATTGTATTCCAAAAAGTCATTTTTTCTTTTTTTAATCTACCTATATACACCATTGAACTTTTTTTTTGAAAAAAATATGTTATATAGATACTTGAAAATTACTAAATTTGGGTGTCCTCGTTACATGGGGAGGTTTTACAGGAACCTACGGTTCCGATATGATAGGCCTCTGCACAAATATCTGCCGATGGATATTCGTAACTTTCCATCATTTTATGCAAACGTAAAATCACATTTTCATCTTTGAATGTTTTTTCAAAAAGACGTGCTTTTTTCAAAGCACTATCAGGTTGTTGCATACGCATTTGTACAAAATCTTGTTTCATGATGGTCAAGGCTAACAGTTTCATGAGTTGTTGTTTTATCGGTGTTTTGTTGTAATTATGACATAGAGTGACATACCACCGTGTTTTGTTAGGTGACAATGGTAGTAAATTCAGAGCCACCATCAAATGTTTGTCCTGAAACGACACACGTGACCAAGAAAAGGTAGGATAAACATACATGTGAAAATTATGGGTAGGTTCATAATTGTCATTGATTTTTTGCATGACTGGATTGGATTCATAATCAAAAGACAATCCGACATGGTCATCCCTTCCTTTTCGTGAAGGATAAATGTATTCACGAGTGTTCTGTGGTGGAATAGAACTACCGAAACCCATACGATGTACATACTCAGGATGACGTAAATCCATAGAATTATAGGCGCAATCTTTCAAAGACGCATCCATATCTATTTCCAAAAAGGAATGTACATAGTCAGGGTTGTTAAAAAATGGAATTGGATGAGGTTTTGGATTTGTGGGGTTCAGTGCCCAAAATAGTTTCCCTTCGTGTAATTTCACACTTCCAAATTGATCAGTATGGTCAAATTCCATACCATGATATTGACATTGTAATTTTCCTAGTGGAGTAATGATACCATTGTCTAACCTAGAACCCATATGTGGGCAAATATTCATAGTTGAATAAAAAGAGTTTTTTTTTGCTGGATGAGACCAAATAACCAATGGCAAATCTCCGATTTGTACACTATAAGGTTTTGACCAATCAATATGTGATTGAACTCCTATACATGTCCATGTAGACAAACATGATTTTGTCAATGTGTGTTTACATACACATTGAATGTGTTTTACAATTGTGAATAACCAACAAACAATATATGTATTTGATAATTTCATTTTTTTATAAAAAAATATATCTATGTAGTACTTGTATGTAATATTTATACCTTTGTGTGTTTATATTAGATGCCTCCACTACTCTGGCTTCTCTGGCTTTGCCAAAAACCACGGCATCATCCCTACGACCGACCAAATGGTTGAAGACCACGCTTCGCAAAGGTCTTCTGACCGTAGGTCGGTCAAGGTTGCGCCCGAAGGGCGCGGACCCTAATGCTACCGTTCTACGATCAGCAAGTACGCCACCGAAGGTGGCAACCGGTAATTCGCATTGCGAATTACTTGGCGAAGCTTGCAACAACGGAGTCCTGGCAAGCTACGCTTGCCTAGGACTCATGACGTCCACATTGGGGTCTTCTACGGTGATATCTTGCTCTTTTTTGTAAAATAGGGCGTCAATGGTGGAGAATTTTCCGCTGATTTTTCTGACATGGGAGTTGTTGTTTTTCGCAAATGAAGATGGTGCCATTTGAATATAGTAGATTGTTCCAAGTCATCTTGTAATTTTTTTTCTATGGTTATTTTTTGTTGATTCAGAACATCTTTGTTGTATTCTTCTTTTTCAACAAAGAGTGGCCATGATGGTGTGCGTACTTCCAAATTGTCAAGTGTTTCTTTGTATTTTTCTTTTATAGCTTTCGTTTTATTATTTTGTGTATCATATACAAGTATACGGTATAAATATCCGAAAATAGATTCTGTTTTTTTTGTTTTTATGGTTTCTTTCAAAAATTCATCATCCCATTCTTTCATATCTGATTGCTTTTTCATATAAAATTCGTGAAATTGTTCCTCAGTTATGTATTCACCACCTATCATTAATCCTTCCTGTGGTACTACGTTATTATGTTTGTTTCTATAATAAATACGGGGATTTGGGTTTGATTTTGAACGTGGACGTTCTGATGCCTCCACTACGTTCTCGGCAACGTCCCTTGTACTATGAAACTCTTCCGTCCTACGGACGTATGAGTTTTCGTCTATTTCACGTATTTCTGATTGTTTTTTCTGATTAGACCAATCTTCATATTTCTCTGGACTCCACGCTATTGCGGAGCGGCAGAGTAGTCTATCAGAATATGCGTGGTTATCCTCCGATTTGCTACGGATACCACATCCATCTAACTTAGTAGGTGACCGAAGGTCACCTACTAAGTTAGTTGTTGGAGGCGTAAACGCCCCCTGACCAAACTTCTCCGGGTCGGCATAGCAACTGGGAACCCGCTTGAGAAGCTTCGCTTCTCTGACCAAAGCGGGTTCTAAGTGCAAAGCACCCTTTGAAATTAGTTGTTGAAGGACTTCGTCCCTCTGACCATACAGTGGCTTTGTCTCTGCTGCTTCGTAAAAGAGTGAATGAGTTTTGTATGCATTTGGTAACATATTTAAAATATGATTATGATAGTTGTTATTAGTTAAAAAATAACTCTTATTTTTTAATTCAATTTTTATATTTGAAGGCCACGCTTCGCAAAGACCCTCTGACCAAAATCCTCCGGTGACCGAAGGTCACCTTTGGATTTAGTTGTTGGAGGCGTAAACGCCCCCTGACCAAAACGCCTTAGGGTGTTTTAGGGCCCTCTGACTAAACTCTTCCTTTGTTACGAAAGGCAAAGCCACCTTCAGAGTTAGTTGTTGAAGGACTTCGTCCCTCTGACCATAGTGACATTCGTAACGAATCACCAAGGTCTATTTTCATATTTTGTAATGAATTCAATTGTTGTGAATGTTTGTTGTCTTGGGACAATTGTACCAAGAATTCGCCAAAAGAAATCATATTTTGTTGAACAATGGTTTCATCATCAAATATATGTGAAAACAAATCTGCCATGTCGTTTTTTTGTGTGCGATGCGCATCACACCAATCAATGAACAATCCTATATTACAAATTAACAAACATTTCAGTATATAATAGGAAAATACCGATGTTTTGGTTTCTTGGTACACAACATGTTTTGATAGGAGTTCTTGGTACGTGATTCTATAATATTGCAATACTTTACAACATTGAATATGGGACCAACATGATTCATAATACAGGGCAGTATATATAATTTGCTTGACATGATTAAATGATTTTTTTTTTGTAATAATAAATACTTGTATTAAAACATTGATAATTTCGGCCCATATTTCAGTATAACATTCAGTTATATTCCATTGGGTGATTTGCACACCTGTAAATTCTTTTTGTAAAATGGATTCTATGGGTTTTTGATTATTATACCAAGAAAAATCCACGCCCATGGCATGAATTGATTCGTGTAACAATACTTTGAACCATTCTTCGCGTCTGAAAATATATATTTCATTGTTTAAATTGCATGCCGCGGTAAATCCACTATTCACATTATTTTGTGATAATTCTATGGGACGTTGTCCCTCCACCACTTGTGGTAATTTCTTGGTACAATCTGTTAAATAAAGATAGATAGTCAATGTTTTGGAACAAACCGGACGAACATGTTGTTCTAAAAAACATAACCAAGAATGTACGAGTGAAATAATTTCCGAATGTTCTTGTTGTATGCCATCAGATACAATACATAATTTAATATTGCGTCCACCTGAAGGCGTGGACGCCCTCAGACATGAAGTGTCAAATTCATACTGAACCCGATTTGTTAAAGAATGTATGTGCGTTTGTATTTCGGAAGGAATATGTACAAATGATTTTCCATCTTTGAACGAGGTCGTTTTGGATTTTATGACAACATCTGAACGCGAAAACCATTGAGCTAAATCATCATACATTGGTTGTAATTTGGAAACATTCAAGGATGGTTTATTTATTTCAATATGTTTGATTTTTTTACATAATAAATAATATTGTATTGGATTCGTATAAGACCCGGAGGCGGACGTTCGTAGAACGGTAGCATCCGGTGATGATGCCGAGAACGTAGTGGAGGCATCGTGCATA
>TBL_comb47_HYPODRAFT_10004610_pt1 | contig 15757 bp, 16 predicted proteins | sample TroBogypolimnion_40_FD_10682 | JGI IMG/M metagenome (IMG submission 10682)
ATGCACGTATTATTAACATACGCGCATGTAAAAAGTCGAGGACTCCAAGCACGATTTTAGTAAAAAATGTGCCTTTGAAACTGTTTTCTGCGTAACGTGCACGCATTATCCGACTTTCAGGTTAATCACTGACGGGTAGAAGGCTTCGGCGTTCTACCCGTTTTTTATAAAAAAAGATATTTTTGAAAAAAAAGACACAATAATATCAATTAATGCAGCGTTTAACTAGCGTAATAAAAATTAAAATCGGAGATAAAAAATGAACAGCAGGTTTTTAACTGCAATGGCCGTCGCTGGAATTATTGCTTTTGGAATATCTGGAACTTATGCTCAAGACACTCCGGTTGCCGGCAAATCCGACGACAATAACGGCAAAGAGCCGAAGTCGCGGAATGAAAAACGTCCTGAACTGCGTGAATTCGAGCGGGAGCGGATTGTTGAGATTGTCTTGAAAGAAAAATATCCGCAGGAAGTTGAAGAAATCAATAAAATCAGAAAAGACGATCCGGAAAAAGCCAGAACCCAGATGCAGGCTCTCAGACGGAAAATCATGGAAGAGCAGAAAGCGGAAAGAGAAAAAATCCGCGAGATGATCGCCGAATACAAAAATACCCATGACCCCAAACAGCTTGACATAATCAAGGCGAAAATTGCGGAGAAACTTCACGAACGGCTGGAACTGGAAAAAAAGATAATCATCCAGGGTGAAGAGAAAATTAAGGAATTGCAGGAAAGACTCGCCAAATTCAAGGCGGAATATCAGAAGCGGCTTGACAATAAAGATCAAATGATCGAAAATAAAATCAAGGAACTGTCAAAAAATCCGGAAATGTTTTACTAATCCGGATTTTGAAAGCATAAATTGAACCGTTCTCCTTCTCTGCCGGAACAGGATTTCCCCCCATTTCCTGTTCCGGTCTTTTTTTATTAATTATATCCATTTGCTTTTTCAAATGAAGTTGCTATAGGTAGAATGTTGCGGCTTTTTAATAAAAAAAGCCTGGTATGCTTATATGCGGTCAAGGATAGTGAAAACAGACTGAATGGTCACAATGGATGGCTATACGGCGTCCATGCCGTCCATTTCGTCCATTATGTCCATACTTGGGGATCAAAATAATGAGTAAAAAAGCTGTTGTTCTATTGAGCGGGGGGCTGGATTCGGCGACCTGCCTGGCAATCGCCAAACGCGAAGGTTTTGAATGTTACGCGCTGAGTTTCGATTACGGTCAGCGCCACGAATGCGAACTTCTGGCGGCGAAAGCCGTTGCCGCCGCCATCGGCGTCACGGATCATATCGTGATAAAGATAGATTTGCGCAAATGGGGAGGCTCCGCGCTGACTTCCGAAATCGCCGTTCCGGATGCCGGCAGCGCTGCCGGCATTCCTGTAACTTACGTTCCCGCCCGCAACATCATTTTCCTGTCATTCGCGACCGGTTGGGCGGAGGTTCTCGGAGCAAAAGACATTTTCATCGGAGTTAATTCGGTGGATTATTCCGGCTATCCCGACTGCCGCCCGCGCTTCATCGAAGCATTTCAGCATTGCGCCACTATCGGAACTAAAGCCGAAGACGAAGGCTGGCAATTTCATATTCACGCCCCGCTGCAAACCCTGAACAAGTCGGAAATTATTTGCAAAGGGATATCGATCGGAGTGGATTACAGCCTGACCCACAGTTGCTACAACCCTGGAGTTAACGGGCTGGCCTGCGGCAAATGCGACAGTTGTCATCTCCGCCGGAAAGGTTTCGAAGACGCCGGGGTCCCCGACCCGACAAAATATCAATAAAATCTTTGGACTTCTTATTCAAAAGGGTATATTAGAGTAAATAAAATCGGAGGTTTTGTCATGCGTGATTGTATTTTTTGTAAAATTGTCAACGGTCAGATTCCGGCGACAAAAATATATGAGGATGAACTGGTCTTTGCATTTCTGGATATCGCGCCGATCAATCCGGGACATGCTTTGGTGATTCCCAAAGAGCACCATGAAAGCTGCGTAACAATTCCGGAAGAGGTTGCCGGTCGCATGTTTAAGATCGGCAGCCGCATCGGGGTCGCGATTAAACGGGCGCTTGACTATGACGGCTTTAACCTGCATCTCGCTGATGGACAGTGCGCCGGACAAGTCGTCATGCACGGACATTTGCATATTGTTCCGCGCGGCGCGCAGGATGGGTTTCATTGGAATTGGCGGCAGAAAAAATATGACAGCGATACCGAGCGTCAGGAAGTTGCCGAAAAAATACTCGCCAAACTGAAAGTATAAAACCCGGAAGACATAACTCAGTAGTCAGCGATGGACTGCGGTCCCCGCATTTTTAGCAAATAAGGAACTCTCAGGAATTTGAAAAGTCTTTCAAAGGAAAAAGATAAAAGTTTTCTGAATTCATGCCTTCCATTCTGAATTCTGACTTCCAAGATTTAGTATTAGAATTACTTCAACGGCCTGGTGAAGACAAAACCGCTGCCTTTGGGGTCGAAATTTACCAGCATTACCGCCAGCGGTTTGGATTTCATGAAGATTTCGCCGGTGTTTTCGCGCTCACTGGAAGTCCTCTTGACTGTTGCGGCCCAGCCTTCATGACTTATTTTGTTGGAAATTTCTTCCAACCCCAGCGCCGGACTTACTCCGGTTTTAAACTCCCCGTAATAAGCGTTGCGTTTAGAAAAGTACATATACTTGACCGGGGTGCTGTCGTCAGGCCGCGGCAGGCAGGCGGGCCAGGTGAAGTTTTCCGGAAACTTAGGCGGCATAGTCATGGAAAACTGGATTATCGGTAAATTTTCGCCAAGCAGCACCAGCAACAGCCGTTTTTCGCTGCCGTTTTCCTGCTTGATTATAACCAGCATGGTATTCGAATTCGTGGCGAACTTCGCGTTTGGAAACAGCTTTAAAAGCAACGCCACCAGGTCTTCGGCATTCATATCAATCAATCCGACGTTGAGTTCCAGTTTTACGTCGTTGATCGTAACCGGTTCGTTCCAGACGTTTTTCGGATTAAGCGCCGTTTCCGCATTGTCGGCGTTGCCTTTGCCGGCACTCGGCCAGAGCGAGAAGACCTCGCCGTATCCGGGAACGGATAGCGCGGTCAACGAAATCAGGATCAGATATTTTATATAACTTTTCATTTATCCAGCTTCCATATCCGGATGCTTAAACGGTCATAAAATCCGGGGAAAAATTTTAACATTGGCACGGCGATGCGGTTCCAGCCGGGATAAATCAGGCTGCGGCAGCTTTTTCGCCATGCCTGGAACAGCGCCGCGGCGAAGGCATCCGGGGAACCGCCGCCGGGGGTATGCGGCGGCTGACGGTTGCCGAGCGAACGGCTGGAAAAGCCGGTGTTGATTCTGCCGGGCGCCACGTCAATGACTTTAATGCCGTAACGCTTTACTTCCGGACGGATTGTATTGGAAAATGTGGTTACCGCCGATTTAGTGGCGCAGTATGCCCCCATGCAGGGAACATACAGATCCCCGGCGATGGATGATACGTTCATCACCGTGCCTTTTGATTCTTTCAACAGCGGAAGAAACGTTTTTGTCATGGCGCTCAGCGCAAAGAAGTTCAATTCAAAAATGTCCCGCAAATCCTGTTCGGAAAGTTCTTCCCAGGTGGAATAACTGCCTTTTCCGGCATTGTTAATCAGCACATCGGTTCTGCCGAATTTTTTCATGGTTTGCTTCAGCGCCTTCTCGCGATCTGCCGGTTGCGTGATGTCGGCTTCAATCCAGAGGTCCGGCTCAAAGTCCGGTTTGGAGCGGGAGATGCCGACGACTTTGACGCCGTGCCGCATGAATTTAACGGCCGCGGCTTTACCCAGACCGCTTGACACTCCGGTAATAACAGCTACTTTTGCCGTTTTTTTATCAGTCATTTGTTTTTGGACTTTCTGTAATGGAAATGCCGGCATAGCTTACGCAATGCGAAAAGTCTCCGGTGAGTTCGCCGGAGGTGGTATAATCAACCAGTTCCGCCTGTAGTTTTTCGCCGTTGGCAATAGCCAGGCGGGCGGCGGCCAGCAGAATACGGATCGGCCCGGCGCCGCAGATGGTCGCCCCTGTCCGGTTGACATAGTGATTGAAGCCGTCAAGATCAAACTTGAGGATATGGTTTACAGCCCCCATATCCAGTTCATGCAGATTTTTTTTGATGTCGCTTACGAACGGCTCATAGCTGAAAGCCTTGCCGTAATGCGTGAAGTCCGAACTGATCACCCATAGCGTCTCTTTATTCCAGAACTGTTCCAGCGCTTGTGCCGCATGTCCGGCAGTCACCACATCAATAAACCCGGCGATCACCGGAATGATTTTCATTTCCGGATTAAATTCGTGCAGCAGCGGCAGTTCCACTTCCAGCGAATGTTCATAATCATGCGTTTCGGACAGGTTCTGTATATATTGCGATTCATATCCGAGAATTGCTTCGACGGCATCAGTATCAATCTTCATCTCACCCAACGGGGTGCTGTAAGCGGTGTAGCCGGCAGTGGCGATCCCGCGGAAAGGCACGCGGTGCGAGGGGGCGATAATCAGCGCTCGGGAAAATCTGCCCGCATCCGCGCGGCGCAGGGTTTTAATCGCCGTAAGGGCGGAATATTCATATCCGGCGTGGGGCAGAATCACGGCTCTGGTTCCCTGATCCGGAATGATGCCCGGAGTCTTTTTAATAAAGGTAGCGACCTGGTTGGCAAGCATTTCCGGATTGCTGGTGTAGAATCTGCCCGCGGCAAAAGTTTTTCTAACTTGCTGTTCCATGATTTCCTCCCTTGCAATAGCGTATAAATAAAAAGAGTCTATGTTCTCACATATATAATATGTTATAAAATAACTGGTCTTCAAGCGCATTTTGATTATTCCGGACATGGTTGTACAGAATATTTCCGTTTAGAGCCTCATTTTGAATACAAGTTCTAAAGTTCTAAAGTTCTGGAGTTATAAAGTTATCACATGCTCGAACTCCCGTACTCTCGCACTCTCGAACTTCCCACGCCACTCCGAGACTTTGGAGTGCCGTTGAGCGGAACGGTTCCGGTGTAGCACTCTCGCTCTGCGAGAGAAGTTCCGCTTCTCCGTCCGATACGGACGGTCTACAATGAACCCCCGACTCCGAGACTTTGGAGACCATTTCAGCACAACGGTTAAGCATTTTGGACACATTGCCATTTTGTTTTCTCATTTTCAATTTTCAATTTTCATTCCGTACCCCCGACTCCGAGACTTTGGAGTGTCGCCGAACAGAGCTTTTCCCGCTTTCAGCTTTTCTCGCTTTTCTTGCTCCCCACACTCCGAGACATTGGAGTGCCGTTGAGCGTAGGCTGTATCGCCCATGCGGCCAGCATAACCAGCCGGGCAGCCGCCCGCTCCGCGACTTTGGAGCGCCGTTGAGCGGAAGCTTCAGCGTATTTTCCGGTGCCCCCAGTCTTCCCAGTCCTCCCAGTCTTCCCATCGTCTTCCGGCAACTCCGAGACCTTGGATAGTCTTTGAGCTGACGTATTGTCATTTTTCTCAGCCTTCCGCCCATGGGCCTCATAGAACCCATGCGCCCCGTAGGCCCCATCGTCTTCCGGCGACTTCGAGACTTCGGAGTGTCGCCGAACAGAGTTTTTTCCATTTTTCAACTTTTCTCGCTTTTCTCGCTTTCAACTTTTCTCGCTCCCAACACTCCGAGACTTTGGAGCGCCGTTGAGCGGAGCCATTTCCCTTGTTTTTACCATTTGTCAGTTACCAGTCACTATTCACATTCTTTATCCCGCACTCCGACAGTTTGGAGAGTCGTTGAGCGGAAGCTTTTTCAGAGTACCTCAAGCGTCCCGCTTGAGTTAAATCACAAGCGGGACGCTTGTGGTACTTTGCGATTTGTCGCCATTTCCGAGTTTTGGAGAGTCGTTGAGCATCCCATTCTTCCCATTCTTCCCAGGTTTTAAAATTTGGCGATAATCCGTTATTTTTTTATTCCGGAATAGATGTCTTCCATCTACATATAGTAAATTTGTCAACAGAAATTGCGGGAATAGGCTAAAATAATGCATTTTTCAGGCATATTGATTTTGCAATTCGCGGGGGAGAAATTTGCATAAAAAACGTCGCACTCCGTCGGACGGAGACGTGATCCACCGGCGGAACGGTGGGTATTCTTGGGGTCGGCTGTGCGGGTCAGGAGGCGAGAACTGCTTTCCGCACTGCCTGGACATCCATATTTCTCAGCGTTTTCATAATGTTCGGAAACTCGGACTCATGATATCCGTAACCGCCATTTCGCAACTCATCAATGGCTTTTTCCGCAGACCAGCCCTGTATTACCATGCGATAACCGGCGATGACAAAGCCGGTTCTATCACTGCCCTGCCAGCAATGAATCAGGATTGGTTTCGGCGCGTTTTGAATTATTTTGAGCGCTTCAGTCAGCTCTTTGACGGAGGCTGAACCCGCATTCATTGAGCAGTCGCAAAGTATAATTCCGCTTTTGGTAAATCCTTCTGAGTCGTTATGGTAATGCCGCAAATTCAGGATGCTTTTAATACCCATTTTTTTCAGACTGTCGGCGGTTTCCGCCTCCGGCTGCGCTGAACGATATATATCATCAGTTACCTTGTAGCAGTTCTTGACCGGCACTCCGGCTACAGGCGTTGCCCAATCCGCGGGGCGCACTGAGTTCGTTCCGGCCGCACAGCCAAAATTGACAAGCAGGAAAAGGCATAAAATCGCCAGAATATTCCGTTTGAGTTGCATTTCTGTCCTCCAGTTTAAGAGATCGCATACACAACTATATTACAGGAACGTCTCATTTGCAATAGAGGAAAAGGCGGAGTTTCCACCGTAACAAAAAATGTTGAATTCCATAGTACGGAGTTAAATATCCAACTGCTCGACGCTTAATCCGTAAGCCGCAGCGATTTTTTGCAGTGTGCCGGGCTGGTTCCGCTCATTGCTTTCGATTTGACTTAAAGCCGCCTGCGACACTCCGATTTTAGCTGCGGCTTCGCTCTGATTCAACCGCAGATACTTGCGCCAGGCTTTTGGCGCGGAATAGCCTTTCTCAAGCACCATCGCCGCAATTTCATGCGGAACCTCGTCGGAGTTCGGCAGTTCATCAATTTTCTGACAGATCAGCTTAAATTGTCCATAAGGAATAACCGCGAAAGCCGGATTTCCGTCTTCCATGATAACTTGTACATTATTAGTAAGTGCGTTCATCTCTGCTATATGCCTTTCTGCTCAATAAAGATAATATAATCTTATAAAACAATATTATAAACTTATAATTGAATATTTTACTTATAAAATAATAATAGCATATTGACGTACATAGGAATTTGTATTTTATCTTATCTTTATGATTGCGCAGCAATCTTTGGAGTGCGAAGCCCCTGCTTCGCTTTAGATTACGTCGGAAACTGTGGTAAACATAACCAACTGAAAACCAAAGCGGCGCAGGGGTGCCGCACTCCAAAGTCAGGCCGGAGCGCCTGACGAAGATACAAGTTTTAGCGGAACGGTGGGTTCTCCTATCATCGTCCAAGCCCCAGATATTTGCCGGCCAGGATGCCGATAATATATGAAGCGATAACGACCATGACGGTGATCGCCAGGCCTTCGGCCAGGACTTTGCTGAACTTGAGGTCTTTAACCACCGACATGAAGAACGAGAATATCACCATGACCACGAACACGGCCGCCACGGTGACGAGCATCGCATGGATGTGGCTTGAGAAGATGAAATAAGGAGTGACGATCATAAGTACCATGGCGAGATAAACCCCGCCTGCGTAAAATGCGGCTTTTAATGGCTTGCCTTTGGCGTCATCTTTGCTTTCCGTTTTTTGCGACAGGTATTCGGACGCCATCATGGCCAGGGTTGCCGCCAGTCCGCTTACCAGGGTGGTGCTGCCGGTCGCCTTGGCGTTCTGGAGGGCGAAGGTGAGCCCCACGGCGATCCCCGTGAATTCCTGCGCCGAATTATTCAGGGCCAGCGCGATGGAGCCGAGATAGTTCAGGCGCTCGTCTTCGACTTCCGCCAGCAGCAGCTTCTCGTGCCTCACTTCGTCGAGGATGATTTTTTTGATCTCCGGAAACGAGTCTTCGACGGTCTCATAATTCTCCTCAGCCGACTCTTCGCCGTTTTCCATCATCTTCATGGTAAAGGTCAGGCCCAATACGACCGCCACAAATGAATAGAAGAAAACTTTCACTTTGTCGGGGCGGACATCCTGCCCGGTATATTCCCGGAACTGATGATAATGGAGCAGTTCGTCCTCCGCGATTTTTTTCAGGATGGCGGCGTTCTGCCCTTTTGATATTTTGGCAAGATTCAGGTAAACGAGATGCTCCGTGATCTCGTTCTTCTGGTATTTCAGCAGCTTTTTGCCCAATGCATCCATGACTCCGGCCTTTTTACTGGCAGCAATGTTGTTTCTTATCGTGGCGGAAAGATAGCCAGAAGCGGAGCATAAATCAAATCAGCTTCATGCAAAATCGCAAAAATGTATTATTTATGTCGCACTAAAAACTTGAGGAGAATGATGACACTGGGCGGGTCAGCTTAAATTGAAAAATATTTTGAACTCAGTTTTAAGCATGGCTTCGCGGGCGCGGGGCCAGTCCGAAAAATGGGAGTTTTCCGTACCCTTGTTGATTCATCGCGTTTATGGGTTAAATTAGTAGCGGTTTACACTTATGCGAGTTGTCTGAATTCCGGGATAAGCGCAAAAAAATAATCTTAGTAAGAATTGGATATACTTTATGCGCAATCAGGACATAAGATGGCAACAGCGGTTTCATAATTTTGAAAAGGCCTTTTCTTTATTAGAGCAGGCGATAAATCTAAGTAAGAACAGACAGCTTAATGAATTGGAGGAGCAAGGGCTGATTCACTGCTTCGAATTTACCCACGAACTGGCGTGGAATGTCCTTAAAGATTATTTTGAATATCAAGGGAATACTGCCATTACCGGATCGAGAGATGCTACAAGAGAAGCATTCAATAAAGGGCTTATCAGAGATGGCGAGGGCTGGATGGAGATGATTAAAAGCCGCAATCAATCTTCACATACTTATAATGAGGAGGTGGCGGATGAAATTGCGAATAAAATCATTCAACAGTACTATGCGCTGTTTGCCGAGTTTAAAAATAAAATCAAAACACTGGCAGAATGAAACAATTCGGATTAAAACCGGAACAGATTGAGGCGATATGCCAATGCTTTGCTCAATATCCCGCCATCGAACAGGTTATTTTATATGGTTCCCGAGCTAAAGGCAACTTCAAAAACGGCTCGGATATTGATTTGACGATCATTGATTCCGGCATAACTTTTGCGGAATTGCTGCAACTGGAAAATAAACTGGATGATTTGCTATTGCCCTACAAAATAGACTTATCACTCAAGCGGCAAATTAATAATCCCGATTTGCTGAATCATATTGAGCGAGTCGGAAAATTGTTTTATAAAAAAACCGGCGGAGCAACTACAGTAGACCGATAATCCCAAGCGAAAGTTTGACTCCGGCCTTTTTACTGACAGCAATTTGGATGGCCGTTTTTGAGCATTGAAATCTTTGGAAAATGCTGTATATTAAAGGGGAATGCAAGACAGAGAAGTCAGTAGTCAGGAGTCAGAATTAAGACTGAAAGCAGAAGACAAAAAACAAGCAGTCGGAACAGAATTTCGAATTTCTGCACAAGATGAGTTTTGCAACCAGGATCATTAGAGTTTTTAAATAATACCATAACATAATAAAGCTTTTCGCAACTAATTGAGGAGCGTGACATAATGAGAGCTGAATTTCTGCCTTTTACTAAACCTTGTATAACCGAAGACGATATTGCCGCCGTCGGGGATGTGCTGCGCTCCGGCTGGATCACCAACGGGCCGAAGAATGTTGAATTTGAACAGAAAATATGTGAATATACCGGCAACAAGCAGGGGGTCGCGCTGGCGTCCGCCACCGGCGGCATGCATCTGCTGATGAAAGCCCTGCATATCGGGCCGGGCGATGAAGTCATCACCCCGTCGCTGACCTGGGTTTCCACGGTAAACATGATTGTGCTGGCCGGAGGAACTCCGGTTTTCGCGGAAGTGGACAGAGATACGCTGATGGTTACGCCGGAATCGGTGGCCGCCTGCATCACTCCCCGCACCAAACTGATTATTCCGGTGCATTACGCGGGAGCCGCCGCCGACCTTGACGGCATTTACGCGGTGGCCGCCAGACACGGCATTCCGGTGGTTCAGGACACCGCCCATGCGCTAGGGACCTTCTATAAAGGCAAACACGTGGCCAGTACCGGCAATGCGCTTTATTCGTTCCATGCCATCAAAAATATCACCACCGGGGAAGGCGGCATGTTTGTCTCCGATGACGACGAACTGGTGAAACAGATCCGTCGTCTGAAATTCCACGGTTTGGGCGTGGACGCGTTTGACCGCAATAATCGCGGACGCGCGCCGCAGGCGGAAGTGGTTGATCCGGGTTTTAAATACAATTTGACGGATATTTGCGCAGTGCTCGGCGTCAGACAGTTGGCCCGGATTGACGAAATCAACGCCAAACGCACCGCGCTGGCGATGCGTTATCGCGAACTGCTGGCCGGAATTGATGAATTGATTCCGCTTAAAGATCCGGCGTATGATTTTAAACATGCCTGGCATCTGTTTATCGTTCGGGTAGTCACCCCGAAAATGAGCCGCATTGAATTTATGGAAAAACTCAAAGCCGAAAATATCGGCTCCGGACTGCATTTCCTGGCGGCCCATCTGCAGAAATATTACCGCGAGGAAATGGGTTTCAAACGCGGCATGTTGCCGAATACGGAATTTAACTCCGATCATATTTGCTCATTGCCATTGTTTCCCGGAATGCGGCTTGAGGACGTCGATGACGTCGTCGCCGCGATAAAAAAGGTTTTGGCTAATGGCTGAAAAACGCGCACTGTCTGATTTTATCAGAGAGAAAAAAGCGGAAATCGTGTTCTGGGCTTTTGCGGTGGTAATGCTGCTGGCCGGGCTCGGCACTGCCGGACTGTGGGCGTCCGAAGACCGCTGGGCGGAAATCACCCGCGAAATGCTGCTGTCGAAAGATTTTCTCCATCCCGCAATCAACGGCGAAGTCTATTTTGACAAACCGCTGCTGTCATACTGGCTGATCGCCCTGGCCGCCGCGCTGCTGCGGCATCTGGACGAATTCGCGATCCGGCTGCCCGGCGCGATTGCGGCGCTGTTCGGGCTTTACGGCACGATCTATCTGGGTCGGAAACTGTGGTCGAAAGAAGTCGGCATGGCGGCAGGCTGGATACTGCTCTCCTGTTACGGTTTTCTGTTCTGGGGGCGCACCGCCGCCGCCGATATGGAGAACCTGACGGCGGTGATTCTGGCCGTAGCCTGGTTTTTCGCGCGGGTGGAAAAGCCCGGATTTTTTTCTTATCTGGTATTTTATCTGATCTGTTTTCTCGGCGCGATGACCAAAGGGCTGCCCGCCGTGGGTATTCCGCTGATCGCCATTCTGCCGTATCTGCTCGCGGGAAACCGCTGGAAAAATCATTTCCGGTTTTCCAATTTCGCGGCGCTGGCGGCGGGTTTGCTGATCTTCCTGATTCCGCTGGAACTGGCGAAATATCTGCCGATGCCGGAATATTATTCGCTGCCCGCGGAAAAATTAACCGGACTGGAACTGGTCTGGCGGGAAAACATCATCCGGTTTTTCAAGCCGTTTGACCACGATGACGAACCGTTCTATTGTTACGTCTATCAACTGCCGCGAGTATTGCTGCCCTGGTCGCTGGTGTTTATCGCGGCGCTGGCGGCGGCGTTGTCCTCCTGGAAAAAGCTGAAGCCAGAAACTAAATGGCTGTTGCAGGCGATGGCGCTGATTTTTCTCTGTTTTTCGGCCTCCGGTTCGCGCCGCTGGTATTATATTCTGCCGCTGATGCCGTTTTGTGCCATCCTGACCGCGCTGTTTCTCTGTTCCGACTGGAAAGAGCAGTGGCGGAAATGGGTTATGCTGCTGATGAGATGGATTATCATGATTGCCGCGGCGCTTGACCTGCTGTGCCTGGCGGTGCTGCCGTTCTGGGAAAAGGTTTCCGGCTTTCACCCGCCAATGGGATTTTTGATTGTTGCGCCGTTGTTCGGCATTGCCGCGCTGGCAGTATTGGAGAAGCGCAGTGCCGGAGGCATTTCCCGGCTGACCGGGGTTCCGGCGCAGTCCGCCGGTATCTTGATGGCGGGCACGATTATCGTCGGCGGATTTTTCGCTTTCCAGTTGCCGTCGCTGGACCAGTACCGCACGGAAAAGCCGTTTGCGCTGGAATTGAAAGCCAAAATGTCGGGAATTTCTCCGGAAAATATCGGATTTTTCCAGAAAGTTCCGCCGAAAGTGGTATATTATGCGGATTTGCAGCGTCCGGGCCGAGTAATCGCGGATGTTGAAGAGCTGAAGAAATTTCTTGCGGCAGGGCAGGGGCCGAAAATGCTGGTGGCCTACAGCCGGGACAAAGATTTGGAGCCGCTGCGGCAATGTCTGCCTGCGGAAATTATTGACCACCCGGCGCTGAAAGAAAAATTTGCGCCCCGTGAAAAAAATGATTCAAAAAAATTGTGTGCATGGATAATTAATCAATAGGGCACAGGAGTTAGAAGTTAGAAGTTAGAAGTTAGAAGTTAGAAGTTAGAAGTTAGAAGTTAGGAGTTAGAAGTTAGAAGTTAGGAGTTAGAAGTTAGGAGTTAGAAGTTAGAAGTTAGAAGTTAGAAGTTAGAAGTTAGAAGTTAGAAGTTAGAAGTTAGAATAGGACAAAAGACATAACAGCAGAAGTCAGGAATTAAACCCATAGGCCCCATAGGCCCCATAGGTCCCATAAGACCCATAGGCCCCATTAGGATCAGCTAAAAATAATAGAACTTAGGAAATAAAGACAACCAGAGGTAAAAATATGTCAACAAAGCAACCGATAAATTCTTTTTCCGTCGTCATTCCGGTATATAACGAAGAGGCTTGCCTCGATGAACTGATTTCACGCTGCCTCGCGGCTTGTGAAAAAACCGGCAAGAAATTTGAAATCATTTTGATTGACGACGGCAGCAAAGACCGTTCCGCGGAAATCATTACTGCGGCGGCGAATAAGAACCCGAACAAGGTGGTAGGCTGCATTCTCAACCGCAATTACGGTCAGCATGCCGCCATTATGGCCGGATTTTCGCTGGTGGTCACCGATCTGGCAATTACCATTGACGCTGATTTGCAGAATCCGCCGGAAGAAATTCCGCGGCTGGTCGAACATGCCGATAAGGGCGGCTATGACGTCATCGGCACCATTCGCGCCAACCGCAAAGACAGCATGTTCCGCAAGACCGCGTCATTTGTGGTCAACAAAGTTGCGCAGAAAGCAACCGGCGTCAAGATGAAAGATTACGGCTGCATGCTACGCGCCTATCGCCGTCCGGTGGTTGACGCCATGCTGGCGTGCAATGAACGCAGCACCTTCATTCCGGTGCTGGGCAACAGTTTCGCCCGCGAAACCTGCGAACTGGAAGTCGGTCATGAAGAGCGCGCGGTCGGGGAATCCAAATATTCCGTCTGGAAACTGATTAACCTGCAATTCAATCTGCTGACCTGCATGACCACGTTTCCGCTGCGTCTGTTAAGCATCATCGGCGGCCTGGTCTCCGGGATGGGAATGCTGCTCGCCGTCTGGATTATTATCATGCGCTACATGAAGGGTGATGAATTTACGCAGGGCGGGGTATTCACGCTGTTTGCCGTGCTGTTTTTCATCTGCGGGTTCCAGTTGATCGGCATGGGCTTGCTGGGCGAATATATCGGACGCATCTATTATGACGTCCGCGCCCGGCCCCGTTACTTCGTCGAAAAAGTAGTCGGAAGAGACAGCAAATAAGCATAGTAAATATTGAAACATAGTGTTTGAAATAATATTACGGCATAATATTTATGGTAATAAAATTAGACTTTCCTCGAAATCAGGCATTTGCAAAGTACTATTCCAGATGATATTTTATAATTGCGAGGATAATAAAGTCAGATTTTCCTCGAAATCAGGTATTTGTAAAGTGCTATTTAAAAGTTTGTTTGTTTGAATCTTATTTATTATTACGGGGTGCTGAAAATGCCAAATCCTAATGTATCAAATCTAGCGGATGAGGGATTCTCTGTTGTTCAGAGGTTGAACCGTTTGGTAGAGAGCCTTACCGGATGCAAAATTAGTGATATTTACAACACCCCCGTTGATAAGTGGCGTAAGCAGGTTGAGTTGAAGCATAATAATGTTTCAATGTCTTTTACGAGTAAATTCCCCTATATTGGTCGGGGCAATGTTCTTAGTAACCATACTATCTCTCATGCGCAAATTGAAAAAAGTTGTGAAGATATCTGGGAGAAATAAATAGTACAACCACAGTCTTTGGCCGAGCTTTTTAGTTTCTATTACCAATACGTCAAACCGTTATATTCAGCAACTTCAGCAGAGAATGACCTCCCGCTTGAAATGCTTTTTGAACTCAATGCCGCATTAGATCACATTGCGCGTCATTGGAACCCAAACACTAATATCTCAGAACAGCAATGCGTCAAAGAATCCTATGGTCACATGAAACGAGCTTGTTTTGATATTTTTAAAGTATTTTTAAGAAATACTATTGATGAATATAAGAAACTGCAAAAGATTGATACCAGCCTGATTGACAATGGAGAGTTTGATAAAAATCTTTACAACTTGATCGCCAGGATAAAGAAAAATGCAACCGCTGCCAGAGAAAATGAATGTCTTGATGTTGACCAGGCTTTTGATGGGTGGTTAACGGTGATGGAAGACTGTAAAACTTTCAATGATAAATTCTTGCTCAATCAACATGTTGAGTGGGCGAAAGCAAAAAACAGAAGATTTTCGATGAAAGCAATTATTATTTCTTCAATTGTCAGTTTTGGCGTCGGTTGTCTTGTAAGGTCATTTTTCCTTTTGTTAGGAAAATAATTCTACGGAATCCGCCGGGAATGGCGTTCTTTTATATTTTTTGCCGTGCTGTTTTTCATCTGCGGATTCCAGTTGATCGGCATGGGGCTGCTGGGCGAATATATCGGGCGCATCTATTATGACGTCCGCGCCAGGCCCCGCTACTTCGTGGAAAAAGTAGTCGGACGGGAAACCAAATAAGTCCGGCGTTCCAATAAAAACACAATCCCGGAAATCACGCGTTTCCGGGGTTTATTTTTTTATATACTGTAGTTTTGCCGTAAAACAGGCTGTAAATCGTTGATTTTTCCGGCTTTTGTTTTCATAAATATGCTTCCGGGAATAGAAAAATCGCTTATTTCTGTTATGTTATGCTGTTTGTATAATTATTTGTCAGGATTTGATTAGGATACTAATTTAATATATTTGGAGGCAAAAATGAAATGTGTCGTTCTGGGCTATCACAATATCGGCTGTGTCGGTATTAAAGCCTTGCTAAAAAACGGGTTTGACGTTGCAGCGGTTTTCACCCACAAAGACAATCCGAACGAAAATATCTGGTTTGACTCGGTCGCCGAACTGGCCTGTGCCGAAGGTCTGCCGGTTTTCGCTCCGGACGATATCAATCATCCGGTCTGGGTTGAAAAAATCAAAGCGATCAAGCCGGATATTATTTTTTCATTTTACTTCAGGGACATGGTCAAAAGCCCGATTCTCGAAATCCCGAAACACGGCTGCCTGAACCTCCACGGCTCCATGCTCCCGGCGTATCGCGGCAGAGTTCCGATTA